>OLRA01004637.1_pt1 | contig 10689 bp, 7 predicted proteins | sample 1673011 | NCBI WGS metagenome assembly OLRA01 (sample SAMEA3136746, study PRJEB25190) | human gut metagenome | reverse complement strand
AGAATTTCGGCAGCGACCATCCTCTCGCAGGAATGGATATGCAGAGAAAAATCGAACACGCGGCGTTTCTTGCGGGCGGCAGCGATTACACCGCCCCGGCGCAGCTTGTCGGCGATTTTCTTGCGGACAGACCCTCGACCCGCCTCGGCGCGGTTCATCCGAGCTGCCCGACGGGAGTCGTGATGAGCGACCTGAGAAAGATACTGCCGAAGAAAGTGACGGATACATATGCAGACGCGCTTTTGAAGATGGATAAAATGCTCAAGGGCTTCGCCATGCCCGAAGCCGTGTTCACGGCGCCCGAGACCCGCTCGTCTTCGCCCGTGCGCATTCTGCGCGACGAGATATATCAGTCGAACATCCGCGGGCTTTACCCCTGCGGCGAGGGCGCGGGATATGCGGGCGGAATAGTGTCCGCCGGAGTTGACGGAGTGCGCTGCGCCTATGCCGTGCTCGCCGACGAAAACGACGAGTGGTAAAAAGATTTTACACATCGCGTTTTGTGTGGTATAATGTATAAAGATTTGCAAGGAGTGGATAATAATGAAAAAATTTCTTTTCTATTTAGTCCAGTTCACCTGGGCTCTGCCGCAGAACCTTGTCGGCGGAATTGGCTTTCTCGCGCTGAGAAAAAAGTATAAGCACGAGCGCTTCAACAACGCGTTTGTTACATATGTCCCGCACGATAATTTCGGCGGCGTGTCGCTCGGAATATTTATATTTATGAATCCCGACCGCCCGGCGGACAGAGTCCACGACACCCGTATGCACGAGTACGGCCACACCATTCAGTCGCTTCTGCTCGGACCTCTCTGGGCTTTTGTGATAGCGATACCGTCGTTTATCTGGTGCAACGTCCCCAAATTCGTCAGAATGCGCAAAGAGGACGGTGTATCATATTATAAACTCTACTGCGAAGGCTGGGCGAACATCTGGGGCAGAGCGTGGAGCCGCGAGAACTTCATCAGCGATGAGTTCAAGACGACCGGCTATTACGGCAAGCCCATTGCCCCGATAGATTTCAGCAAGAAGAAGTAAGAGAATCTCAAACGAAACAGGAGACCCTATGGACGGATACGATGCATTTTCCGCGGGCGTTGAGCCGGGTGGACTGCGCAACCGTAATGAAATAAAAGTGCTGATAGCTTTTCTGCTCAAGAACACCGAGCGGGGACTGTCGCGCCGCCAGCTGATGGAGGTCATTCAGCGCGAGGGACTGGCGAACTACTTTGAAGCGAGCCAGGCGCTCGAAAGCCTTATCGAGGGCGGAAGCGTTGAGGTTGACAAGAGCGATGACGACGAACTGCTGAGCCTCACCGCAGCGGGAAAGACGGCGGCGAATATCGAGGACGAACTGCCGCGCGCCGTGCGCGACAAGGCGCTCGCGACCGCGGAAGAGCTTCTCAAACAGGAACGCCGCATGAAAGAGACGCCGGTCGAGATAATCCCGCTCGAAAACGGGTGCAATGTCAGATTCACTTTCAACGACCTTATGACGCTGACCCTCTATGTCGCGGATATGGAGCAGGCGCAGAGCGTCCGGGATAAAATCCTCGCCGACCCCGAGAGCCTCTATTCGGCGGTTATAGAACAGCTGATGTAAAAAAACGCGCTCCGAAGAATTTGTCTTAGGGGCGTTTTTATATTGAAAAGCAAATAATATATATGATATACTTGAAAAAAACAGAGGAGAGGAGCTGCAAAATGAAACGGTTTTTATCGGCATTGGCGGCGGTTGTTATGGTCATGAGTATTATTGTCCCGGGAGCATACGCGCAGGAAAACAGAAGCACCGACGACCTGAGGGCTCTTGGTATAGATACATCGCACAGCGTCAATGTCCGCGATGTCGTTATCCGCGACCCGTTTGTTCTGGTCAGCGGCGGCATATATTATATGTACGGCACTGGCGCATCGACCGTTGAGGGCTACGGCTGCTATGTCAGTCTCGACCTTGAGACATGGTACGGTCCCATCAATGTCTTTGAGGCGAAGGACGGCTTCGACGGAGTGAACTGCTTCTGGGCGCCCGAATGTCATTATTATAACGGCAGCTACTATCTTCTGGCATCATACGGTAGCGCATCGACCGGACATAGAGGAACATCTGTGTTTCGCTCGTCAAGCCCGTTGGGACCTTTCGAAGAGATAAGCGACGGACACATCACTCCGCACGATTGGGACAGCATCGACGGCACGCTCTATGTTGAGGATGGAGTGCCGTATATGATTTTTGTCCATGAGTGGACGAGTATACCCGACGGAGTGGGGGACATATCCTTTGCTCAGCTCAGCCCCGACCTGACACATTTTGTCACCGAGCCGGAGACCCTGTTCCGCGCCGACGACTGCATTTGGGCGAGTAACATAACTGACGGACCGTTTCTGTATAAAACGCAGCAGGGGACGCTCATAATGCTCTGGTCGAGCGGATCGAAGCTCGGCTATTCGGTCGGCTCGCTCTTCTCCTTGAGCGGTCAGCTCCGCGGTAGCTGGCACTTCAACAGCATCCCGCTCTATCAGAGGCGCAAAAGTGCTGACCTTGACGGCGGCCACGGGATGATATTCACTGCAAACGACGGCAGGCTTCTTATGGCGATACATTCGCCCAACAGCGGCTCTCCGGCGCACCCGGTGTTCATTGAGATGGTCGAGAAAGACGGAACGCTCGTAAAGAAAGACAAATTCTCATCGCACGCGCAGGCGTCGCAGAAGATAGATCAATTTTTCTGGCGCGCGGTCGAGTGGTTTAAAATAATGCTGTTCCCAAAGATGCCGCTTGATTGATAAAAACAAGACCTACTTTCTGTATAGAGAATAGAAAGCAGGTCTTTTGTGCTGATATTTTATTCGAGATTTACAGAGTAGTCCTCTTTGACGGTCGAGAGAACGACGAGCGTCTTTGTCAGCGAAACGCCGCCCGCGCTCTTTATCTCGTTGAGCAGCGATTCAAGTCCGCCGGTCGATTCGGTGTTGACTTTGAGAAGAAAGTCGAAGTCGCCGGTGATGTAGTGACACTCGGTTATCTGCTTGTGGGTCTTGACGAATTCGTTGAAATTGTTGTTGTACTTCGGATGCTCCATGCTCACCGAGATGAACGCGGTGATGTCCATGCCGAGCTTCTTGCTGTCGAGCACGACGGTGTACTGCTTGATTATGCCGTTGGCTTCGAGCTTCTTGATGCGCTCGATAACAGCCGAGACGGACATGTTGACCTGCGAGCCGATTACCGAAGCGTTTTCTCTTGCGTTTTTCTTGAGACATTCGATTATCTTAACATCTATCTTGTCCAAGATATCATCCCCTGTGCCGCGGTTTGCACCGCGTGATTTTTCTCTATTTTAACACCGTTTCCGCTAAAAAGTAAAGTTTTTTCTGGAATTTCTGAATTTTTTATCTTTTGATGCTTTTACGGCACAGCAAACCGAAACTTTTATCAAATCTGTGAAATGCAATCTTTGCGTTGCGCGTCATATTGAATCCGTGTGTTGCGTTATCGGACACAGCACGAAAAAATAAAGGTCATAATCCGCGTTGTCAGCCGTGAATTATGACCTTTTTATCTTTTGCTCTTTGGTCTGCGCTAAATGCGGCAGAATTTATTATGCGGTTTTTTCACCGGGAGCTTTTATCTCGCTGAGGTGCTCGTCCGCGCAGCGGCGACCCTCTTCGTAGAGCTTTTCGAGGGCGGCGGGCTCGCGGGTCAGCGTGTTCACGCCGTAGCAGTCCTGCGGAGCTAAGATAATCACTTTGCCCTGCTCCTGAAGCTTTATCGCCTCTTCGAGCTGACGGTTGTATACCTCGTGCCTTACGGCGAGGCGGTCAAAGACTTTCGGATATTTTTTCAGCGCGGCTTTGATTATCGGCATATGCTTCTGCGGCGATTTGCGGAAGTCAACGGGCTTCGAGATGACAACTATAACTTTGTCGCAGCCCATGTCAAACGCCTTCTGAAAGGGGATAGGGTCGGAGATCCCGCCGTCGAAGCAGTCCTTGCCGTCGATAACTATCGGCTTGCACACCGCAGGCAGGCAACATGAGGCTTTTATGACCGTCAGGTCGTCGCGCTTTATGCTGTTTTTGGGGAAGTATATCGGCTCTCCCGTCTCGCCGTCGGTGACTACTGTTATGAAATCCGTGTGGTTCGCTGTAAAAGCATCATAGTTCAGCGGATCTTCGCCGTCGGAGTTTGAAATAGTGGAGTAAATATAATCAAGTCCGATATATGAGCCGCTGTGTATGAAATTGTCGAAGCTCATATACTGCTTGCGCTGAGCGTAGTTCACATAAAAACGCTTGACTCGGTCATGGTGTCCGGCGGCATAAGAGATGAGATTCGCGCTGCCCGCCGAGACGCCTATGCACAGGTCGAAGTTTATTCCCTCTTCAATAAAACGGTCATAAATGCCTGCGGAAAAAACTCCGCGCATTCCGCCGCCGACATCAACAATACCGGTCATGCTCTTCCTCCGACAAACTGAAAATTGCAGATATTATATCACACATCGGCTTTTAAGTCAAAAACGATATGCGAAATCATGGAATATTATCGGTATTTTAATTTGTAATATTCAGTCGCGCCGATTTTTGCTTATATAATACCTTATATTTAGCCTGCGGGCGGTCAAAATTGCATAAATTCCGCGCCGATAAGAGCTAAGAGAGCGGGATTGTGACGGATATTGTAAAAAGTTTGAATTTGCTCTGAAAAAAGCCGTATCTCCTCTTGACAAAATGTGGTTAGCAGTGTAAAATGTAAAACTGCACAATTATAATGGAGCGTTGTGTGCCCGGCCTTTTCGGCTAAGGGCTTGTTACAGCTTTCCCGAAACGCGGAAAACCGCTTCATTATTGCATTTCAACGCTCTTCAAAAGAGCTTGCGCGAGCCGTCAATTGACAAAAGTGTATAGCCCCGAAAAATGGGATATCTGCTTCTGTCAATTGATGGTGATAACACGAAACGGATGAAAAAAGAACGGAGTGAATTGGCCTATGCTGAATGTTAAGCCCGTCAAAAAAGGAACGACCACGCGCATGAGCTTCGGCAAGATCGAAGAAGTCATGGAGATGCCCAATCTCATCGAGGTTCAGAAGAACTCGTACAAATGGTTTCTCGACACCGGACTCAAGGAGGTGTTCCGCGACATAGCGGAAATCACCGACTACACCGGCAACTGGGTGCTGACCTTTATAGACTATCGCATTGACGAGAAGACTAAACACACCGTGCAGGAGTGCAAGGAGCGCGACGCTACCTATGCAGCCCCCATGCGCGTCACTGTGCGTCTGCTCAACAAGGAGACGGGTGCAATAAAGGAGTCCGAGGTTTTTATGGGTGAGTTCCCCATCATGACCGACAGCGGCACCTTTGTTATCAACGGCGCAGAGAGAGTCATCGTCTCCCAGCTCGTCCGTTCGCCGGGCGTATATTTCGATATGACCCACGACAAGACCGGTATCGAGCTGTTCTCAAGCACAATCAACCCCAACCGCGGCGCATGGCTTGAGTATGAGACGGACATAAACGACGTCTATTATGTAAGAATAGACAAGAACAGAAAGATATTCATCACCACTTTCATCAGAGCACTCGGACTCGGTACGGACGATGAGATCCGCGAGTTCTTCGGCAACGATGAGAGAATCGAAGCCACCATCGAGAGAGACGAGACGAAGAACCAGGGCGAAGCGCTCATGGAAGTCTTCAAGCGTCTGCGTCCCGGCGAGCCCGTGACCCTTGAGTCCGCCCAGCAGCTGCTCGACAATCTCTTCTTCGATCCGCGCAGATACGATATCTCGCGCGTCGGCAGATACAAATATAATAAGAAGCTCGCCATTGCCGCCCGCCTTGCAGGCTGCAAGCTTGCCGAGCCCGTTATCGCTCCGCTGACCGGCGAGATTCTTGCCGAGGCAGGCGAGGTCGTTACCAAGGCGAAGGCTAAGGAGATCGAGCGCGCAGGCGTTATGGTCGCCGTCGCCGATGTTGAGGGCAAGAAGGTCAAGATCATCTCCAACGGCATGGTCGATCCCATGGACTATGTGCCCGAGGGAGTGACCAAGGAAGAGCTTCTTGAAGCCGGCATCAACGAAAAGGTTCGCTTCCAGATAATCACCGAGATAGTCGACGAGTGCGGCGACGACAAAGAGGCTCTTCTCGAGCAGCTCAGACTCCGCCACGACGACCTTATCCCGAACCACATCATAATCGACGATATCTTCTCTTCGATAAACTATATCAACTGCCTTGCGAACAAGATAGGCACAACGGACGACATCGACCACCTCGGCAACAGACGTATCCGCTGCGTGGGCGAGCTGCTCCAGAATCAGTTCAGAATCGGTCTGTCGAGAATGGAGAGAGTTGTCCGCGAGAGAATGACTCTCCAGGCTCAGGAGAAGGAGGAGAACATCACTCCTCAGGCTCTTATCAACATCCGTCCTGTCATGATGGCGATAAAGGAGTTCTTCGGTTCTTCCCAGCTGTCGCAGTTCATGGATCAGATCAACCCCCTTGCGGAGCTGACTCATAAGCGCCGTCTTTCCGCCCTCGGTCCCGGCGGTCTTTCGAGAGACCGTGCAGGATTCGAAGTCCGAGACGTTCACTACTCACATTACGGCAGAATGTGCCCCATCGAGACTCCCGAAGGTTCCAACGTCGGACTTATCTCCTACCTTGCAACTTTCGCGCGCATAAATGAATACGGTTTCATCGAGGCCCCGTTCAGAAAGGTCGACAAGACCACCGGTCGCGTCACCGACGAAGTTGAGTATATGACAGCCGATGTCGAGGACGACTACATTGTCGCCCAGGCGAACGAGCCGCTCGACGAGAACGGAATGTTCGTCCATGAGAGAGTCAACGCAAGACACAGGGACGGCTTCCTTGAGATCGACCGCATGAAGGTCGACTATATGGACGTCTCCCCGAAGATGGTCGTCTCCGTCGCAACTTCGATGATTCCGTTCCTCGAGAACGACGACGCAAACCGAGCCCTCATGGGATCGAACATGCAGAAGCAGGCGGTTCCGCTGCTCAAGACCGAGAGCCCTATAGTTGGCACCGGTATGGAATATAAAGCGGCTGTCGACTCCGGCGTTGTCGTGCTTGCAAAGCACTCCGGCCGCGTCACAAAGGTCGATGCCGAGCAGATTGAGATTCTCAGCGACGAGAACATTCTCGACCATTACGATATAATCAAGTTCATGCGCTCAAACCAGGGCACATGCGTCAACCAGCGCCCGATAGTCACCCTCAACCAGCGCGTTGAAAAGGGCGACGTCATAGCCGACGGTCCCGCGACGGATCACGGCGAGATATCCCTCGGCAAGAACGCCCTTGTCGGCTTCATGACCTGGGAAGGCTACAACTACGAGGACGCGGTTCTCATCAACGAAAAGATGGTTCGCAACGATGTCTACACCTCGATTCACATCGAGAAGCACGAGATCGAAGCGAGAGATACAAAACTCGGACCCGAGGAGATCACAAGGGACATCCCGAACGTCTCCGACGATCTTCTGAGCAACCTTGACGAGCGCGGCATAATCCGCGTCGGCGCCGAAGTTCACTCCGGCGACATCCTTGTCGGTAAGGTAACGCCCAAGGGCGAGACCGAGCTTACCGCAGAGGAGAGACTGCTCCGCGCCATATTCGGCGAGAAGGCGAAAGAGGTCAGAGATACCTCCCTCAAGGTCTCCCACGGCGAATACGGCATCGTCGTCAAGGTCGAAGAGTTCACCCGCGAGAACAGCGATGAGCTCGCACCCGGCGTAAACAAGGTCGTCCGCTGCTATATCGCCCAGAAGCGTAAGATTTCCGTCGGCGATAAGATGGCAGGCCGCCACGGCAACAAGGGTGTTGTTTCAAGAATACTTTCTCAGGAGGATATGCCCTTCCTTCCGGACGGCACGCCGCTCGATATCGTGCTCAACCCCCTGGGCGTTCCCTCCCGAATGAATATCGGTCAGGTGCTCGAGGTGCATCTCGGCTTTGCCGCGAAGCATCTGGGCTACAAGGTAGAGACCCCCGTCTTTGACGGCGCGCACGAGGAGGATATCCGCGAAGCGCTCAAGCAGGCAGGACTTAGAGAGGACGGCAAGACGATACTCTACGACGGACGTACCGGCAGACAGTTCGATAACCCCGTCACCGTCGGCGTCATGTATTACCTCAAGCTGTTCCACCTTGTTGACGATAAGATTCACGCACGTTCCACCGGCCCGTACTCGCTCGTTACGCAGCAGCCCCTCGGCGGTAAAGCCCAGTTCGGCGGCCAGCGTTTCGGTGAGATGGAAGTCTGGGCTCTCGAGGCTTACGGCGCTGCCTACACCCTCCAGGAGATACTGACAGTCAAGTCCGACGATGTTGTCGGCCGTGTCAAGACCTACGAGGCGATAGTCAAGGGCAACAACGTTCCCAAGCCCGGCATTCCCGAGTCGTTCAAGGTTCTCGTCAAAGAGCTTCAGTCCCTCTGCCTTGATGTCAGCGTTCTTGACGCGGACGGCGAGGAGATAGACCTCAAGCAGACCGACGAGGAACTCGGATTTGCACCTTCAGACGATAAGGCATTCTCCTCCGTCAACGACGCCGGCACTGCAGGCGGCTACGGCACGGAAAACGAAGAGGGCGATATCTTCAATGTCGGCTCCGACGAGGATGACGATGACAGCGCCGATTTCGCAGACGATGCCGAGGGCGAAGATGACTACTATGACGGCGACATCTTCTCCGACAGCGAAGGCGAGCTTGACGACTACGACGACTGAGAACAGTCACCTTAAAAATATATTTTAAAAAGGGGCAGTCAACGGATGGAAAACAATACCTTTGAATCCATAAAAATAGGTCTTGCGTCTCCCGATAAGATCAGAAGCTGGTCTTACGGCGAGGTCAAGAAGCCGGAAACCATCAATTACCGCACACTCAAGCCCGAAAAGGACGGACTGTTCTGCGAAAGGATATTCGGACCCCAGAAGGACTGGGAGTGCCACTGCGGCAAATATAAAAGAATCCGCTACAAGGGCAAGATATGCGAACGCTGCGGCGTTGAGATAACCCGCTCCAAGGTTCGCCGCGAGAGAATGGGTCACATCGAGCTTGCAGCTCCCGTCTCCCACATCTGGTATTTCAAGGGAATACCCTCAAGAATGGGTCTTATCCTCGATATATCGCCGCGCAACCTTGAGAAAGTTCTCTACTTTGCGATGCATATCGTTATCGATCCCGGCACAACGGATCTTAAAAAGTATCAGGTTCTCGACGAGAAGGATTACGACGAGTACCGCCTGATGTATGAGGACGATTTCAGGGCAGGCATGGGCGCCGAGGCTATCAAGGAGCTTCTTGCCGAGATCGACCTCGACCAGCTCTCCGCGCAGCTGCGCGAGGAGATAGAGAACGCAAGCGGTCAGAAGAAGGCCAAGGCTCTCAAACGCCTTGAGGTTGTCGAGGCGTTCAGACAGAGCGGCAACAGACCCGAGTGGATGATCCTCGACGTGCTTCCGGTTATCCCGCCGGAGCTTCGTCCCATGGTTCAGCTCGAGGGCGGACGCTTTGCAACGAGCGACCTCAATGATCTTTACCGCCGCGTTATCAACAGAAACAACCGTCTGCGCAAGCTCCTTGAGCTCGGCGCACCCGAGATAATAGTCCGCAACGAGAAGCGTATGCTTCAGGAAGCTGTCGATGCTCTTATCGACAACGGCCGCCGCGGCAGACATACAGATCGGCCACTGCGGCAACATGTCGCACCGCGCGATCTGCGGCTGCACGCCGATCTCGGCCTCGTCGGGCTTCAACATCTACTCCCCCACCCTCGTGCGAGGCATGCGCGCGAGCGAAATCGCCGACGTGGCCCGCGCTTTCGGCACGGCCGTGAACATGGCCCGCGAAGCAGGGTTCGACTCGGTAGAAGTGCACGCCGGGCACGGATACCTGATCAGCCAGTTCCTGTCGCCTTACACGAACCGCCGCAAAGACGAATACGGCGGCACGCTCGAGAACCGGATGCGTTTCATGGACATGTGCCTCGGCGAGGCGCTGACGGCGGCCCGGGACGACATGGCCGTCGTCGTGAAGACGAACATGCGGGACGGATTCCGGGGCGGACTCGACCTGGACGAATGCCTCGAGGTGGCCCGCCGCATCGAGCGGAACGGAGCCCATGCGCTGGTGCTCAGCGGAGGATTCGTCAGCCGGGCGCCGATGTACGTGATGCGCGGCTCGATGCCGCTGCGCTCGATGACATATTACATGAAGCAACTGTGGCTCAAGGCCGGAGTGCGGGCCGTCGGGCGCTGGATGATCCCCGACGAGCCGTTCCGCGAAGCCTATTTCCTCGACGACGCGCTGCGATTCCGCGAGGCGCTGAAGCTCCCGCTCGTCTACGTCGGAGGGCTCGTATCGCGTACCAAGATCGACGAAGTGCTCGGCCGGGGATTCGAGTTCGTCGCCATGGCCCGGGCGCTGATCCGCGAACCGGATTTCGTGAACCGGATGAAAGAGACGGGCGAGGAACGCTGCGACTGCGACCACACGAACTACTGCATCGCCCGGATGTACTCGCGCGAAATGGCCTGCTATCGCAACGTGCCGGACCTGCCGCCCTGTCTGAAACGCGAAATCGAACGAAAAACGAAGCGGCCATGAGCTCGAGCGAACGAACGGATCGTGCTACGGCCCTGATCAC
>OLRA01004625.1_pt1 | contig 10716 bp, 7 predicted proteins | sample 1673011 | NCBI WGS metagenome assembly OLRA01 (sample SAMEA3136746, study PRJEB25190) | human gut metagenome | reverse complement strand
CAATCCTCTAATTAGAAACTATTAATAAACTGTCCAACTTTTGGGGTTCAGTTCATAATTGCATCTTTAAAATTATTATCCGAAAAATATAAGGGTGTTAATGGTAAAAAAAGAAAATATGTTGATAAATATATTAATATAGTTAAACAGTCTAATTTGACTTTGGAACATATGATAATTCAGGAAATAGAAAAAAAATATTTATGTATTAAAAGAATTACCGGATAAAAAGTATATTTCAATTATGGAAAATTATAATGAAAAAGTTAAAGATGCAGTGCATGATAGGGATTTGATAACTCATAACGATGTGTTCGCTCCAAGCGATAGCGATATAGCTGTGTATTTAACTATAAAACGACTTATATATGTAATGGTTTTAAGAAAAATAGGTTTGGCTAATAGCGAAGTGAAAAATATGATATCCAGTTTAAATTCATTGAAAGTAATATAAAAATAGCTTAGTCTTCTAAGCTATATATAACAGAAACAACGGAATCGAGTGCAGTACTAAGCATATGAGAATATGTATTTAGTGTCTCCTCGATTTTTGTGTGTCCTAAATACTTGGCTACTAATGTAACATTAGCACGGTTATTGATTAAAAGTGATGCGCATGAATGTCTAAAGTCATGGATCCTAATTCACTTTAATCCGGCCTTATCAGCCATTCTGGAACGATATAAGTATAGGGTAGAGTCTGCAATAGGTCTGCAGTCAGAACACACGAAGAAATCGTCATTAAAGTTTGCATATGTTTTCTTGTCATAATCATATAATTCTTTTAAATCATTTAGAAGAGATTTAGTAATGGGAACTATACGTTTGCTATCTTTAGTTTTAGTATCACTAAATTCGAACTTGCCTTTATTATTTAATTGAGTTAACTGCTTATTAACTGAAAGAATTTTTTTATCAAAATAAATATCTTTCCAGGTAAGTGCTTTCAGTTCACCTTTTCTTAATCCACAGTAGTAGAGTATTTCAAAAGTAACTTTAGTTTTTAGATCTTGAGCATGTGTAATAAACTTTTTGAAATCTTCATATGTATAATAGCTCATTTCTTTTCTACGAGCAGTTGGATCAGTAAACTTAGTCATTTTATTATACACATCAATGAAATTGAATCCGTGCCATTTAACTCCAAAGTTAAGTATGGATTTTAGAAATTTATAGATATCGTTTTTGATTCTAAGTGATAAAGGCTTAGAGTCAATATCATCTTTCCATTCCATAAATTGCATGATATTAAAGTTTTTAACTTTTATTTTATAAAAACATTCGATATATTTTTCTTTATTTTTGTAATCATAAATTGTTGTTGGTCTCATTTCTTTATCATCTATATTGAATATATCTTTTGCTGAATTATAATGCTGAAAAAAAGTTGCTTCCTACATTGCGTTTCTGCTATATGAACTAGCAATATAGAATGCTATAGTTTCGGGCATTACATATGTAATAACGAATTCGTGATAGTTATCATAAAAAGGTTCAATTATTTTTTCTAACTCTTCATCTGATATATCTTCATCAGTACATTTTCTAATCATATTATTCCTCCTATTGTCTTGTATTAATCACTCTAAAAATGAATTTTTGCAAGTATATTGATATCATTAGGTAATTTCTAACTAAAAATGATCACAAAATGTAAAAATTTGCCTAAATTTATGCTATAATTGTATATGGGAGAATCCCGGGGAGTGTTATTATGAAATTTGATGAAATGACTAAAGAAGAATTAGTTGATTATATTAATAATCTTAATGAAGAATTAAATGGAAAATATGGGTTGGTTTGGGATAAAGAAAAAGAACCAGAACAGATTGTCGTAGATTGTGATAAATACATTCCTATATTAAAGGAGATTAATGATAAAGGTATAACTAATGGTGGTGAAAATAATATTCTTATAGAAGGTGATAATTTTCATTCATTAAGTGTATTGAATTATACTCATAAAGAATCGATAGATATTATATATATAGATCCTCCATATAATACTGGAAATAATGATTTTATGTATAACGATAAATATATTGATCAAGAAGATGGATATAGACATAGTAAATGGTTGAACTTTATGGAAAAAAGACTTAAATTATCAAAATATTTGTTAAAAGAAAATGGATTAATATTTATATCGATTGATGATAATGAATTGTACCAACTAAAATTATTGTGTGATAAAATATTTGGCGCACATAATTTTATAAATAATATAGTTGTTAAAATGTCTGAAGCATCAGGAATAAAGATGGCTCATGTTGAATCAAGATTGCCAAAATTAAAAGAATATTTGTTAGTGTATAAAAAGAATACAGTTACGTTAAATAATATCAGAGTAAATAAAGAAGAATGGGATAATGAATACAAAACTGTAATTACTAATGTTTCAAAAGAAGAACTCGAATTTATAAAAAGTGTAGTAGATAATGAAAAGAGAACAGAAAAAGAAGTGATAGAAGTTAGAAATATTTTAGATAAAGCTGATTACATACCTCTTTCTGAAGCATATAAAAATGATAGTATCATTAATAATGAAGATAAGATCAACTATAATTATGAAAATGCATATAGAATTTTTCAAACAGTATCGATGGGTAGTGGAACCACAGATTCTATTCGCGAATCAAAGAAAAAGCACTTGAAAAATAAATTTTTTGTACATATAACACCTAAAAACAAAATGTATATAATAAAAGGCGATTTTGATGATAATGCTCGTAAGCCAAGGTTACAAGTGTTATTTGCTGATCAATATCTTACATACAATCCATGTGATTTATGGACTGATATAAAGACTACAGGTTTAGATAATGAGGGATTTGTTGATTTTAAAAATGGTAAAAAGCCATTAAAATTAATAAAAAGAATATTAGAATTATCAAATAATAAAAATGCAACTGTACTTGATTTCTTTGCTGGATCGGGGACAACAGGCCAAGCTGTATTGGAACAAAATGCAGAAGATGATGGTGATAGAAAATTTATATTATGTACTAATAATGAAAACAATATATGTGAAGATATTACATATTTGAGATTAAAAAGAACTATTGAAGGATACAAAAACTATGAATCTAAAAATGGATCATTAAAATATTTTAAAACAGATTTTGTAAATTATGCTGGAACAAGAGATCAGTTGTATTATGATCTAACTGAAAAATGTATTCCAATGTTGTGTGTAAAATCGGATACATATGATTTAGTAGAAAAAAACAAAGAATTTGTAATTTATTCAAACGGAGATAACACTGAATACTCTTGTGTATATTTTGATATATTTGGTGAATCATATGATAAATTTATTAATAGAGTAAAAAATATTAAAGAACATAAAAATCTATATATGTTTTCATTGAGTGAATATGTTAATAACGAGGACTTTAAGGGAATAATTAATTATAGTATTGAACCAATTCCATATAAAATATTGGATTTATATAAAAATGTTGTGAAAATGAGTAAGGAGAATTAATTATGGATTTTGAAAAAATGACAAAAGAAGAATTAATTGAATATATTAATTCTCTTAATGAAGAACAAAATGGGAAGTATGGCTTAATTTGGGATCGTGAGAAAGAACCAGAAAAGATTGTCGTTGATTGTGATAAGTACATTCCAATATTATCTGAAGATAGAAAAAAAACAATAGAAAATGATGGTAATAATAATATCTTAATTGAAGGTGATAATTTCCATTCTTTAAGTGTATTAAATTATACTCATCATGAAAGTATAGATGTTATTTATATCGATCCACCATATAATACTGGAAACAAAGATTTTATGTACAATGATAAATTTGTTGATCCTGAAGACGGATATAGACATAGTAAATGGTTGAACTTTATGGAAAAAAGATTGAAATTAGCAAGGAATTTACTTAAGAATAATGGAATGCTTTTTATATCAATAGATGATAATGAATTATTTCAATTAAAATTATTATGTGACAAAGTATTCGGCGAGAGAAACTATATAAACACAATTTCTGTAAATGCAAAAGTTAGTGCTGGTGCTTCTGGTGGTGGTGAAGATAAAAAATTAAAAAAGAATATTGAATATATTCTATTCTATTGCAAAAACATTGATTTTTTAGAACTTAATTCCATTTATAAAGAAACAGAACTTATGGATTATATTAGAAAGATGGATGAAGATAATAAGAGTTTTAAATATACTACTGTTTTATACAAAATGAATGATATTAAGCCTTTTAAGACTATTAAAGATGGTAGTGGTGATGATATTGTTTTATCAAAAGTTAACGATTATGAAATAAAATCTGTTAAGCAAATAGCTCAAATCGAGCATATTTCTGAGAAAGAAGTATATAATAAATATATTGATAAAATAATGACAACTACTAATGCTCAGACTTCCATTAGGACAAGAGTATGGGATGCTACTGGAAATGATAATGATATGTATATTGCCTCATATGTTCCTAAATCTGGAAAAAATAAAGGACAAAAAACAGATCTTATCTTTATGGGAAAACAAAAAGTATTAGTTATTTGGCTAAAGGATACATGTTCTATAATAAAAGGAAAACCATATAAGAAAGAAAAAATTGGAACATATTGGGATGGGTTCAGTTGGATAAATGTTACAAAAGAAGGCGCTATAAAGTTTGATAATGGAAAGAAACCTATTAAATTGATTAAACAGCTTATTTCATTACATCCTAACAAGTCAGCCTTAGTTTTAGATTTTTTTGCTGGATCTGGTTCTACAGGACATGCAGTTTTAGATTTGAATAAAGAGGATGAAGGAAATAGAAAATTTATAGTATGTACAAATAATGAAAATAATATTTGTGAAAAGATAACATATGAAAGATTAAAAAACGTCATAAATGGATATGAAAAGCATGAACCTCTAGGAAGTAGATTAAGATATTTTAAAACAGATTTTGTGGATAATAATGGTACGAGAGACCAATTATATTATGATTTAACTGAAAAATGTATTCCTATGCTTTGTGTTAAATCAGATACATATGAACTCGTCGAAAAAAATAAAGAATATGCTATTTATTCTAACTCTGAAAGAACAAATTATTCATGTGTTTATTTTGACATATTTGGTGAATCGTACGAAGATTTTATTGAGAAAATTAAAGAGATAAAAGAACACAAAAATCTATATATATTCTCATTAAGTGAATATGTTAATGAAGAAAACTTTAAAGACATTACAAATTATAATATAGAGCCAATACCATATAAGATACTTGTTCTTTATAAAAATGTAGTGAAAATGAGTAAGGAGAATTAATTATGAAGCAGTTAAAAAAATATCAAGATATAGCAGTATATCAGTTGTTAAGCCTATCAGATATGTATTTGAAAATTGATGGAGAAGAAACGTTAGTACTTCAATCTCCTACAGGATCAGGTAAAACATTTATGATAACTAACTATATATATGAAATGTCTAAAAAAGAAGAATATGATTTGTGTTTTTTATGGGTTAGTATTGGTAAAGGGGAATTACAAGTACAAAGCTATAAAAGTGTAAAGAGAGAATTAGATGAGGCATTGAAATGTAGTTTGCTTGAAGAAGAATTTTTTGGAAGTAGAACAGAAATAGATAAAAATGAAATAGTATTTGTTAACTGGGAAAAGATAAGAACAAAAGATAAAAAAACTGGTGATTTTAAAAATGTTGTTATGAAGGACAAAGAAACTATCAATTTTCCTGAAGTTTTAAAAAATACAAGAGCTACTGGTAGAAGAATAATATTAATAATTGATGAAAGCCATGTTGCAGCTACAACTGATAGAGCAACTGAAATAAGAGATAATATTATCAAACCAGAATTAACTGTAGAGATGAGTGCAACACCTGTATTAATGAATGGTGCTTATCCCGTTGTTGTAAAACCTAACGATGTTATCAATGAAGGAATGATCAAAAAAGAGATTATTATTAATCAAGATATTGATAAAATTGTTGATGATGAACTTGATTCTGAATCATTAATACTTGAATCTGCATATATGAAACAAGAACATTTAAAGAAACAGTATTCTAATGCTCTTTCAAATAATGAAACATCAAATCAAATTACACCATTAGTTCTTATTCAATTGCCTAACTCTGTAGCTGGAGAAGAAAAGAAAGAGAGTGTATTAAAATTTTTAGAATCAAAAGGTGCGACAGTTGATAATGGAAAAGTTGCAGTATGGTTATCAGATGAAGCAATTAATAAGGATTCAGAAACATTATTGCCATTAGATAGTAAAGTTGAATATTTAATATTTAAAATGGCAATAGATACAGGATGGGATTGTCCAAGGGCACAAATATTAGTTAAATTTAGAGAAACAAATAGTATAACATTTGAAATACAAACAGTAGGTAGGGTATTAAGGATGCCTGAGGCAAAACATTATCAAGAAGAAGATTTAAATAGATCTTATGTTTATACTAATGTTCAATCAATTGCAATTAAACCAGAAATATATAATCCAAATATTATTAAAAGTTTAAATGCAAAAAGATCAGATAAATATACTACTACATATTTAAAATCATACTATCATAATAGAGTTGATTATGGAGATGTTACTTCTTCATATTATAAAGTATTTGAACATGAGTTCTGTAAGTATTTTGGTATTACTCAAATTACTGAAGATAATTATATTCCTCCACAAACTTTCTTTTATGATAATAATGAAAAATTAAAAGAAAAGGGAATAACTACCGATTATGGAAAAACAGATTCTATTATAAGTAATGTATATGTTGATTCAAAAGATGTAGATAAAGGAATAAAATTAGAAGAATCAAATCTTTTTGGCGTTTATTCAAGCCCATCAGATTTACAAGCTAAGTTCGAAAAAATTATAAATTCAAATCTAAATGGTTTTGCTCCTAAAAGATCAATACCAACAGTTAAAAATGCTATCTTTATTACTTTTAAAAAGTATTTAGGCTTAGAAACTGCTAAAGGTGGAATTATGTATATTCAAAATCTTGTATGTTCAAATTATGATATATTTGCACAGATTATTAATACCTCAACAGATAAATATAAGCCTATACATGAAGTAGAAGTTAGTGCTAAGAGTGATGAAAGATTCAATGATGAATGGGAAATTGCTTCAGAAAAAAATTATAATCCTGAAACAAATCAAGTTGTTGAATCAAAATTATCATTATATCAACCGCTATTTATTGAAAGAGTAGGCGGTAAGGTTAATGAACTTGAAATGAAATTTATAAAATATTTAGATTCACATGAGAATGAAATTGATTGGTTCTGGAAAAATGGATCAGAACATATGGAAGACAATTTTGGAATTCAAAAAGCTGATAAGTCAACTTTCCAACCAGATTTTATCATAAAGTTTAAAGATGGAAGTATTGGTATATTTGATACTAAAGGCGGACAATTTGCAGCTGATGATGCCGTAAAAGCAACAGCATTATATAAATATATATACGATGAGAGAAATAAAGGACATAATCTGTTTGGTGGACTTGTAATTCTTGATGGTGAAAAATTTAAGTATTTTGAAAGTACGCCTTATGTTCCATATAATCAGGATCCAACTCAATGGAAATTGTTTGACGAATTATTGAAATAATGTATTTAAATTGTATAGCGTATTTCAATTTTATATGGAATATGCTCTTTTTTAGGAGGTGAGTCATGAATCAAGAAGTATTAATGGAAATTAAAAATACTAATAAAGTTATATGTGATAATATTGAATATGGTTCTGATATGAATAGAGGACTATTATCTCAAAATATTCTAGCACAATTAAGAAATTTAGTAGAGGATTTTTGTGTTCTTGTTTACAACAAAAAGAATAATTCGAATTTAGGTGTAAACTTCGATGATAAAAAGACAGCATATAAAAGATTAAATGAAACTTGTAAGCCAAAGTTTTTGATGGAGTTTCATAGTTATTTACAAAGCTCAAAATCACATTATACAACGGATTTTGATGGTGCAGAACGATTAATGTTAAAGTATTATCATTACATGATTTTGTTAAAAGAATATTCGATGAAAGAGTTTAATATTGAAATATTAGATAATATTGAGGAATTTCCTTTAGATCAAGATGACACATTTTACGAGTATTATAAAAAGATTTCAAACGAGTTAGAACAAGTTGAAGTTAATAAAAATTTAGCTACAAGCAAAGAAAGATATTATGTGCAAAAAATAAAACCTTTTTATGTTGATAATAAAGTGTATTATGAGGTCACACTTACTAATGCTAGTGACGTTGTTAGCAAGTTTGAAAGAATAGTTTTATTTACAAAATGCAGAATTATGAAAAATTATGCAATTACAATATCTTTTGTTGAAAAAGAAATAGATTTATTTGATAAAAAAACTAAAATTAAAATAATTAACAATTGGAATGTTTCAATAAGATCATGTGAATTTAGAAATTTTGCTAAGATATTTTCGATGGATATTACTATTAGAAGAAATATGAATGAGTATTTAAATATAATGAAGTATATGACTGAAAATGAAATTAATCTTCTTGATTTATGCGTAATGCCCGATTCTGAATATACTATTGTTAAAGAAGAAATAGGAAATGCAAAAACAAATTATATATTTGATGTTCTTGAAAAATGTAGAAATATTATTATTAATAATAGTAAATGTGCAAATGTTTTAAGATATTTATTATATACAATGAACAATAGCGTTATTAAATTGCAGCTTGAGTCTCTTCCTCAAGAAACGATGAATAACTTATGTATAAAACGTGGCTGTTATCCATTTGAAAAATGTCCTTGGGTATTTTCACTTTGCCACCATAACCCTAAAGGTGAAAATCTATTCTTTTCAATAGGTATAGAAGGCAGAGATGACGAATTATTAGCTAGGTTTGTTAGATTCTATACTGAATTTAAAGGTAATATATATATTTCTTTAGAAAGAGTGTCAGATTTTGATAATATTGAATCATTAGTTGAGACATTTAATTCTAAACTTTTTGCAAGTCAAGAAAGTTTGAAGCTGATTGTGGAAAAAAATAATATTTATATGTTAGGTTATGAAATTAAGTCAGTTGAAATAATAAAAAAATTAAATGAATTAACAACAGATGGAATAGAAGGATATACCTCATCATTTGAATTTTGGGAATTAAATGAACAACCGGAAATATTTGAAGAGAAAAGAGAAATATTAGCTAATATGTATGAAAACTCAAGATTGGCAATGATATATGGAGCTGCAGGAACAGGAAAATCTACGCTTATTAGCATTTTTTCAAATTTCTTTGATGATAAAACAAAAATATATTTAACAAATACAAATACTGCTAAGGAGAATCTCAGAAGAAGGGTTAAAGCTAAAAATACTAATTTCATGACTATAGCTGAATTTCTATCAAATGGAAATTTTGAATTTGCTTCTGATGTTTTGATAATTGATGAGTGCAGCATGGTTAGTAATAACGATATGATTAGAATTTTAAATAAGGCTGAATTTAAACTATTGATGTTAGTTGGTGATATTTATCAAATTGAATCAATATTATTTGGAAATTGGTTTTATTTGGCTAAAGAATTTGTTGATAAAGATTCTGTTCACGAGCTTGCAACTCCTTTTAGAACTGAAAATGAAGATTTATTAGTGCTATGGGGAAAAATAAGAAATAAAGATACAAAAATAACAGAGTATTTAAATTCTCACCATTATTCAAAAGATTTGGACTCATCAATAATGATTAAAGAATCAGATGACGAAATAATACTATGTTTAAATTATGACGGTTTATATGGTATTAATCAAATTAATAAATATTTACAAGATTGTAATCATAATAAAGAATTTACATTTGGAATTAATACTTATAAGGTTGGTGATCCAGTATTATTTTGTGAAGTAAAAAGATTTTCTAATATTCTATATAATAATTTAAAAGGCATAATTTCAAATATAGTGGAAGAGGAATCAAAAATATGGTTCGAAATTGAAATAGAAAAACCATTAACAGAATTAGATGTGAACGGTACAGATGTTGAGTTAGTGGGAATCACAGATCATTTTACATCTATCATAAGATTTTATGTTGATAAAGAATTTGAGCACGAAGATGACGATGATGAAAAAAATAATGTTATACCATTTAATGTGGCTTATGCATTATCAATACATAAAGCGCAGGGTTTAGAATATGATTCAGTAAAAGTTGTTATTACAAATGATGTAGAAGATATGATTACCTCTAATATTTTTTATACTGCTGTTACAAGAACTAAAGATAAATTAAAAATATATTGGACTCCTGAAACTCAAGATAAAATAATTTCAATTATAAATGAAAAAAAATCAAATAAAGATTTTAATATTCTAAAAAACAAATACAATTTATAAAAATACAAAGCCAGGATAAACTCCTGACTTTTTATTTTGCGTACGATTTGCGTACGATTGAACTAAATAAGGATGGTAGATTACGAAAAAATCATCAATAAAATAGCACTTTTTCATCAAAAATAACTTAAATTAAGCATAAAAAACATATATGCTCTCTTCCCCCCCTGAAGAGAGCAGCTATACATAAAATATCAAAAAGACTTACCAACATCACAATGATGTACTAAGTCTTTTTTTTCATACCTTACAAACTTGTAATATAAAACAGAGTAAAATAATGATATAATATAACTATAGAAAGAAGGAAATATAATATATGAAAAAGATAA
>OLRA01004624.1_pt1 | contig 10717 bp, 10 predicted proteins | sample 1673011 | NCBI WGS metagenome assembly OLRA01 (sample SAMEA3136746, study PRJEB25190) | human gut metagenome | reverse complement strand
TGAAAATGGGTTACAGGAAAGTCCGCAGACTTTCCTGTAACCCGAAATTTAAAATAATTCTTCCGCTGAAAATGCCCAGAGTAAAACGGAGGGCATTTCAAATCAATTATTAGAGGAAACCCGAAAGTATATGAACCACTTAGGAGATTATGATGTCATTGTGATCGGTGCCGGGCATGCCGGCATCGAAGCGGCCCACGCCGCTGCCACACTGGGCGCCAGGACCGCCGTGTTCACCATGAGTCTGGACGCCATCGGCAATATGCCCTGCAATCCCAGCATCGGCGGCACTGCAAAAGGAACGTTGGTGCGTGAATTGGATGCCCTTGGCGGCGTGATGGGTCTGGCGGCGGATGCCACCTATCTGCAGAGCCGGATGCTGAACAAGGGCAAGGGCCCTGCGGTGCACGCACTGCGGGTGCAGACCGACCGCAAACGCTACCACGAATACATGAAGCACGCACTGGAGCTTACCCCTGGCCTTGCCATCCATCAGGCCGAGGTGGTGGGCCTTGAGGTGGAAAACGGCCGGGTGAAGGGCATCGTTACCCAGCTCAACGGTGAGTACACCGCAAAGTGCGTGGTGCTGGCCACCGGCACCAATCTGGGCGGCAAGATCTTTGTGGGCGATGCCTGGTATGCCTCCGGCCCGGACGGCATGCACGCGGCCAATGCCCTGACCGAGAGCCTGAAGGCTGCCGGTCTGCCCCTGCGGCGGTTCAAGACCGGCACCCCCGCCCGTGTGCACCGGCGCAGCATCGACTTCAGCCGGCTGGAGTGTCAGCCTGGTGACCCGGACAACGAGCTGCAGCCCTTCAGCTTCATGACCGACGCCCCCATGCACAACAAGGTGGAATGCTGGATCGCCTACACGAACCCGGAGACCCACAAGATCATTCTGGACAACATCCAGCGCAGCCCGCTGTACGGCGGCATGATCGAGGGTGTCGGCCCGCGTTACTGCCCCTCCATCGAGGACAAGGTGGTGCGCTTTGCGGGCAAGGACCGCCACCCCATCTTTGTGGAGCCCTGCGGTGAGAACACCGAGGAAATGTACCTGCAGGGTGCTTCCAGCAGTCTGCCGGAGGACGTGCAGAATGCCTTCTACCGCAGCATCAAGGGCTTTGAGCACATCGAGATCCTGCGCCCGGCCTATGCCATCGAATACGACTGTGTGGACCCCACCAGTCTGGAAGCCACGCTGGAAAGCAAGGTGGTCCGGGGCCTGTACGGGGCAGGACAGTTCAACGGCACTTCCGGCTACGAGGAAGCTGCCGCACAGGGTCTGCTGGCCGGTCTGAACGCTGCCCGCAATGCACTGGGCAAGGAGCAGCTGATCCTTCCGCGTCACACCAGCTACCTTGGCACCCTGGTGGATGATCTGGTGACCAAGGGCGTCATGGACCCCTACCGCATGATGACCAGCCGCAGTGAATACCGGCTGACCCTGCGGCAGGACAATGCCGACACCCGCCTGACCCCCATCGGCCGAGAATACGGTCTGGTGCAGGACGACCGCTGGGCAAAGTACCAGCACACCCAGAACATTCTGGAAGCGGAGCGCCGCCGCCTGCACGACGCCCACCTGCGCACTGCCGACCTGCAGGCCGCCATGACGGCGGCCGGGCTGGCCCCGGCAGCCGAGGGCGGCATTGCCGAAGAATTGCTGCGCCGCCCGGAGATCCACTACGACCTTGTGGCCGGGGTCATCGGCTGGGGGGAGGGGATCACGCCCATGCTGGCGGAACGGCTGGAGACCGAGATCAAATACGCAGGCTACATTGCCCGGCAGGATCGCATGATCCGGGAGGTGGCCCGCCACGAAAAGACCCTGATCCCGGAGGATTTTGAATACGCGGACCTCACCGGTCTGACGCTGGAAGCCCGCGAGAAGCTGGCCCGCATCCGGCCCAAGAACCTGGGCCAGGCCAGCCGCATCCCCGGCGTGTCGCCGTCGGATGTTGCACAGCTGAGCATCGCCCTGGCGGCCCACACCGGATCCAGAACAACAGAAAGGAATCAAAACCTATGATCGACAAACAGCGGCTGGAGGCCAAGTGTTCCACATGGAACATTGCCCTCACCGGCACCCAGCTGGACCAGCTGGACGCCTTTGCACAGATTTTGGTGGACTACAACCAGAAGGTCAACCTGACCGCCATCACCGACCCCGAGGGCATCGAGGACAAGCATTTCCTCGACAGCCTGCTCTTTGCCAGCCAGCCGGAAGTAGCCGGCCGCATGGTGGATGTGGGCGCTGGTGCCGGGTTCCCGGGCATCGTCACCAAGATCTACAAGCCGGAACTGGAACTCACCCTCATGGAGCCCACCGGCAAGCGGGTGGAGTTCTTGAAGTATGCCTGCGCTCAGCTGGGCCTGACCGGGGTGGAGTTTGCCAAGGAGCGCGCCGAGGAAGCCGCCCGCAAAGCATGGCGGGAGCAGTTTGATCTGGCCTCTGCCCGTGCGGTGGCGGCTCTGCCCATGCTGGCCGAGTACTGCTTACCGCTGGTCAAGGTGGGCGGCAGCTTTCTTGCCATGAAAGGCGCTTCCGGCGAGGAGGAGCTGGCTGCGGCCCGCGGTGCCATCCGGAAGCTGGGCGGCGAGTACAAGGAGACCCGTACCCTGCATCTGCCGGGCGGTGATACCCGCACCCTCATCCTCTGCAAAAAGATTTCGCAAACTCCGACAGCCTACCCCAGAAACGGTGGAAAGATCGCAAAATCTCCGCTGAAATAACGCAAAACCGCAAGATAAATGCCAAGCCCTGCCGAACGATTCTTCTGGCAGGGCTTTTTGATTTCTGGTACACTGGAACTGCAATGAGTAAGTTTTCCACTGTTTCCCGGGAAACAGTGGAAAACTGCGTCACATTTCAGCGAAAGGGGAAAGAATCATGTTTGAATGGAAGAAATCTGCCGGAAAGATTTACACCCTGCCTGTGGAAAGCATCCGTCCCTCGCCGTTTCAGGCTCGGACTGTTTTTGATGAAAAGGAGCTGGCGGGGCTGGCCCAGAGCATCCGGGAAAACGGCCTGCTTCAGCCCATCTCGGTGCGGAAGGTCGAGGGTGGTTACGAGCTGGTGGCAGGGGAGCGGCGGCTCCGCGCCTGCAAGCTGGCCAGGATGGAGACCATTCCGGCCATCCTCTGCGACTGCGGCGACCAGCGGACTGCGGCGCTGGGTCTGCTGGAAAACATCCAGAGGGAAGACCTGAACCCCTTTGAGCAGGCACAAGGGCTGCGGGATGTGATCGCCCTTTGGGACTGCACCCAGGCCGAGGCGGCCAAGCGGCTGGGCATGGCACAGCCCACCCTTGCCAACAAGCTGCGGCTGCTGCAGCTGACCACCGACCAAAGGCAGTTCGTGCTGGACAATGGCCTGACCGAGCGCCACGCCCGGGCTGTCCTGCGCCTGCCCGAGAACCGGCGGAGCGAAGCCCTTATCACCATTGCCAAGCGGCGGATGAATGCCCGGCAGACCGACCTGTACATTGAGCAGGTGCTCAATGCCGCCGCCCCGGGCAGACACCGCATCTCTATGGTCAAGGATGTGCGCATCTTTGTCAACACCATCGACCATGCCATCCGGCTGATGACGGACAACGGTGTGCCTGCCACGGCCCACAGGGAAGAGCGGGACGGGTATATCGAATACACGGTGCGCATTCCAACCGCAGCCGCACAAAGATAAAACGCATCGCAATTTTCACAAAAAATGCAATTCCACAGGGTTTTTACGCAAAATAATCGGGAAACCGGTTCAAAAAGCCGCGCTGATGTGCTATACTAGTCTTTAAAGGGGCTTTGCTGGCGGGAAAACAGCGGAGCCCGGCCTCGAATGTTCCACGTGGAACAAATAATTTTCCCGGGAGGAAACAAAGAGCGTGGCTAAAATCGTTGCAATTGCAAACCAAAAAGGCGGCGTGGGCAAGACCACCACGGCCGTGAACCTTTCGTCCTGCGTTGCGGCTCTGGGCAAAAAGACGCTCATCGTCGATCTGGACCCGCAGGGCAATACCACCACCGGTTACGGCATTCCCAAGCGGAGTGTCGATGTGGGTACTTATGAGCTGCTGATCGGTGAGGCGGAGGCAAAGGATGCCATCCGCAAGACCGAGTTCCGCACCGATGTCATCGGTTCCAACACCCGGCTTGCGGGTGCGGGTCTGGAAATGATCGATCTGCCGGGCCGCGAAAGCCGCCTGCGCAAGGCACTGGCCTCGGTGCAGAAGGACTACGACTTCATCTTTGTGGACTGCCCGCCCAGCCTGGATCTGCTCACCCTGAACGGTCTGTGCGCCTGCGACAGCGTGCTTATCCCCATCCAGTGTGAGTATTACGCACTGGAGGGCCTGTCGGAGCTCATCAGCACCCTCAAGACCATCCGCAAGAAGTACAACCCCTATCTGGACATCGAGGGCGTGGTGTTCACCATGTTCTCCGGGCGGTTCAACCTGACGCTGCAGGTGGTGGATCAGGTCAAAAAGTATTTTGGCACCAAGGTCTACAAGACCACCATCCCGCGCACCATCCGCATCTCGGAAGCGCCCAGCTACGGCCAGCCCATCAATTTCTATGAGCCCAAGGGCAAGGGCAGCGAGGCCTATATGGATCTCGCCATTGAGTTCGTAAAGAACAACCGCCCGCATGAACCGGCACGCCGCCGCACAAAAGGGAACAGTGCCCCCGCCGAGCAGAAAAGCGCACTGGAACAAGTGAAGCAGGGGGAAGCGTAACCTATGGCAAAAAAAAGAGGAGGACTGGGCCGGGGCCTGGAAAGTCTGTTTGAGGACACAGCCCCCAGCTTTGAGTCCGATAACCGGATCGAGACGCTGCCCCTGCGGGAGATCGAGCCGGACCCGGCTCAGCCCCGCAAGACCTTTGATGAGGAAACGCTGGCAGAGCTGGCGGCCAGCATCTCAGAGCACGGTTTGCTGCAGCCCATCGCGGTGCGGCCCCACGGGGTAGACCGCTATCTCATCGTGGCCGGTGAACGCCGTTGGCGTGCCTGCCGGATGGCGGGCCTGACCGAGGCACCCGTTGTCGTGAAGGATGTCACAGATGAGCAGGCCATGGAGCTGGCGCTGGTGGAAAACCTTCAGCGCGAGGATCTGGACCCGGTGGAAGAAGCACTGGGCATCCGGGAGCTGATGACCCGCTGTGACCTGACCCAGGAGCAGGCCGCCCGCAAACTGGGCAAGAGCCGCAGCGCACTGGCCAACAGCCTGCGTCTGCTCAACCTGCCCGAAACGGTGCTGGAGCTGCTGAAGAGCGGTTTCCTCACCACGGGCCACGCAAAGGTGGTGCTGGGCCTGCCCACCCCGGAGCTGCAGGAGCAGGCGGCACAGATCATTGCCGACCATGAGCTGAATGTCCGGCAGGCAGAGGCCCTGTGCAAGAAGCTGGCCAAGCCCCCAAAAGAGCCTGTGGAGCCCGCCCCGCGCGGCACCCTGCCTGTGGAGGTGGAGGAGAGCCTGAAGCAGGCGCTGGGCAGTGAGGTCAATGTGGCCTACCACGATGGCAAGGGCAAGCTGACCGTCCATTTCTACTCGGATGAGCAGCTGAAGGCTTTTGCAAACTTATTAGGGCAATATCAGGTTGAGGATTAAACCTCTCCGTCATTGTTGTTGCCCAGTAGGAGAGGCCTTGGTAGCCGATGGAAACTTTTCGTATACGCCAGAGAGGTTGTACGAAGGCAAGCCTGCCCGAGAAGAAAAACATAGCGATCTAAGGCGCACGCCGCCTTTGAACGGCATGGGAACGGGCTTACCCGCCCCATGCGAACCGAAATAGAGTAAGGAGAGTAAATCATGCTTGATATCAAATTTGTCCGTGACAACCCGGATGCTGTCAAGGAAAACATCAAGAAGAAGTTCCAGGATGCCAAGCTCCCTCTGGTGGATGAAGTCATCGAGAAGGACGCAAAGTACCGCGAGTGCCTGAAGGAAGTTGAGAGCCTGAAGGCTGCCCGCAACAAGCTGAGCAAGGCCAACGGCCCCCTGTTCGGTCAGCTGAAGAAGTGCACCGACGAGGCCCAGAAGGCCCAGCTGCAGGCACAGATCGATGCCAACAACGCCGCCGTCAAGGCCGATGCGGACAAGATGGCAGAGCTGGAAGCCGAGGAAGCCAAGCTGGCTGACCGCATCCAGGAGATCATGTACACCATCCCCCAGATGATCGACCCCAGCGTGCCCATCGGCCCGGACGACACCTACAACGTGGAAGCACAGCGCTTCGGTGAGCCGGTCGTACCCGATTTCCCCATCCCGTACCACACCGAGATCATGGAGAGCTTTGACGGCATCGACATGGACGCTGCAGGCCGCGTGGCCGGCAACGGCTTCTACTACCTGCTGGGCAACATCGCCCGCCTGCACGAGGCAGTGCTGGCCTACGCCCGCGACTTTATGATCAACAAGGGCTTTACCTACGTCATCCCGCCTTTCATGATGCACGGCAACGTGGTGCAGGGCGTTATGTCCTTCCCGGAGATGGACGCCATGATGTACAAGATCGAGGGCGAGGACCTGTACCTGATCGGCACCAGCGAGCACACCATGATCGGCCGCTTCATCGACCAGACGCTGGACGAGAGCAAGATGCCCCTGACCCTGACCTCTTACAGCCCCTGCTTCCGCAAGGAGAAGGGCGCACACGGCATCGAGGAGCGCGGCATCTACCGCATCCACCAGTTCGAGAAGCAGGAGATGATCGTGGTCTGCCGCCCCGAAGAGAGCGCCGACTGGTACGAGAAGCTGTGGAAGATGTCTGTGGAGCTGTTCCGCAGCATGGAGATCCCCGTGCGTCAGCTGAACTGCTGCTCCGGTGACCTGGCGGACCTGAAGGTCAAGAGCTGCGATATCGAGGCATGGAGCCCCCGCCAGCAGAAGTATTTCGAGGTCTGCTCCTGCTCCAACCTGGGCGATGCACAGGCACGCCGCCTGCACATCCGCGTCAAGGGCAAGGACGGCAAGACCTATCTGGCCCACACCCTGAACAACACCTGCGTGGCACCTCCGCGTATGCTGATCGCCTTCCTGGAGAACCATCTGCAGGCTGACGGCAGCGTGACCATCCCCGAAGTGCTGCAGCCGTATATGGGCGGCCTGAAGGTCATGGTTCCCACCAACAAGAAGGCCTGAGCCTGACTGCGGTTTTCCACCGTAAAACAAAATCCTGTTGAAAAGCCCCGTGCTCTGTTCCGGCAGAGTGCGGGGCTTTTTGCGCGGCTGACAGGGAATGTGCGAAAAAATCAGAATTTTTTTAAAATAAGTGTTGACAAAAGGCGGTACAGTGGATATAATAATAAAGCACCGTTCAAGTGCAAAACTTCATATGTGGCGGCATAGCTCAGTTGGCTAGAGCATTCGGTTCATACCCGAAGTGTCACCGGTTCAAATCCAGTTACCGCTACCACGTTACAGAGTTTCGCTAAGATAAGGGGGACGGTCGTCCGCAGTAGTGGACGATGAAAGTCGGAGGTTTTAGCGAAGCTCTGTATTTGTAAGGCCCGTTGGTCAAGCGGTTAAGACACGGCCCTTTCACGGCTGTAACATGGGTTCGATTCCCGTACGGGTCATAAAATCCCTCGAGCATTCGCTCGGGGGATTTTTTTCATGACCCGTACGGGAATCGAACAGGGCGGCGGTGCAAAGCACCGTAACCAAAGCCCCGGTGGGGCTTTGGTTAGCCCGGGGGTCCCAACCAGTAGGAACGTCTACCGGAGTTGCTGCAACCTGCAACCCGTACGGGAATCGAACAGCACGGCCACCGATAGGTGGCAAACAACAGTCCAGTGGACTGTTGTTTAGTGCGGGGGTCCCACCCTGTAGGAACGTCTACCGGGGTTGCTGCTGGAAAACTCCCTCCGTCTTTGCTTCGCAAATCCACCTCCCTCAAAGAGGGAGGCTTTTGGGGCGAGAAGCAAAACTCTGCCACCTAAATAATACAGCCCCCGCAGAACCGTGTGCATCGGTGCACGGTTCCGCGGGGGCTGTTTGTCATCTTATCGGTTGTTTTCCTGAATGTAAGCCAAGATGTCCTCCGGCACGGCGGCCAGAGCGTCGGCTCCGGCGGCGGTCAGCTCTGCGCGGCCGCGGAAGCCCCACAGGGCCCCCATGGCGGGCAGATGGGCGTTGTGGCCGGTGAGGATGTCCACATCGCTGTCGCCCACGAACAGGGTGGCGGCAGGGTCGGCGTGGATCTGCTCCATCAGGGCGTACAGCCCGGCAGGGTCGGGCTTGGTGGGCACGCCCGGACGGCTGCCGCGCACAGCATCAAAGCGCCCAGTACCGAAATAGTGGTCGATGATCTTTCCACAAAAAGCGTCGGCCTTGTTGGAAAACACCGCGCACTGGATGCCGTTTGCCCGCAGGGTGTCCAACAGCTCCGGGATGCCTGCATAGGGGGCCGTCTTGTCCTCCTTGTGGGCGTCGTACCGGGCCGAGAACTGTGCCAGTGTGGCCGCCAGCTGCTCCTGTGAGCGGGCATCCTCCGGTGAAAAGCGCTCCACCAGCTTGGGAATGCCGTTGCCCACCATGTGCTTGAACTGTTCCACGGTGAAGGTGGGCCAGCCGTTCTGGGTGCACACCCAGTTGCCGGCGTCGGCCAGGTCATCAATGGTGTTCAGCAGGGTGCCGTCCAGATCGAACAACACAGTTTTTATCACGAAAAACATCTCCTTTTTATCGTTCTGCCTGCTGTAAAAAAGCAAGCTCCGTTAGGGCCACACTGCGCACCTTCTGCTTCAGTCGGCCCGGAAAAATCAGGGTCAGGTTGGCACGATGGGCCGCCACTGCCCACGGGGACTGCTGTACCGTCAGGCACAGGTCCGGATGCAGGGCACAGACGCAGTGCAGGTGGAACCCCTTCTGCCGCCGCAGGGTCAGGTGATCGTCCTGCATCCATGCGCCCTCCCGGCGGTAGCCCACAAAAGCCGCCGCCAGCAGAGCGGCAAAGAACAGGTCCGGCACCAGCAGCGGCAGGGTGAGGGTCGGCAGCGTGGTGCGGGACACTGCCGTCAGCAGCAGGCACAGCCCCAGCGGAAGCCCCGCGGGCAGGAAATAGATCTTGCTGCGGCGGGTGATGTCCGGGGCCGTGTCCGGCGGCAGGGCGATGCCGGGCAGCAGCTCCTGCAGCAGGGGCGTGCCCTCCTTCCAGACGAACAGCGGCAGTTCCGGCGCGCAGCTGCCCGCCGTGACGAACACGGGGCAGTAGTGCAGTGCCCGGGTCACCGGCGAACGCCGCAGGTCGGCGTAGTTCAGGTGGGCGCGGCACAGGCGCATTTCGTATTTGTGCAGCAGGCCGCCCCGGCTGCCCAGCTGGGCATCGGTACGCCAGACCGTGTAGTGGGCCACCTGCGCCGCACTGCGGGCCAGACTGATGCAGAACAGCCACCCGGTGACCACCAGCATCCAGGCCGTGCCCATGGGCAGCCAGCGGGCCGCAAAGGCCGCCAGACGGCTCAGGTGTGCAAAGGCGAGGGTCTGGGCGTCCGGGGCATAGGGGCGGCTCTGACGCAGCGCTAGGGCCAGCAGCGCAAGGGTGGAAAGGCCGTTGGCCCCCAGCACCGCAAACACCATCTTCTCGCCGCCGTGGGGGCGGTGCACCACCGGCTGTTCCAGCGGCAGCAGCCGGTCGGCCAGCTCCCGGGCATCGTCCCGGGCAACGATAAGGGTCAGGGGCTTTTTCTGCCCGGCGGGGTACAGGGTCAGGCGACTGGCCCCGGCCAGCCGGTACACCACCGGCCGGTCGATGGTCAGGGCAGCCAGCATGTCCGCCCGCAGGGTGCGGTCCAGCCGGATGCCCAGCCGCCAGCGCACCAGTAGGTTGCCGTGGGCGTCCATCTGCCAGCCGCTGGCGTGCAGCACCGCCCAGCAGGCGGCGCTGAGCAGGGCGAACAGCACAAGATCCTGCACCAGTGCCGCCCACAGGGCAGCCCAGTTGCGGGCAAACAGCACCTGTACCAGCGGGATCAGGTACAGCAGGATGGTCTTGCGCAGCAGGTGCAGCACCGCAAAGGGGTGAAAGCGCTTTTCGGTCATACAGCGTCCTCCGAGAGGATGGCAGCCAGCGCATCCGCCTGCACCGAGGGTACTCCCGGCAGCACCAGCAGGCCGCCCGGACAGCGCACGATCAGCACGCTGGCACCGGCCAGCCACAGCAGCGGGGTGCGCAGCAGCTGCACCCCGGTCACGGCCCGGCGGGGGATCTGCCGCAGCACCGGGAAGGCGATGCCTGCCTGCACGGTCAGGCTGCGGGGCGAGAGCGCCGCCACGAAACTGCAGGCGCGCAGCCGCAAGGCCAGCACCAGCAGGCCCCACACCGCGCAGAAGCACAGCCCCGCAAACAGGCTCTGCCAGAACACAAAGGGTGCACACAACAGGCCGGGGATAGCAGCCCAGACGCAGAGCACCGCCCGCGCCCGCGGCGGCAGGATCAGAGCCGTGCGCAGCAGTTCCTGTTCGGTCATTTGCCGGTCAGGCCCCAGGCGTCGGTCAGCAGGTGCAGGGTGTCATCCTGGGTCAGGCAGAGGATGCGGTCCCAGGGCAGCAGCACCGTGTTGCCGTGGGGGATGATGAACTCGGTGTCGCGGGTGATGCTGACCAGGATCGCGTTGCCGGGGATGGGGATGTCCTTGATGGACTTGCCCGCAAAAGCAAAGTCCTCCGGCAGCAGGATCTCGTTCAGGCTGGCAGTGCCGCCGCCCAGCGAGAGCAGC
>OLRA01004623.1_pt1 | contig 10719 bp, 9 predicted proteins | sample 1673011 | NCBI WGS metagenome assembly OLRA01 (sample SAMEA3136746, study PRJEB25190) | human gut metagenome | reverse complement strand
CAAGGCACTTGTTATACGTTTCGTCCTGGACATCTCAGCAGATATGATTGAATATCACAAAATGAAAGGGGACCAATTATGACAACACCAAACATTTACCGCAGCAGAATTTTAAACGAGATCAGCGAAAGCGACGTTGGCAAGACCATCCGTGTCGCAGGCTGGGTTGAAAATATCCGTGACCACGGCGGTGTATCTTTTATTGATTTGAGAGATATGTACGGTGTCCTCCAGGTTGTTTTAAGAGACACTTCTCTCCTGGACGGTATTACCAAAGAAAACTGCATCTCCATCGAAGGTGTCATTGACCACCGCGATGAGGAGACTTACAATCCGAAGATTCCTACAGGCACTATCGAACTTGAAGCTCACAGCATCGATATGCTGGGCAAGGTTTATCACCAGCTGCCTTTTGAGATTATGACTTCCAAGGAAATCCGTGAAGATGTCCGTCTGAAGTACCGTTATCTTGACTTAAGAAACCAGAAAGTCAAAGACAACATCATTTTCCGTTCACAGGTCATCAGCTTCCTTCGTCAGAAGATGACAGAGATGGGATTTCTTGAAATCCAGACACCGATTCTCTGCGCTTCTTCTCCTGAAGGTGCCAGAGATTATATCGTACCATCCAGAAAGTTCAAAGGTCGTTTTTATGCATTGCCTCAAGCTCCGCAGCAGTACAAACAGCTGCTGATGGTTTCCGGTTTTGATAAATACTTCCAGATTGCACCATGTTTCCGTGATGAGGATGCCCGTGCAGACCGTTCACCGGGCGAATTCTATCAGTTGGACTTTGAGATGAGCTTCGCTACTCAGGAAGAGGTTTTCCGTGTAGGTGAAGAAGTTCTGACAGCCACTTTTGAAAAATTTGCACCGGAAGGTGCTTCTGTCACAGCTGCCCCTTATCCTGTGATCAGCTACAAGGATGCCATGCTGCAGTTCGGCTCTGACAAGCCGGATCTCAGAAACCCGCTGCGTATCATGGATGTCACAGAATTCTTTCAGAGATGTACATTCAAACCTTTTCTGAAACGTATCGTCCGTGCCATCAGGGTTCATGCCGATATGTCCAAGGGTTTTCATGAGAAACTGCTGAAATTCGCCACTTCCATCGGTATGGGCGGCCTTGGTTACCTGGAAATCATGGAAGATAAGAGTTATAAAGGCCCCATTGACAAATTTATCCCTGATGACATGAAGCAGGAATTTGCTGAACTCACAGGTCTTGAAGTGGGCGATACGATTTTCTTTATTGCGGATAAAGAAGAACGTGCTAACCTTTTCGCCGGACAGCTCCGCAACGAACTGGGTGAACGTCTTGACCTGATCGAGAAGAATGCCTTCCGCTTCTGTTTTGTCAACGACTTCCCGATGTATGAATACAACAAGGACGAGAAGAAGATGGATTTCACACACAACCCATTCTCTATGCCTCAGGGCGGCCTTGAAGCACTGAACACCATGAACCCTGAAGATATCCTGGCTTATCAGTATGATATCGTCTGCAACGGCGTGGAGCTTTCCTCCGGTGCTGTCCGCAACCACGATCTGGATATCATGGTCAAAGCCTTTGAAATCGCAGGCTACAGCGAAGAAGACCTGAAGACGAAATTCGGTGCACTCTACAACGCTTTCCAGTGCCCCGCCACACGCCGGTATGGCCCCTGGTGTCGATCGAATGATCATGCTGCTGAGAAATGAAGACAACATTCGCGAAGTGATCGCCTTCCCAATGAACGGCAACGCACAGGATCTGATGTGCGGCGCACCGGGTATTGTCACTGAGACTCAGCTGAGAGAAGCACACATTAAAGTGCGCGATTAATCCATCACATTGTATTTTCAGTAAATATATAAAGGCTTCACAGGCAGGATTATATTTTATATATCCTATCTGTGAAGCCTTATAAAGTGAAAGCATTTTCCAAATCATTTCAGTCTCTTTGATGTTTTATTAAATATTTGTAACTCCCCAATAGTTATCATCTGCTGATACTATTAGGAAATCATCTTACTTTTCTCCTGAAATTCCTCCGGAGTCATATTCGTAAGTGCGGCAGCTCTTTGCAGACTGATATCTCCGCTTTGAATAAGCGTTACCAAAAGTTGGACTCTTCCCTCATCTCTGCCGTCTTGTATCATTTCCTGTATTGCCTTACACATATTCACATTTCCCATATCATCAACCTCCTCTCGCTTAATATGTGTATGTGTGATAACTTCAAACAAAGCGGTGCTCACCAAATATGAAAAAGGCGCCCAAAAATATCAGGCGCCGCTATTTAATATTATTAAATTCGATTTCTGAGGTTTTCACCTTTAAGATAAGCTTCCAAATTTGCAGCCGCAATATCCACAATGCGTTCAAATGTCTCCGGTAGATGGAACTGCCCGGATATATGCGGTGTCATCATCAGGTTCGGCAGCTGCCACAATGGGCTGTCTGCCGGCAGCGGTTCCGGTTCTGTGACATCAATTCCCGCTGAGGCAATCCAGCCTTTAGAAAGTGCTTCATACAGTACTTCTGAAGCCACTGCGTCTCCCCTTCCGCTGTTTAAGAAGATTGCTGTATCCTTCATGGTCATCAATCGTTCTTTTGTGTACATATGATATGTAGTCGCTGTTGACGGTACAAAGGAAGCTACAACATCCACTTTCGGCAATAAGTTATCCAGCTCGTCCATGGTATGTAATTCATGAACACCTTTCGGACACGGCCCCATGGAGCGTTTCAGACCAATGACATGGGCGCCAAGGGCACTGGCCAGTCTGGCAAAATGCAGGCCGATATCGCCCAGTCCCACAACAAGCACTGTGGCATCTGTGATGGATGTGACTGTACCAAAATCGCTCCATTCGTTCTTTGTCTGGGCGTCTCTGTATAAATTCAGCTTCTTCTGCAGCATCAAAAGCATGGCAAAACTGTGCTCTGCCACTGCCTTGCCGTAAGCACCTGTGGCACTGGTCAACATTGTCGTACTTCTTAAAATCCCCGGCTTCACATAAGCATCTGCGCCGGCAGAATTCAGCTGCAGCCACTGCAGGCGTTCCGGTGCATGCAGTCTGTCCGGCTTCACATTGCCGATAATCACATCTGCTGCTTCAATCATTTCTTCTGTTGCCGTCTGCGGCGTCTCATAAACAAAACGACAGCCTTTACCGGCACGTTCCAACTTCTCTTTATGTCTCTCCTCTGCAGGAATCACAACCAAAACCGTTTTCTCCATCATAACCTCCATAAAACCTCTGCGTATCTATCACATCATTCATTTTATAATCACTAAAAATTATTTTACCGTCCAGGTTTAAATATTTCAACTGCAAAACATCTATAATCTTTGATAACAGGAGCAGCAGACCGTCCTTCAGTGCAAGCACACTTGCATTGAAGGACGGCCTGCTGCTCCTATTCAAAATCCCTGAACGTTTTGCATCGAAGTTTAGGCCTGGCGGCAAATATTGAAAAGACGAAATGCCTGCTCTGCTGTGTCTGTCAAGTTCTGTTTGGCATTTTCAGGTTTCATGGCTTCTTCCAGTGTTGAGATACCGCGAAGGATCGGGAAGAAGGCATCGATGCCGTTTTTGTTGCATTCTGTGGCATCTTTTGTCACACTGCCGGCAAAGGCCAGTACAGGAATGTCAAATTTCTTGGCCAATCCGGCAACACCCACAGGTGCCTTGCCCATGGCTGTCTGGAAATCCAGTCTGCCTTCACCTGTTACAACAACATCTGCATCTTTAACAAAAGATTCCAGTTTTGTTTCTTCCAGAACAATTTTGATCCCAGACTCAAGAACTGCATTGGTAAATGTCAGAAATGCAAATCCAAGGCCGCCTGCTGCGCCTGTCCCCGGTTCATTCGGATTGGCTTTCGGAAATTTTTCCCTTGCAAGAGCTGCATAATAGCGAAGCCATTTATCCATCTCCATAATCATGGATGGATTGGCACCTTTCTGCGGGCCGTAAACAGCACTGCAGCCATTCTCACCACAAAGGGGATTCGTCACATCACAGGCTATTTTGAATTCACATTCCGCCAGCTCCGGAAGGACGTAAGTATCTGTAATTGTCTCTAATTCCTTGAGACCGATGGCACCAAAAGGCACCTGCTGACCGTCCTTGTTAAGGAAACCGTAGCCCAATGCCTGCAGCATACCAATACCGCCGTCATTTGTGGCACTGCCGCCGATACCAACAATAAATCTGCGGCATCCTTTTTCAATGGCATCACGAATGACTTCACCCACACCATAAGTCGTTGTATAAAGCGGATTCTTCTTTGCATCCGGTACAAGTGTAATGCCTGCTGCACCTGACATCTCAATCACGGCTGTTTTCGTCTCATCAATAATGCCGTATTCACAGACAACAGGATCACCTAAAGGGCCTGTCACTTTCACATGCTGCAATGTGCCGTTCATACCGCATACCAGAGCTTCAACGGTGCCCTCACCGCCATCTGCCAACGGCCGGATGACCACATCTGCCTTGGCATCCGCTTTTCTGATACCCTCCGCAATGGCCTGCCCTGCCTCAATAGAACTTAAACTGCCTTTTAAAGAATCGATTGCGATCACTGCTCTCATTTGTTGATACCTCCATACATTTTTCTGTCCATTGACTGCATCCGCTAACTGAGATGCACTCTGCCGTTTTTATTTTCTTACTGAAAGTATATCCTTTTTTTCGCTCTGCATATATGTTACATAGAACAATTTTCTTGTATACATCTTGTATAAATTGTTATTTATACCACTTTATGATAAAATAGCTCTAACTAATCCATCGCAATGACAGGTTCATAATATGAAAATCGTTATTATCAATGAAAGTGCAAGAAATAGCTATGGTATGCTTGTAGCATTATCAATCGGAGGTACCCTATGTTTAAAATCGACAGAACCCTTGCCGCCCAGGTCGTCAATACCGTGAAAGACGTCTGCGGACGGGATGTAAATTTTATCAACCAGTACGGCATTATCTTTGCCAGTACGGACCCGGAAAGAGTCGGCACCTTTCATGAAATCGGCCATCAGGCAGCCCTTACAGGCGAAACGATTGAGGTCCGGGCCGATGACAATTTTCACGGTACACGCATGGGCATCAATCTGCCTGTTTACTACAATCAGACCTTCATGGCCGTGATCGGCATTACCGGACAGCCGGATGAAGTCCGCAAATATGCCCATCTGGCGGAGCGCATCACACATCTGCTGATCCGTGAACGGGAACTGAACACCATCAGCCGCAATCAGGCAGACAAACGTCATTTCGTTATGGAAGCACTGATCCACCAGGCTTCTGCCAACATGGATTATCTCAATGCATGTCTGAAAGAATGCGGCATCAATATTACCCAAAAATACCGGATCCTGCTGATTCGTGCAGCCGCTGAAAGTCCTTCCGACAATCTTTCTCTGCTGGAACAGAAAATCCATCAGTTTTTTGAAATGCTTTCTATAAGACTGTATACATTTTACTATCCGAATGAATATACTGCTGTCGTTTTGCCGTCACAATTGGAACACAACGCATATATTCTGGAACGCTTTGCAAAGGATCATCAGACATCCCTGAAAATGGCGGTCGGAAAAATGACCTCTGTCTATCAATTGTGTGATTCCTATCAGACAGCTGTCACCGCTATGAAACATTTTACAGCTCAGACGGAGGGATATATTTTCTTTGATGATCTTGGCCTTGAGCTTATTTTCTCCGGGCTGAATCCACTGGAAAAAGCCGAATTTCTCACCAAGACTTTATCCACTCTGGATGAAAACGAACGTCATCTTCTCACTGCTTACTTTGAAAATGATATGTCCCTGTCCGGGACAAGCCGACAGCTTTTTATACACAAAAATACACTGCAATATAAACTGAATCATATTTTCAGGAAATCCGGACTGAATCCAAGAGCATTCAAGGATGCGGTAATGCTATATCTGGGATTGAACCTGGCCAAATAGTCCGATTCTCTTTTTTATTATAACTTATCGTAACTGTTCAATATACAATCTCCTCCAAAATAGTATTGACAAAAACTTTTTATGCTTTATAATGTTAAACAGATATTTTAAAGGCAATGACTGAAATAAGTAAGCCATAGTGGAACATCCAGAGAGCTGCCGGTTGGTGGAAGGCAGAGGGGAAGCTATCGCTGAATACCTTCACAAGCTGCGCACCGAACGATTCCAAGTAGGCTGCGACGGAATGCAACCGTTAGTATGCACAAGTATTGACAGATACTTGATGAGTGCAGTTATGCGAATAGCTGTTCAATTAAGGTGGTACCGCGAGTTATTCCTCGTCCTTATACAGGACGGGGTTTTTTTATTCAATTTTGAAAGGAGAACTTCTCATGACTTTATATGATGAACTGGTAGCCAGAGGCCTGATCGCCCAGGTTACAGATGAAGAAGAAATCAAGGAACTGATCAACAACGGAAAGGCAACTTTCTACATCGGTTTTGACCCGACCGCTGACAGTCTTCATGTCGGCCATTTCATGGCACTTTGCCTGATGAAACGTCTGCAGATGGCAGGCAACCGTCCAATCGCCTTAATCGGCGGCGGTACAGCTATGATCGGTGACCCATCCGGACGTACAGATATGCGTCAGATGATGACACCTGAAACTATCCAGCACAATGTTGACTGTTTCAAGAAACAGATGTCCCGTTTCATTGACTTTTCAGACGGCAAAGCACTGATGGTCAACAATGCTGACTGGCTGATGAACTTAAACTACATCGAGCTGCTTCGTGACGTAGGCGCCCACTTCTCTGTCAACCGTATGCTGACAGCTGAATGCTACAAACAGCGTATGGAACGCGGATTAAGCTTCCTGGAATTCAACTACATGATCATGCAGAGCTACGATTTCTATGAGTTATTCCAGAGATACGGCTGTAACCTGCAGTTCGGCGGTGACGATCAGTGGTCCAACATGCTGGGAGGTACAGAACTGATTCGCCGTAAGCTCGGCAAGAATGCATCTGCTATGACAATTACACTGCTTCTGAATTCAGAAGGCAAGAAGATGGGCAAGACTCAGTCCGGTGCTGTATGGCTTGACCCTAATAAGACATCTCCATTCGACTTCTATCAGTACTGGAGAAATGTCGGCGATGCAGATGTTCTGAAGTGCCTGCGTATGCTGACTTTCCTGCCGCTTGAACAGATTGACGAGATGGATAAATGGGAAGGCAGCCAGTTAAATCAGGCTAAGGAAATCCTCGCTTTTGAACTGACTAAGCTTGTTCACGGTGAAGAAGAAGCCACAAAGGCTCAGGAAAGTGCCCGTGCACTGTTCTCAGCGGGAAGCGCTGCTGATATGCCAACCACAACACTGACAGAAGCTGATTTAAGAGACGGCAGCGTCGATATCCTCGGTATCCTTGTAGCTGCAGGCCTCTGCCCGACACGTTCCGAAGCAAGACGTAATGTTCAGCAGGGCGGTGTTACCGTCAATGGTGAAAAAATTACTGATTTTAAAGCAGCTTACACACCGGAAGACATCATGAAAGAAGACTTTGTCGTACGACGCGGCAAGAAAAAATACAGCAAGATTGTGTTTGAATAAAACAAAGGGGACGGCGCTCTAAATATTCATTGGCGTGTCATCCCTGTATATCAAATGGAATTCAAAAAGAGACATTCATCCCAGGCACGTTCACACTGCCAGCATTTGGCAGCGGTACATAAGATGCTAAAGGACAGCATCTAAGTACCGGCCAATGCTGAAGCACCTGGGATTGAATGTCTCTTTTTGAATTCCATATTTTATTTTCTGCTGACACGCCATTTGAAGATACCAATGCGCCGTCCCGTTATTTTTTTCAAAAACAATCTTGACATCGGCACTGATTATGACCTCAAATCTTAACGTCATTCATTCTATTTAGTGTCCTCATTGAGTTTGTCCAGGGCCTTCTGCAGTTTTTCTACGTTTCCGTCTGCAAAGCAGTAGCCTTTCATGCCGCAGGCTGCGGCGCCGTCGATGTTGAGCTGAAGGTCATCAATGAAGTAGCACTCTTCCGGTTTAATGTTGAATTTTTCAAATAAACGCTCATAGATTTCTTTCTGCGGCTTTAACAGTTTTTCTTCTGCCGAGAAAAGGATGCCGTCGAAACTGTCAACTTCCGGCAGCAGTTCCTGATAGCACATCGGCAGACGCAGGGAGGCATTGGAGCAGATATACAGTTTGAAACCACGCGCTTTCAGGTCCTGGATGACTGGAATCATTGCTTTGATGGGCTTCATATTATAGAGATGCCAATCCCGCATACACAGGCTTGCCGCTTCATGAAGCCGCTTCGGCAGACGGTCACACATCTGGTCAACAGCCTGTTCTTCCGGAATCATGCCCATGTCCAGATAAACCCATTCCGGTGACTGAAAAATTGCCGTAAATACGCGTTTCCTGTCCTTTTTATCCTTTATGTAATGTTTACATACCTTGCGGCCATCATAAGCCACAAGAACATTCCCCATATCAAAAACAATATTCTTTATCATCTATTCTATTTCCTTTCAATATTCAATAATCCATGTACCCCACTTATCGATAGATCACCACATGATCCCCTTCCAGAATCTCTGTCTGCCCATTTGGGATGATATTTTCATTATCCCGGCGCACCAATACGATCAGCGTTCCGTGAGGAAGCATCAGCTCCGCAATGGTTTTATTGCACCAGCGATGCTTTGGGGTAATCTCCTGCTCCTCAAGATGTTCCTGACCGCCGGACTCATAGGCCGGAACACTGAGAACAATGGTATCACCTGCCAGTATCCTTGTATCACCACCGGGAATCAATGTTTCTCCATGACGTTTGATCATCACAGCCAATGAACCTGTAGGCATGCTGACATCTTTCACCAGACGATTCTCCCAGTTATGTCCCTCCGGGATTTCCATCTGCATCATGGTAATTTCTGATGCTTCCTTATAATCATTAAAAGTCATACGGACATCGCAGCTGTCATCCACCATCTTCAGCTTCTCTGCTACAAATGGCAGCAAAGTTCCCTGTATGGCAACGGATAAAAGAGCCACCATAAATACTGTATGAAACAATGTATCTGATGATGACGAACTTGCTGCGATCACCATAATGGCAAACACGATGGAAGCCGCACCTCGAAGCCCTGCCCAGGAGATCATCAGGCACTGCCTGCTGCTGCATTTAAAAGGCTTCATAATCAGAAATACCGTAACCGGACGGATGATCACCGTCAGTACGATGGCAATCGCCAGGGATACAAAGAAAATCTGCGGCAGCTTGTGCGGGAAGGACAAAAGCCCCAGCAAGAAGAACAGAACAATCTGAGCCAGACCGGTCATTCCGTCAAAAAACGGGATCAGCGTTTCTTTGCCTCTGATATTGCTGTTTCCCAGCAATATACCCATAAGATAAACCGTCAGAAATGCATTGCCGCCGATGGCCTCAGATAAACCGAAGGCAATCATCACCAGGGCGATCACAAGGATCATATCCATGCCTGCTGCCTGCATCGTTCCCTTTTTCAGTAAAAGAATGCCAAGGGAAGCAGCCGCTGCGCCGATAGCCAGGCCGAACACCACCTGGGCAAAAATCATATACGGCAGGGAGCTGAGACTTCCGCCTGTTTTCATCATGATACCGATCATTGTCAAAAGATAAGCCACCGGGTCGTTACTGCCGCTCTCCATCTCAAGAATAGACGCCGTACCATCCTTTAAATTCAGTTTTTTTGTTCGCAATACCGAGAAGACGCTGGCTGCATCCGTTGATGATAACACAGCCCCCATCAGGAAGGCATCGACAAAATCAAACTTCAAAACCACCAAGCAGAATACCGCTGTCAGACCGGCTGTCACAACAACACCAATAGTAGAAAGACAGATGGCTTTGACGGCCACTGGTCTTGCTGCGCTCCATTTCATATTAAAACCGCCGTAAAACATGATAAAACAGAGGGCGATAAGGCAGATATTCTGTGCCAGTCCATAATCATCAAAGGCAATCCGAAGAATACCGTCACTGCCAAACAGCATCCCCACACCCATAAACAGAATCAACGCCGGCATGCCGACTTTTCCTGACAGCTTCTCGGCCATCAAACATAAAAATAAAACAATTGCAACTAAAATCAGGTTTTGAGCCATAGGCAGTTCCTCCTTCACAGACTTTCAAAGCCTGATGACCAACAACATCTTCAGGCCTGAATCATCAGCTACAAAATTATTCTACCATATTATGGATACCTTTGCCAGTTAGCAGAAGATTCCTTTTCGGATAATCCCTCAAAACGTGATCCGCACATTTTCCAAATTTGCTGCCCATGATCTTTTTACAACGCAAAAAAGCGACTATCCGGCCCCGATATCGCCATTGATAGTCGCTGAATTCATTTGTCCCCACAGAAATATAGATTATCCGTTTTCCATTTATTCTTCAGCATTCTGCATATTTTCGGCAAAAATGCCATATCCTTTAGTAGGCTCATTGACAAAGACATGGGTGACAGCCCCTACCAGCTTTCCATTCTGAATCACAGGGCTGCCGCTCATCCCCTGCAGAATACCGTTTGTTTTTTCCAGCAGCTGTTCATCTGTAATCTGCAGAACAAAATTTTTGTGATCTTTGTTGTTTTTGTCAATCTTCCGAATTTCGGCCGCATAACGATTTGTCTCACCGCTCATTGTGCAGACAATTTGTACCGGACCTTCTGTCA
>OLRA01004620.1_pt1 | contig 10722 bp, 10 predicted proteins | sample 1673011 | NCBI WGS metagenome assembly OLRA01 (sample SAMEA3136746, study PRJEB25190) | human gut metagenome | reverse complement strand
ATTGAAACAATAATAATTAAAACACTTACCAAATAATAATTAGTATTACTGAAAAAAATCTGCCACAGCACCACAAACACTATTATAAGCACAGTTAAAAAAGGATATATCTTTTTCATACAATATCCCCCATTGACACTGCCGACTCCAAATATCTTTTAGTAATTCTTCTTACTTGTGTGGTATAAAAGTTAAGACTTGAAAAAACTTCACGCCTACTGCCTGCTTTTGATATAATCGCATCACTTAAAAACGAAACATAATCTGCAACATCGCCGACAAAATCCAAATCGTGAGAAACCATTATAATTGATTTACCTTGATTTTTCAAATCAGAAAGTAATTTTTTTACTTCAAGTTTTGAAAATTCATCAAATGCCTTTGTAGGTTCATCCAAAAGAAAAATATCGGCATCTTGTTCTAAAAGAATACCAAACGCAAGTTTTTGTGCCTGCCCACCGCTTAAATCAAAAGGGTGCTGATTTAAACATTCGGCAATGCCGAGTTTTGCTGCCGTATCTGCTCTTATTTCTTCTTTTACTGTATCTTTAGTAAAAAGGTATTTTACATTTTGCGGCATATAGGCGCATTTGCCATAAAGTTTTACTTTGCCGGAATACTGCTTTTTAATTTGTGCAATAATTTTAAGTAAAGTTGTTTTACCGCTTGCGTTTGAACCGATTATGCAATTGATTTTAGATTTATACGCTTTAAAATTCAAACGGGATAAAATATCTTTATCATTTTTTGAATATGCAAACGATACATTTTTTAAAATAACGCTCGGCTTTTCGTCTTCATTATCAGCAAGCACATCTTTTTGCTTTAATCTGCCTGCAAGATTAACTGCGGTTTTTACATTCAGCGGCCTTTCATCAAAAATGCGTGTGCAAATCGGAAAGTAAAACAATAATTCTTCATTAAATTTAACATTATCAGGCTTGTCATTGCAAATTATTTTTCCGTCTTCAAGTATGATAAGTTTATCGCAATAATCAATAAATTCTTCACTTGAATGGGATACAATAACAATCGTAACTCCAAGTTCTTCGTTAATCCTTTTTAATAACGAAGAAACAGTTATTACAGATTTAGGGTCAAGCTGGGAAAGAGGTTCATCAAGAAGAAGTGCCTGCGTATCATAAATCATTGCCGAAGCAATACACACGGTTGCTTTTTCACCGCCCGAAAGCTCATCAATCTTTTTATCAAGAATATTATTCAGATTAAAAAACGAAGCGGTTTCCCCTATTTTCACGGTAATTTCATCATTTGAAAGGCCTTGATTTTCAAGCGCAAATGCAAGCTCACCCCTAACATTTTCGCATACAAATGAAGTTTCGGGATTTTGCCCTACAAAGCCTATCGGCTCACAGTTTACATCAATATCACCGCTAATATCACCTACGGGTGATATTTCTTTTTTTAAAAGGCGCAGTAATGTTGATTTTCCGCTTCCGCTTTTACCCATTATTAAAACAAATTCGCCCTGTTTAATATTCAAATCAACATTATCAAGTGCTTTTTTACTTGACTGAGGATATGTAAATGTTAAATTTTTTGTTTCAAAATATGCCATTTTATACCCTCCAAAATATTTATAATTACCGGAATAAACATAAACACCGCAAAAACGGTAAAATCAAGCAAAGAAAAAGAAATCACTTTTATTTCAGGGTCAAATATAAATTCGGATACATTAAAAATATTCATTATAACTTCACACCCTGCCAAAGCAATAATAAATATCATTAAAATTAAATCTAAACTGCAAAATTTGTATTTGGAATATGGCTTTCTTGAACTGTTAAAATTTCTTGCACGCATTGTATCTGAAATCTCTATACTTTCTTCAAGAGTCATAGAAACAAGCGAAGAAAAATTATCAAGACTTTTCTTAAATTTGCTTTGCCCCAAATCTATATTCATTCTTGCGTCATTTATTTCCTGCGCATTTTTTCTAAGCCTTGGAATAAATGAAAAAGTCATAGTTAATACAAGTGTTAAATTAGGTGCAAGCTTTGAAAAGACAGACATAAATTTATCACTGCTCATTACAATTGAGTAATTTGAAAGCCATAAAATCACGCTTGAAAACATAACACCCTGGCACAATCCGTAAAAAAAGCCTTCAAGTGTAAAATGTTTATTAGCCAGGGAAAAAAGAACATCCACGCCATAAGAAGTGAATACCATATTAAATAGAGCAACAAGCAGAGTAAAAGGTAAGAGAAAAGAAACAAAAGTCAAAACTGCTTTTTTACCCTGAAGCATAAAGTTATAAATTAAGCCTGCAAGCAGTGACACCGATAAAAAGAAAGGATTAAAATTTAAAAGTATAAGAATAACAGCAAAAATAAAAAAGAGAAAGCACACTTTTGGATTAAAACTTGAAAATTTATCCATAACGCTTCCCCCTTTTCAATCAGTATTCAATACCTTTTCTTGCGCCAATACCCAAATCATACGGATGTTTAACTTTTTCCATATGAGTTATATAATCAGCCTTTTCAAAAAATTTATCAATTTTTTTATGGCCTGTTATAATTACTTCTTTATCTTTCAAACAGTTTAATATATCTAACGAATCATTAAGTGAAACAAAAGTATCAATTACATCAAGAAATTCATCAAGAATAATAATATCACAAGTTGAATTTTTGATATATGAGAGTGCACTGTCGACCCAAGCTTGATACTCTTTGCCGGGGTTAAACGGTAAATTTTCAGGTGATTTAAAAATATCAAACGGTAAAACAGCTAATTCGCTTGATTTATTATTTTTCAAAAATTGAACAAGAAGTACATTTTTGCCTGCACCTTTTGCACGCATACCCTGCCCCAAAGCCGAAGTAGTTTTACCTTTACCGTATCCAAAATATATTTGAATCATCTGATTCTGACCTCTTCTTTAGTTTTAAACGAATATCCGTATCCGTCAAGAATATGCATCTTTTTAAGTGCTAATTCGCATCCCTTCGATACACAAAGATTTGCCCTTACCGGAATGGTAACATCAAGATTAAGTGTTTGAGAAATAAGCTTATCAAGCCCAAAAAGCTGTGACATACCGCCTGTTAAAATTACACTTGAATTTGATATATCGGCAACAAGCTGTGGTGAAGTACGCTCAAACATAGACTTCGCAACCGTCATAATTTGGTCAAGTAATTCACCGAAACATTCGCAAATTTCATTGCCTGTAATTTCCACGGTTTTTGGCAAACCGGAAAGAACATTTCTGCCCTTCGCACTCATTGTAACATCAGTATCACGCATAACAGCCGAGCCAATGGTTTTTTTAATATTTTCAGCAGTTCTTAGCCCTACCAAAAGGCCGTGTTTATCTTTAAGATACTTAACAATAGCTTCATCAAAATCATCGCCGCCGATTTTTACGGTTTCGTTTTGGCTCATAGCTCCCTGACTTATAACTGCCATATCTGTTGAACCCGCACCAATATCAATAACAAACACACCCGTTGGGTTAATCGGGTCAACACCTGCACCAAAAGCGGCACAAATCGGCTGTTCAAGCAAGCAGACGGAGCGCGCACCGGCAGAAATCAAAACAGAAATAAGTGTTCTTCTTTCAACATCGGTACTGTCTGATGAAACACTTGCAACTATTCTCGGCTTAAAAATATTCTTTTTAAGCACTTTATTCATAAAATATTCAACCATTTGCTGTGCAAGCTCATAGTTGCTGACATTACCGTTTTTTATCGGCTGAATAACGCTTACACCGACCGGCTCTCTACCCTCAAGGTAATATGCACGCTTGCCGGCATAAAGCATTTCGCCCTTATTGCAATCGTATGCAACATAGGCAGGCTCGCTTAAAACAACACCTTTGCCTACAACGGAAATAACTATTGAATTTGTACCTAAATCTATTCCCAAATCATATCCAAACATAATTTACATTCCTAAATATTTAAAACTTTTATATAATGTTACTTTAAAATATCAATATTGTCAACAGATAAAAAATGAACAAGTGCGCTGTAGCGTCTGCTTTTTTTATCATTATCAACCATCGCTTTAATTGAAGTTTCGTTTCCAACAATTATCAATAAATTTCTTGCACGGGTTAAAGCTGTATAAAACAGATTTCTGTAAGAAAGTTTCGGCGGAGTTGAAACAGTCGGCAAAACCACAGCCGAAAACTCACTGCCCTGACTTTTATGCACGGTCATTGCGTATGCAAGCTCGATTTCTTTTACATTTTCAAAGCTGTACATTGCTTCCTTATCATCAAATTTAACATTTATAATATCATTAGCCTTATCAATACAAGTTAAAATACCTATATCCCCATTGAAAACACCCGTGCCGTTTTCACCGTCTTTAAACCAAGGAACATCGTAATTATTTTTAATTTGCATTACCTTATCGCCTTCACGCAAAGTATAGCCTTTATATCTCACTTCATTTTTTTCATATGACGGCGGGTTAAGCTTCGCTTGTAAAAGCGCGTTTATATTTTCAGTTCCCACTTCGCCTTTTCTGCTCGGGCAAAGAACCTGTATATCCTTAACGCTGTCAAACCCGTAGCCTATCGGTATTCTTTTAGTCACCAAATCCACAATTTTTCTTGAAGCGATATATTTTGAATTTTCACGAAGCAAGAAAAAATCAGAATCCGGGCTGTTATCAAACACAGGCATTTCACCGTTAACTACTCTGTGAGCATTTGATACAATTTTGCTTTTCATAGCCTGGCGAAAAATTTTATCAAGACTTACTACACCTATAAGGTTACTTTTTATTAAATCTGCAAGTACATTGCCTGCACCGACGGGTGGCAATTGGTTTTTATCCCCAACCATTATCAGCCTGCAAGAAAGCGGCAAAGCGTCAAGCAGTGCCGAAAAAACAGTAACATCAACCATTGATAATTCATCAACTATTACGGCGTCACATTCAAGCGGATTTTTAAGATTATGCGCAAAACTCGGCTCATCAGCTCCGTCTTTAAATTCCACTTCCAAAAGCCTGTGTATAGTTTTAGCTTCTTTACCGGTAAGCTCAGTCATTCTCTTAGCGGCTCTTCCCGTCGGTGCGGCAAGTGCAACATCAAGCCCTCTGTTTTCCATAAGGGTAATTATACCCTTTACTGTTGTGGTTTTACCTGTACCGGGGCCGCCTGTTAATATCAGCAAGCCTTTATTAACAGCAATTTCAATTGCCTGCCTTTGCTTTTCATCAAAAACAATATCGTTTGCTTTTTCAAAAGTGTCTATTTCGGCAGGCGAAATTTCTTTAGGGGTCGGCGGATATTCAATCATAACTTTTATACGCTGAGCTATTGAAGATTCAGCTTCGTATATTTCAGGCAAAAATAAAAAAGGTTTATCGTTAATATTTTCTTCAACAAGCTGTTTTGCATCAATAGCATTATCAATTGCAATTTCAGCTTCATCCTCGCTGCATTCAAGTAAAAGCATTGCAGGTTTGATTACACTGTATCTCGGCAGGCAGGTATGCCCATTATAAAGATTATGCCTGACTATATATGTAACACCGGCCTGGCATCTGCAATCAAACGGCGGTTCTTCATCCAAATTCATCGCAATTTCGTCTGCCCTAGCAAAATCAATTGAATTAACAACCGAAACAAGAGCATACGGATTTTCCTTTGCTATATCAAGCGAATCACCCTTGAACACATTATAAATATCATAAGCTTCCTGCTGATTAAAGCCGAGTTCGGATAACCCGTTCATAACATCTCTTGCAGAAAACTGCATTTTAAAATCACGATTTATTTGCTTTGCCTTTGTTCTTGATATACCTTTAATTTCAGCAAGCCTTTCAGGCTCATTTTCAATTACATTAAATGTGTTAGAACCGAATTTTTCAATTATTTTAGTTGCTGTTGCTTCACCTATACCTTTAATAATACCGCTTGCAAGAAAGCGATGCATTCCCGATGCATCCGACGGCCTTGTATGAGTCAGACGAACAGATTTAAACTGCCTGCCAAAGCTTGGATGCATAGTCCATTCACCTTGAAACACAATTTGCTCACCGACTGCTATATCGCCTAAAATGCCGACAACAGTTTCAAATTCATTTTCATCTGTTTTAACTTCGGTTACAGCGTAACCGTTAGCGTCATTTCTATAAGTAATATTTTCAACGGTACCTGTTAAATTTTCAAGTTCGTCTGCCATATTATTCTCCGTTTACTTAAGTTTAGCTATTGTAACACCGTTTTCGCCCTCACCGTATCTGCCAAGCCTGTATTCAGCCACATTAGGATGAGTTTTAAGATAATCGCCTACCGCAGTTCTAAGCACACCTGTACCTTTACCGTGGATAATTCTGATTTCTTCAATATTATTCAAAACACATCTGTCAATAAAAAGTCCGAGTTCTCCGATTGCTTCATCAACAGTTTCACCGCGCATATCAATTTCTGTTTTAACATCTTTATCCGCACGCGATGATGTGCGATACAAATTATGCTGTGTTTTAACCGGCTTTTTCTTTGGCTTATCAATAATCATAATATCCGAAAGCTTAACACGGGTTTTGAGAAGCCCTGATTTAACAAAAACATTATTATTTTTGAATTCAACAACTTCACCTTCGCCTATACCTTTAATTACCACTCTGTCACCTGCAACGGGATTTCGCGGCAATTTATAATCATAATCCCAATTATCTGCAAGTTCATTAGGATTTATAAGGTCATCCATTTCGCCCATTTGGGCCTTAACCGCTCTTCTTGTTTTGCGGGCAATTTCAGTAGCGTTTGACGAAGTTTGTTCTTTTTTCAATTTTTCAAGTTCAAGCAAAAATTCACTTGATTTACGCTTTGCCGAGTCAATAAGCTTTTGCGCTTCTCGCTTTGCTTTATCAATTTCACGGGCTTTTAAAGTTTCAATTTTATCTTTATCCGACTGTGCTTTTTCCTCTATTCTCTTTGCTTTTTGAGTCATTTCCTCGGCAATTTTTCGTTCTTCTTCCAAAGCGTGACGCGATGCTTCAAGTTTTTCAAGCACAGCTTCAAAATCACGGTTATCCGAACCAACTATTGCTTTTGCATTGTCAATTACCGATTGCTCCATGCCGAGATGAGCCAAAATTGCAAATGCATTTGACCTGCCGGGAACACCGATTAAAAGTTTATATGTCGGACGAAGCGTTTCAATATCAAACTCACAACATCCGTTTGTTACACCCGGGGTATCAAGCGCATAAGCTTTAAGTTCGGCATAATGTGTAGTTGCCACAATGGTTGCACCCTTTTCTCTTAAAGCTTCAATAACCGAAACTGCAAGTGCCGCACCTTCAACCGGGTCAGTTCCCGCACCGAGTTCATCAATAAGAATAAGCGACTTGTCGTCAGCCTTTTTCATAATATCAATAATATTAACCATATGTGATGAAAAAGTTGAAAGCGACTGCGCAATGCTCTGCTCATCACCAATATCAACAAGTATGTTGTTATACACCGAAACTCGTGACATATCTGATACAGGAATAAGCATACCGCACATAACCATAAGAGTTAAAAGGCCAAGCGTTTTAAGTGATACGGTTTTACCGCCGGTATTAGGGCCTGTAATAACAAGCGTATCATACTCATCCCCGATAGCAATATCTGTTGCAACAACTTTTTTAGGGTCAATAAGCGGATGGCGTGCTTTTTTTAAGTAAGTAATTCCCTCATTATTAAGTATCGGCTTTGTTGCTTTCATTTTATAGCAAGATGTGCTTTTGCAAAAATAAGATTAAGCCTGATTGCACTTTCATACGAATGTTTAATCGACTCGGCAAAATCACCTGCTTCTGCCGAAAGTTCATAAAGAATACGCATAATTTCATCGCGTTCTTTACCTTGAAGCACTTTTATATCATTATTTGCATCAACTACCGATGCCGGCTCAATAAATACAGTAGCGCCCGTTGATGATGTATCGTGAACAAGGCCCGGTACATTGCCCCTGCATTCCGCTTTTACAGGAACAACGAAACGCCCGTTTCTTTGGGTTATAATAGCTTCCTGCAAAAACTGCTGATAATGTGAAGAATGTATCAATGAATCAAGTTTTTCCCTGATTGAATTTTCTTTAGATCTGATTTTTTTTCTAATATCATAAAGTGTTTCCGAAGCTTTATCGGCAATTTCTTCTTCACTTATAATGCAGGAAAAAATCTTGGCTTCCAAATATTTATTAGTCGTAATTCCTTCAAAAAAGAAATCAAGAGAAGTTTTAACCCCGCTTGAATGACCGTGCCATTCATCAAGAGTACGAAGTCCCCTGAGGCAATAAGCAATATCAAGCAGTTCCTTAGGGTTAAGCGAACCGCCCGCAGAAGCTCTGTGAAGAGGATTATTTACATTTTTCAAGCCTGAAAATGACGGTCCGCCGAAACGAGCCAAAAGTGAAAATGCATCTTCAGTTTGCTGTAAAAGAAGTTCAACTTCGCTAATATCACTGCTCGGTTTCAATCCCCTTGCCAAATCCTTGGCATCATCACACGAACATTCACTGGCAAGCTTGTCAAGAATCAGGTCAAGTTCAAGTGTTTTATAATTTTTGTTCATAAGTATATACCTTTAAAATTTAACTGATTTATAAAATTCTAATGTCGGCAGTCTTTTTTGAATTCGAGATAATACATACTGCTCACTTATTTTAGATAAAATTTCTAAATTTTCACTGCTTAATGAAAATGAAAATATTTTTTTAGGTTCGGTAAGGCAAATAAATCTAACTGCCGTAATTACATTTTTAGGGCAGGTAATCGTTCCTATTTTATGGCAATTTGCACAGTAAACGCAACCGTCAAGTGTATCAAAATACATAATATCGCTTTCATATGTACCACAATTTGCGCAAGCCAAAATATTCGGCATATAGCCCGACAGTGACATAAGGCGAAATTCAACAACGGATTTTATTTGCACAATGCTTTTTCCGCCCTTGCAAAGCAGATGAAGTGAATTTAATATAATACTCAACATTTCCTCTTCAGGCTGCCCCTCATTTGCAAGTTCATATGCAAGCTGTGCAAAATACTGTGCCACCGCCAGCTTTTCAATATCACTTCGTAAATCAAAAAACATTTCTATTACAGTAGCATTATCTACCACATTTGCATCTCTGCCTTGATAAATAGAAAACTCACAATAAGCAAAAAGCGAAGTTGAAGCCGAAAGCTTATTCTTTAATTGCTTGGCATTTCTTACAAAAGCGTTTACAAGTCCATAATCAGCAGTAAGGAGAGTAACTAAACGGTCACTCTCCCCAACTGTTCGCTCTTTGATTACAAGTCCCTTTGTTTTCGCCATTTTGCACTTCCCGATTACTGTTAAAATTGCAATTTTCTGATTGCTTATATTTTAAATAATCATCAATTTTGCCTGAATTCCAAAAATTCTGCCATTCGTTATTAAGCATAAATATCACCGTTTTTATTTTATACTACGATGATGATTTTAAGCTTGTGAAAAATTGGATATTATTTATTATCAAGCCCGAAATTATGAATAAGACCTTCTCTGTTTCTCCAATCTTCCTTAACTTTTACCCAGCAGTGAAGATTAACTTTAATTTGGAAAAATTTTTCAAGGTCCTGCCTTGCATAAGTTGATACTTTTTTCAGCATTGCACCGTTTTTGCCGATAACCATACCCTTATGGCTATCACGCTCACAATAAATGGTAGCGTCAATATCAAGTATATCTTTATCGTCACGTTCACGCATTTTTTCGACCGCAACTGCAATGCCGTGAGGAATTTCTTTATCCATAAGCCTAAGTATTTTTTCTCTGATTATTTCAGCCGCCAAAACTCTTTCAGGTTGGTCAGTCAATGTATCATCAGGGAAAAAGTGCGGTGACTCAAAAGCAAGCTTATCAAGTTCATCAATAAGTTCATCAACATGGTCACCCTGAGTTGCACTTACAGGCACTACGGCAGTAAAATCATAAAACGAAGTAAGATAAACAATTCTTTTAAGCAATTCTTCTTTATCATTTATCATATCAATCTTGTTGATTGCGAGAATAACAGGCATTTTTTGCTTTTTAAACATATCTAAAAGCTGAAGCTCCTGCTCATTAAGTTCACCACGAGGTTCGGTTAAAAACAAGCACGCATCAACACCGCCGACGGTGTCACCTACTGCTTCGTTCATCTTTTCGCCAAGTTTATTATGCGGCTTATGAAAACCCGGTGTATCGGTAAAAACAAGCTGTGTTTCACCCTTTGTAAGTACACCCATAATTTTAGTTCTTGTAGTTTGTGGTTTTGAAGATACTATTGCAATTTTTTGGCCAAGTATTTTATTGAGCAAAGATGATTTGCCGACATTTGGTTTACCTACAATAGCTACAAAAGCTGTTTTAGTCATTATTCGTCTCCCATATAATAGCTGTTATTACGCTTCCAACCGATTTGAGTAAGCACGGTTTCTTCTTTTTCACGCATATGTACTGCTTCAAGTCCGCCGTCTTCATGGTCATATCCTAAAAGATGAAGCATTGAATGAACAGTTAAAAATCCGATTTCTCTTTGAAGCGGGTGGTTATAAAGCTTTGCCTGCTCAACTGCTTTCGGTACGGAAATTACAATATCACCTAAAAGCTTTGCACCAGTATCGTGGTTAATATCATATTCTCCGTTTTCGCCAAGCGGAAAAGAAAGAACATCTGTTTCTTTATCAATATTGCGGTACTGCTTATTAAGTTCTCTTATTTGC
>OLRA01004619.1_pt1 | contig 10723 bp, 10 predicted proteins | sample 1673011 | NCBI WGS metagenome assembly OLRA01 (sample SAMEA3136746, study PRJEB25190) | human gut metagenome | reverse complement strand
GTGTTTCTTCGCTGCATAATATTCAAAGTTTTCACTTAAATCACCCTGCGCACGGGCCTCTTTTACTGCCTCAATTGCTTCTTTTCGAATAACAAGCTTACGATGTTCAATCTCTTCTTCTATTTTTTCTATATCTCTTTTTGTAAGTCTTTCTCCCATATCTGTCACTCCTGTAACTTTTTTATACAGAGAATATACGCTAAAAACGATCTTCTGCTGTAACTTCTGATTGCCTATCAGTATACACGAATTCCTCTGGAATGTATACCCGTGCCACACCAACATTAAATAATCTTCAATTTCCTATAAAAAGAGCCTGAAAAAAAGATACCTTTAAAAAGCAGCATCAATTCTTTCAGACTCTTACCTTATGAATTCCTCATTCTGTTTTCAAGAATGATATAATTTTATTCCCCATCTGCATGGTAAATACACACATATCCGGAATCCTCAATCCGGACGATCTGCTCCACCTCTTCATTCTTCTCCGGAAATTCACCCTCTGCCACAAAACGGACACAGGTTCCGCAGGAAGAACTCAAATCTCGTGGAACCGGCATGACGAGCGCCTCCAGATGCATTTTTTCACAGTTTTTTCGAAACTGTATTGCACCATAATGGGAATAAAAAGTCGCAATATACGTCATCATTTTGTTATTTTAAGCAGGAAATCGTCTCCCTGTTCTTCCACATTCACCTGATATCCCTGATGCATCACAAAACGAGAAACATTTTCTTTCGCAACTACATTATCTACCAGCACTTCATATTCTGCTTCTTTTGAAGCCATTGCATTCTTAGTCTGAATGACTGGCTCCGGACAGGACAGTCCTCTTGCGTCTACTCGCTTCATCTTTCATTCTCCTTTCAGTTCTTTTACTCAGGCTTCTTCTTTTCTCATTGAATTGAGCACTGCAATAGCTGCAACCACAACGATGCCGATCACAACTGCAATCTTACCATTTGCAGTCGGTCCGTCTGCGGAAGATGCCAGGCCAAAGTTATGTGCAAAAGCAGCTCCTGCCATCAGACCAAGCACTGTAACAACAGAGTCTGTATTTCCTTCTCCTGACGCATCGGACAACCTCCAAGAAGAATGCAGCCAAACCCGGCCAGATACATGCCAAGTGCATTCCACAGTCCGTCTGTATGTGCGATTGGCTGTCCGACAAATCCTGGGTGGAAAAATCCAAGTGCCATATTCATGATCAGCGCACTGACAAGGATTGCCACAAAACCAAAGAGTAGTTTATACTCTCCAAAAAGAACTGCATCGCGGATGCCGCCAACCATACAGAGACGTGTTCTCTGTGCAAGGATACCAACAATCACACCAGCAGCAAGTGAAATTAGGATTGCTGCATGTTTGGCTCCCGGTCCGCCTTCCGGCTCCGTAAAATGAATAAATGCCGGTGCTGCTACCAGAAGAATCAGCACCACAATCTGGAATGCCGGATATACAGCTCCCTCCAGTTTCGGCATCTTGTAGGAACGTTTCAGCGTGTAACCTTTTTTCAGGAAGAATGTTCCCGTAAGGATACCTGCTACAAATCCTACCAGACCAAAAATGGCGTTTCCGTCACCACCAGCCAGACGCAGAATCATTCGGAACGGACACCCAAGGAACATCAGACATCCGATCATAACAAAAGCTCCCAGTGTAAATCTGGTAACCGGTGCCGAACCACCTCTCGGACGAAATTCCTTTGTAATCAGTGACACGATGCATGCACCAAGCACCAGCCCGATGATCTCCGGACGGATGTACTGTACCGCAGCTGCAGAATGGAGTCCCAATGCTCCTGTAGTGTCTCGTAAGAAACAGGCGATACAGAATCCCATGTTCGCCGGATTTCCAAAGAACACCAGCATTGCTGAGATCACACCGATCAGCACGCCTGCCACAACGATCGTTGTTTTTTCTTTTTTCATTTGTTGTTACCTCCCTTTCCCTCTTATGCTAATTTTTTTTGTTTATAGCATACATTCTTTGTATAAAATAATAACATTTCATTGACAAAAAAGCTAATTCATTATAGTCTTGTTTTATAGCTATTTATAGAAATATTTTATAAATAATCCTGATATCTGTTATCAGAATATCTGAATCGAGGTTATAGTTATGGCAAAGATATATCTGGATCAGGCAAGTACTTCCTATCCAAAGGCTCCCTCCGTGGCACAGGCTGTTTACGATTACCTGAATGGTTCTGCTGTCAATGTGAACCGTGGAGGTTATCAGGCTGCCTATTCTGTTGAAGAACAGATCTTCGAGACTCGCGAACAGCTTCTCCGCCTGTTTCATTTCACATCCGGAAAAGGCAAAAATGTAATCTTCACTCCCAATATCACGACCAGTCTGAATATTCTTCTGAAAGGACTGCTGAAATCCGGAGACCATGTACTTGTTTCCTCTATGGAACACAATGCGGTCATGCGTCCGCTGGTACAGCTTGCCCGGCATGGAGTCACTTTTGACCGTATTCCATGCTCTGCGGACGGTTCTCTTCTTATAGAAAAAGCAGAAGAACTTCTTAAACCGAACACCCGGCTTCTCGTCTGTCTGCACGCTTCTAATGTCTGTGGAACCATGATGCCGGTACAGGAACTTGGAAAATTCTGTAAGAAACATGGACTTCTTTTTATCCTGGATACTGCCCAGACAGCCGGTACTGTCCCAATCGATATGGAGGCACTTCAGCTGGACGCTCTTGCTTTCACCGGACATAAAGGTCTTCGCGGTCCACAGGGTACCGGCGGTTTTCTGATCCGTAATGAACTCGCCTCCCAAATTGAGCCTCTCTTAAGCGGTGGAACCGGAAGTGTTTCCCATACAGAAGAAGTTCCGTCTTTTCTTCCTGATCGATTCGAACCAGGAACACCAAACATTCCCGGAATTCTCGGTCTGCATGCAGCACTCTGTGATCTGGAGCAGACAGATATGGGCAAACTTCACCAACATGAACTGGAATTAACGCAGTATTTTATCAATGGACTCATGCAGATGGATCCGTCTGAATCAACTCTTCGTGCAATAGGAAAACATAATACGATAGAACGTACTTCTGTCGTATCTGTCCAGACATTACAAACAGATATGGCACGCGTTGCCTATGAAATGGATGACACTTACGGAATCATGACACGTGTCGGACTTCACTGTGCCCCAAGTGCACACAAAACACTTGGCACTTACCCAGAAGGAACGATTCGTTTTTCTTTCGGACCAGAAAACACACATCACGAAGTTGATCTTGCTCTGCATGCCCTTGCAGAGATTACAGGTTCTCCATATCATTTATAAACTTTCATTTTTATCTGCTACTACTCACCTGTTTGCAGTAATTTTTCATTATCAAGGAGTATCACATCATGGAATTCAAACAATTAGAGGCTTTTGTTGCCGTTGTTGATTATGGAAGCTTTTCCGAAGCAGCACGAAAGCTTTATCTCACCCAGCCAACCATCAGTGCACATGTACGTTCACTGGAGGAAGAGCTGCATACAAAACTTATCATCCGCACCACCAAAAAAACGACGATCACTACAAAAGGTTACCAGCTCTACGACAGTGCTGTACGCATGCTGGAGATTCGTAACAACCTTCTCGAAAATTTCACTGGTGTCCAGAAACATATGATCGACCTTGCTGCATCCACGATTCCGTCTTCCTATCTGCTGCCGGAAATCCTGGCTGCCTACGGAAAAACGCACCCGGATACTTATTTTCACTCTATCCAGACAGATAGTGCAGAGTCCATCAACCGCGTCCTTGACGGCACTGTGGACCTGGCGCTGGTTGGACAGAATACCAGCGATGAGAGCTGTGTCTTTCTTCCTTTCTGTCAGGATGAACTTGTCATTGCAACCCCGGTAACCCAGCATTATCTGGAAATGCAGAATCATGCAATCACCTTTCAGGATTTTATGAAAGATCCGATCATTATCCGTGAAAAAGGTTCCGGCACTAAGAAGGAAATGGATATCTTTCTGGAAAAACTCGGTATTACATCCAGTGACCTCAATGTGATTGCCCGCATGAATGACCTGGAAAGTATCAAAAAATCCATTGTGAACGGACTGGGAATCTCCATTCTTTCCGCACGCTCTACGATCGATCTGCAAAAAACAAAGCAGATCCTTCTTTTTCCACTTGAAGAATCTGCTCATAAAAGAACTTTTTATATTGTCTACAGTAAAAATCGTATTCTGAAACCACATGTGCGCCAGTTTATTCGTTTTGTCCAGGATTTCTACAGGACTTACTAATTTTTTACCAGCACTTTTTGCAGGCTTCATATCCCTGTGAAAGTGCCTGTGCCTCTGTTTCCTGTGTCGCTTTGTCCGGGTTCATATTTCCGCAGTCCGGTCTGCTGTGATATTTGCTTCCGGTTGCAGAAATCCATACGGTGCGTCCCTGTGTATCAGAAGAAGTATCCGGTGTCTCTGTTTCTACTGTCGGTGCAGAAGCAGTATCTTCTGAAGAATACTGTGCTGCCTGTGAGGTATCGCTGTTTGCACTCTGCTGCTTTGCATCTCCCGCCGTATAATCATTACATGGTTCCTGATTCCAGCTTATTGTGTCTCCATCAGAAAGAGCAATGATTGTCCCCTGATCGTCTGTACGATAAACCGGAATATTCATATCTCTCAGTTTTTCCATGGTCGATGCAGCCGGATGTCCATAAGAATTGTCCTGTCCGCAGCTGATCACTGCCCAGGACGGTGTAGATGCCTCCAGAAGATCCCAGGAAGTCGAAGATGCAGAACCATGATGTCCAAGACTTAACACATCGCAGTCCAGATTCATTCCTGTACTGATCATATCCTGTTCACTGGTCTCTTCAGCATCTCCCATAAACATAAAACTGTTGTTTCCGTTAACCAGACGAATGACTACCGAGTTATCGTTGCTGTTCTGGGAAATCCCATCCGGCGCCATGACAGTAAAGCTGCCAGTTCCAAACTCATAAGTATCTCCGACAGACGGATACTCCACAATGATCGCATGTGCAGTAGCAGTATTCATAAATGTATTAAACAGATCTGAGGTATGTACATAATCAGAACCCAGCACATGTTCCACTTCAAAATTATCCAGACATTTGACCAGTCCACCCAGGTGGTCTTCATCATAATGAGAAGAGATCATATAATCAATGGTCTCTACCTGATGATTTTTCAGATACTGTACCACTTCATCCGCATGTGCCCGATTTCCACCATCATAAAGAAGATTTTCTCCTCCTGACTGGACGAGGATTGCCAGTCCCTGGCCAACATCAATAAAATGTACAGCCATATCACCCTGTCCTGCTGCCTGCGTGGAAACTGCATTTCCCGGAACTGCAAGCATAAATACCAACAGAAGTGACATCAGAAATGTCATAAGTTTACTTTGTTTTTTCATAATCTTCTCCTTCCCTTATATCTTACAGATAACAGTTCCATATGTTTACAGGTTACTGTTCTCTCTGTTTTACAGTTCTTCTATCCTTCTTCGGATTTCCTGGCTCGCATCTTCAAACAACAGATCCCGGTTGTAGCGGATATAGCGTTCACATTCATACGTTTCCAGGAAACGAACGCAGGAATAATCTGTATTAATACCAGATACGAAAATTACCATCTCCTGACTGTTATAGAATGCTGCCTCCATAAAATCAAATGCATATTCCAGCGTAGAACCTGACTCGTCCCAGACAGCATCCCAGGACGCACGGTATTCTCCGAAAGCATTCTTTACAATGTCAAAGGCTTCTTCCCAGTTTTCTGTCTGCTCTTTTTTTAGAAGCGTCACATATCCTTCCAGCACTTCAACAGCTTTTCGGATCGTGCGATCCTCTCTTCGCTCCAGAAGCCCCTCTGTCTGTTTACGTTCTCTTTCTGCCCGAAGGTTATCCACAAAATCTCCGAGACGCTGTACCAGATTTCCACTTTCCTGTGGTTCTTTCAGGCTTTTAAGCACTTCAAAAACTTTTTCCAGCACATCTTCCTGAAGAACAGCATCACGTACTGCCTGGCGAACGCCTGAGAATAGCAGGTTAACCACACTGACTCGCTCATCGAATGACGCATGAGAAACTTTTTTGACCATTGCCTCTGACGGCTGTCCTTTCAGGATTTCTGCGATCTGATAATCCTGCTGATATTTCTGATAGAGTTCATAATATTCTGCAAATTCCTTTGCAATCCGCTCATGCTGGATATACTGTCCGACCACATCTGCCGTGATATTCTTGTCAAGCTTCTCATAAACTTCCATGATTCTTGACAGATCTTCCCAGCCACGCGGCGTTGCAAACTGTTTGCCGTCAATCGTTGTTTCCATCTGATAGAAACAGTTATTTCGAAGTTCCAGATAAGAAAGAATTGCAGGATGAATATTTTCTTTGAATGCATATTCTTTCCAGACACGATAATCCGGTTCTACTGTGATCTTCTTGACACGATCCAGTGTAACAACATCAAAATCACGGACGGATTTGTTGTATTCCGGTGGGTTACCTGCTGCTACGATCACCCAGCCTTTTGGAATTTCATGATTTCCAAAAGTTTTGCACTGCAGAAACTGCAGCATCGCCGGAGCCAGTGTCTCTGAAACACAGTTAATCTCATCGATAAACAGAATTCCCTCGGTAAGTCCGGTTTCTCTCATACGGTCATAAATACTCGCCACAATCTCACTCATCGTGTACTCTGTCGCTGAATATTCCCTGCCTCCATATTCTTTCTTAGAGATAAATGGAAGACCGATCGCACTCTGTCTGGTGTGATGTGTGATCGTATAAGCGACCAGTGCCACACCACACTCTCTGGCTGCCTGTTCCATGATCTGTGTCTTTCCGATTCCCGGTGCTCCCAGAAGAAGTACCGGTCTCTGATGTACCCGTGGTATCACATATTCATCATACTCGTTTTTCAGAAGATACGCCTGTACAGTATCTATGATTTCCTGTTTTGCCTGTTTAATATTCATAATGCTCTGCTGTCCTCTCTCTTTCCAGTGCCTTGGTATCCAGTATCAACTTGATCGCCCATGGCGGCACATCCACATCCCGATAATCATCTTTCATAAAAATGAATGCCGTATCATACGGCGGCATCTTCGCCGGGAACATCCCATATCCATCTGTAAAGTACAGAAGTCCTCGCAGCCGCTGAAAGCTGCCCATTTTCAGAAGCTGATCCACATAGGCAAATGCCGGACGAAAATCTGTCCCGCCAAATCCCCGGATTGTAAAGTCCTGGAGATACGCCTCCATCTCCCGCTGATCATGAATCACCTGATCATCCTGAATCTTTTCATCACACTGAATGATATGTACCTGAATCTTACGGAAAAAGCTCTCCGACTCAGACAGCACACTGTACGTTTCCTCCAGAAAACGACGGATCAGGCTGCCGTTACAGGACATCGATGTATCCAAAACAATCACAAAGTCTTCGATTTTCTTCATCTCTTTTGTTTCCAAAGGCTCGATCAGAGGCATATTTCCATATAATTCCAATCCCAGATTATAGTAGATCGGATCAAAGGAATCCATATCCACCTGCATCTCTTCTTTTAGAACCGAAAACTTCCGCAGAAACTCCCGGTAGTCATAACGCTTCCGGTTCTCTGCCTGTAAATGCTCCACAAGTCCCGGAGAATCACCTGCCGCTTCTTTTGAAAAAAGTTCAATCTCCGTCTGCATCTTGCGTCGCATCTCTTCCCATTCTTTCTGGTGACTCGCCATTCCACTGCGATTCTGCGGTGTATACCAGAAATGATGATCGTCACGCCTGAATTCCTGCTCCAATCGGATAATCTCGTTTTCTTCGCATTCCATCAACAGATAAAACATCGCATCGGCTGTAAGAACGTTCTTTTTTTCCTTCCACTGGCGGTACTTTTCTCTTCGGAAACTGTTCGGTCGGATATAGACCGCTTTCTCATAAAGGTCATCCATGACATTCTCTACTGCAATATCTGCCGCCAGGTTCCAGAGTCTCTGATCACTTTCTTCTTTTACTTTGCGATTCCAGAGATGACAAAACAGACAATGAAGCAGTTCATGCAGATACATACGATTGATCCATACTTTGTTTTGTATAAATGTATTCAAAAGCCATGTCGGCGAAGCAAAAAGCAGTTTCCCGTCAGTTCCCATAACATCTGTCTCACCCGAAACAGTCGGACGCAGTGCCCCGAATGCACTTTGGAGAAAACGCATGGCAACAGCCATCTCATTTCTGGAGTTTTTCAGAATGTCCTCGCAGATTTCCAAAGTTTCTTCTTCTTTTTTTCTCTCTTCGTGAACAAAATTTCCAAATTTGCCCCTGTACTCTTTTTTCACAGTTCAAATGCCTTTCTCTGTTTTCTTCCATGTTTCTGTAGTTCATTCATTAAAATGCTGACACATCTGGAATCATTCGCACTCTGTGCCGTTTCAAGCATCTTTTCTGTTTCTGCCCGATCTGGCGCAAGTTTCCTCAGGATACGCTGCATGGAATCATATGCTTTCTGTTCTCCCAGAAGCCTTATTGCCTGCTGTATGTGTTCCTTTATATATATGAGATACTTTTCTTTTGCCTCATCTGTCATGCTTACCGGATAAAGGATCCGGTCCAGTGCCAGATTCAATACGATCCGCTCCTGTTCCCAGGCAACTGCATATGGAAATAGCCGGTCGTATTCCAACGTATTGATCTTTTTATGTACGAAACTGTTTCGATAACGAATTCCGCTTCCATGCACATGATTTTCCAGGATCCTGGCAGGCGTGTTTTCCACACCTTCTTCAAAAAATTCCGGAAACCAGAACCTTCCATATTCCCCATCTATCGTTATGTCAACGCATAGTGTCTCTGGAAGCTCTGTCAGGAAATCCCGTAAACTGGATTCTCCCTTTTCATCGGTCTCCACCGCAATCTGTTCCATCCTGTGGCAGCCGGTAAGTGCTCCTGCACCCAGGTCCTGCATTTTTCCATAGAACGTAAGCTTCTTAAGATGAAAACAGTTATAAAAAGCATACCGGCCAATCTTCCTGAGCTGACGTGGAAGACGGATTTCTTCTACACGATTTCCCGCAGCTTGCGGCATATCATCCTCAGGTCGTGTCGCCCTGCCGTTCTCTGTGCAAAAATTTTCTTTTTCCTGCATCATTTTTAATTCTGTCGAATCGATATGGTCCGAAAAAATATACGCTCCCAACTCCGTCACCGGAAAGCCTTCCAGCATATCCGGAAGTTCTACGATCGTATCGTATCCATATACACGGTCAATGCAGATTCCTGTTTTGTTTCTTTTATATAAATAGATCATTTATTTTCTCCCAGACGGATTTTTTCCATTTGCTCCTGCATCTCCTCTGACATATGATCAAACAGATACGTTTTGCTGCTCTGTCTGCGCTGATGCCATTCTTCTCTGGCAGTTTTTTCCGTATCTTCTATCTCTTTCTTCAATCCCTGTGCAGAGATTCTGTGGGCGCCCTGTCCCATAATGATGACCTGTTCCAGCCCATCAGAAGTCGCAACCGTTACCTGATACTGTCTGCCGATCCTGTGGACCGTCTTTTCAATATACTGGTCTGCTGTCTCGGCCTCTTTCGTGTAAACCACATAGATATTATGATACGTAATGATTTCTTCCACATGTCCCTCCACTTTGTAGGCATCAAAAACAAGAATCAGCGTACATTTACGATACCCCTGATAGTTACTTAAGATATCCATCAATTTGTCGCATGCAGCATGAATATTTTTCTTTGCAAGTTCATTCAGTTCTTCCCAGGAAAAGATGATATTGTATCCATCCACCAGCAGATATTCTTCCTGTCGCGGTTTCCCTGCTCTGTAACGGGTAGCCGGCGTCGAACTGTGTACGGTCTTTTTCTGGAAAGCAGTACGGTCACGCTTCATCGGCCCAAAAGTACGTTCAAAAATAGCCTGCAGTTCTTCCTCTTCTTCATAGCTTCCGCTGTAAGAAAACTTTCCGTTTTTTCCACTGATATTTCCGGAAATGTTTGCGTTATCCACCGCTGTACCCGGATTTTGCGCACTTTCCATATCCTCATACCAGCTTTCACTGTCCAGTTCATCCATATCCACACCACTTTGCAGATGCATATAAGCTTCCACCTGATCCCAGGGAACAACAAAACCAGCTCCATGCGCGCAAAATACAGATCCGGTCGGATTTTCCAGATCCGCTTCCGGATCATATCCAATATTCTGTACCACTTCATCCTGATTCTTACATGGCGCATATCCTTTGAGGCTGCAAAAAAGTTTTCCTGTTCCATGTGTGTAGGAAACCACTTCTTTCTGATAATCCCGCATCTGAGCGACAGCCGCAGTCCCTTTGAGAATTGCAGTTTCGCCCTCTACCTCCGGTGCATCAAACGTTCCCTGCATCTTCTGGACATCTGCCATTGCTCGTCCTATCATCTCTGCCGGTACTTCCAGTCGGAATTCATAATACGGCTCCAGCAAAATGCTTTTTGCCTTCCGCAGTCCCTGGCGTACTGCACGGTATGTCGCCTGACGGAAATCACCACCCTCCGTATGTTTCGCATGTGCCCTTCCGGTAAGAATCGTAATCTGCACATCAGTCAGTGGCGATCCAGTCAATACACCAATATGCTCCTTTTCTTCAAGATGCGTCAGAATCAGTCTCTGCCAGTTTCGTGCAAGTACATCCTCACTGCATGCAGTAAAAAACTGGCATCCGCTTCCT
>OLRA01004618.1_pt1 | contig 10723 bp, 10 predicted proteins | sample 1673011 | NCBI WGS metagenome assembly OLRA01 (sample SAMEA3136746, study PRJEB25190) | human gut metagenome | reverse complement strand
TAAGCGTTTTTTGTGTTTCAATCTCAAATTTACCAAAGATTTACCAATATTTCTGGAGAGTCAGACTTGCGATTCTAACACCAGAATAAGGAAATCAATACCATGACTGAGATGAAGAAACACATTTATGATGAAAGTAATGGCCTTTGGTATGAACACATTGGCGATTATTATATTCCGGTTCTTACCCTGTCCTCTGAGGAGCAGCGCCCCATTGGTAAATGGGGACGGATGCACCGGGACTACCTCAAAGAGCATTGCCCAATCCTCTTTAATGATCTTGTTCTCAGCGGTCAACTCTGGACATATCTGGCTGATCTGAACGAGCAGGCGCAGGAGCGTTTGTCCCTGATTATCGAGCAGATGAAGGCATCTGAGGGCGTGACGGAGGAACTGAAAGCAGATAACCAAATGGCATGGGTTGGTGCCATGAACAGCATCCGCAGCCGGGCAGAGGAAATCATCCTCCAGGGACTGATCTATGGGGAGGATGAGGCATGAGGCTATTGGAAGAATTTTGGTATGGAAACATCGAGCCGACAGAGTACGATACTTCTTCCAAGGAGTACAAGAAGCTACAGGAATTGATCTGTAGGAATGAAGAAAAACTCAAAGCCACCATGACGGATGGGCAGAAAGAGTTGTTTGAGAAATACACGGACTGCGTCCATGAGTTCCAGACCATAACCGACTGCCTGATCTTCCAGAACAGCTTCAAGCTGGGTGCCAGGATGATGGTTGAGGTCATGGAAGAATAATCGAATATTTAGATAGTTGAGCAACACGCCGCCTATGGGAATCCCCTATGGACGGCGTGTTATTTTTGTGGAACCACTTGATTTATTTCGTTTAAGCGAATATAATTATAGTGGTTTTTTGTATTGTGATTTGCGAGGTGTTTGTTATGAATGGATATATTACAGTCCAGGAAGCTGCTGTAAAGTGGGGAATCACTCCCAGACAAGTTCAAATTCTATGCAAGTCGAATCGTATTGACGGTGCTACTCGCATGAGTAGAATTTGGATCATTCCAGAAAATGCAGAAAAGCCAGATGATCCAAGACGAGTCCGTAAAAATGTAAAGAAAGGCAGCGTACAGCAATGACTAACCTGACTGAATTGCAGAACCTTGTAGATCGTTTTCATGCTAACATCGACTTCTATAAGGACGCAAGAAATGCTTACAATGAGCATTCTTGCAGAATTGAATATATTGATCCTCTGTTAAAGCTCTTGGGTTGGGATGTTGCAAACGAAAAAGGATTGGCACCCCAATATCGAGAAGTTATTGCGGAGAATTACTCCACTCGAACTGACCGCCCTGACTATACCATTACGCTCAGAGGTGTGCCTAAATTCTTTGTAGAAGCAAAGAAGCCTGCGGTAGATATTACCAGAGATGCAGATCCAGCTATTCAGACCAGAAAGTACGGCTGGAACGCAAAGCATCGTCTGGCTGTTCTCACAAATTTTGAATATCTGGCAATCTACGATCCCTGCCATATTGCTCACGAAGATGATGGATGTGCTGTAGCAAGATACCGGCTGTACCATTATACTGAGTATGTAGAAAAGATTGATGAGATTGTAGGGTTGATTGCGAGAGACACCGTTTACTCTGGTGATTTTGATGCTTATTTGGATGCAAACTTCCCCGCAACCGGAGGGCAAACCCAGCAGGTTGATACACTATTTCTTTCTCAAATCAACGAATGGCGTGTGGCTCTTAGCAACGAACTGTATGCTCAGGGTGGCCGCTATGCGTCGTTGGAAGTGTTAAACGATGTTGTGCAGGAGTTTATTAACCAAATTGTCTTCCTGAGAATTTGCGAAGATAAGAATCTGCCACTGTATCACAAGTTGAAGGATACCATTACAGATGCCGATCAACTGCAACCCAAACTGGAGGAATTGTTCCGTTCGGCTGACCGGCGCTACAATTCTGGAATGTTTTCCGGCGAAGACATTATTTTTGATCTTTCCTGCGAAGTTATTAAAGGCATGATTGAGGATTTGTATTACCCTCAAAGCCCATATTTGTTTAATATTATCGAGCCTAATTTGCTTGGAAAGATTTACGAGATATTCTTAACCGAACAGTTAGTTCTGCTCGAAAATAATACCATTGGTCTTGGCAAGAAGAAAGATTGCCAGAACAGATCTGTTGTTACAACACCAACAGAAATCGTTAAGTACATGGTCGATAAAACGCTTTCCAAAGTGTGTGAAGGAAAGACTCCCTCTGAGATTTTGAATATCAGTGTGGCTGATATTGCCTGTGGCTCTGGCATTTTCTTGGAAGAGGCATTTGCCTATTTGCAGGATTACTGTGTGCAATGGTATATCTGCAATGGGCAAACAGATCATTTGATTGAAACGGGTATTGACTTGTATAAGCTGCCCCTTCAAGAGAAAAAAGACATTCTTTGCTCCTGCATTTACGGCATAGATATTGACATCCATGCGGTCGAAGTTGCTAAATTCTCTTTGTTAATCAAGTTGATTGAAGATGAAACCGCACCTTCTGTATCAGAAGTTGTTCCGATTCTTCCTGATCTGGGTGACAACATTCAATTTGGAAACTCCCTTGTCAGCCAAACTGAATTGAATGGCATTAGCGGTGCCAACCGTCAGATGATGGAGATTGCTCCCTTTGACTGGAGCACAATTAACAATGGATGTGGATTTGATGTAATTATCGGCAATCCTCCGTATGTGAATACCGAGGGGATGCACGCCCTATTGCCGAGTGCCGAAGTAGAAGTCTATAAAAAGAAATATAAGACATCGCACAAGCAATTCGACAAATACTTTATTTTTATAGAGCAGGCTATCAATAAGATCAACGAAAATGGCTTGGTATGCTATATTGTACCTAATAAATTCTTCAAAATTGGCGCTGGCGAGAAGTTGCGCAACCTGATTGCAAAAGAACGGATGCTCGTCAGTCTGGATGACTTTGGAGATGCACAGCTGTTTGAGGATAAAACCATTTACAGCTCGATCATTTTACTTTCCAAGGCGAAGCAGACAAGTTTTGTTTACAGCAGCGTTGATTCTGCTAACAAACTGTGGGCAGGAGAAGAAGTGAGTTCCATTGAGCTTAATTCTTCCGTATTGAACAAGCTGCCATGGAGATTGACAACTGACTTTGAGTTTTTGACAATGCTCCAGAGGTTGGATGAAGTATCTGTCCCCATTACAAAACACGCAGAGATATTTAACGGTATTCAGACAAGTGCAGAAAGGCCAACGCCTATATATTGGTTCTCCTCAGATGAAATTGTGGCCGAATATGCCGATACTGTTGAAATCAGCAGGGATGGCAATAATTATACTATTGAGAAGGCCTTGCTTCGCCCTTATTTTAAGCCAACCAAAAAGGCTGAGAAGGGCCTGAATTCGTATAGTATTCTTGCGACTGACAAGCAGATTATTTTCCCCTACGATAACAACGGACATCTTATCCGCATAGATGAGATGCAAAGCTGTTATCCGGGAACATACGCTTATCTCTTAGCGCATTATGATCGTCTGGTTCCTAAGTGTGTTTCCCGTGATGGAACTCGTAACGTTCCAAACGCCACCGCAGATACATGGTACCAGTATGGCAGAACACAAGCCTTGACCGCCTTTATTAACACGCCCAAATTGATAGTTGGCGTGTTGAGCAAAGAACCCATGTATGCGATGGATACGAATGATATTCTGATTGCGTCAGGTGGTACTGCTGGATATTGTGCAGTTAGCAAAAAAGATGGTAGTCCATACGCACTTGAATACATTCAGGCATGGCTGTCAAACCCCATTACAGAGCGAATCTTGGAGATCGTAGGCAGCGATTTTGAAGGCGGATTTACTGCTCGTGGTACATTCGTTCTCTCTACACTACCCTTTGTTGAGTTGGATTTTGCCGTAGAAGAACAGAAAGCCATTCACGACAGAGTGGTAGCAGCAAGTCGAGAGATTTACGAAATCAATGATGCACTGTCTGGACGTCCCGCAAAGCGCATTGCAAATCTGTTGCAGAGACAGAAAGAAACACTTATCTCTGAGATTCAGGGATTGATTGATCGGGTGTATAGACTCGATTATTAAGCGAGGTATTAACGATGAGACTCAAAAAGGATAGTTCAGAGCAGAAACTAAGAGGAGCGTATTATACGCCATTGCAGCTTGCGGATGCTATGGTGGAGCTTTTTGCGTCTCAAAATATCTCTACCGTCTTGGAACCAAGTTGCGGTGATGGAGTATTTCTTGATGCGCTACAGAACCTTAATCTTCTGAATAAGGTGGATAAACTAACAGCTGTTGAAATCGAACCTGACGAAGCTGAGAAAGTTCGTGATAGGTATTCTGAATTTGAACAAATCGAAGTATGCACCGAAGACTTTTTCGACTTCTATAATCGTGTTCTCGGCAAGGAACAGTACGATTTGATTTTGGGCAATCCCCCTTATATTCGCTATCAATATCTGAAAGAAAGCCAGCGAGAAATGCAGTCTCAAATTTTGACTTCGCATGGTATGAAAGCGAATAAATTGATAAATGCATGGGTTGCGTTTATCGTAGCTTGTGTACAGCTATTGTCCGAAAAAGGTAAGATAGCGTTTGTTATTCCAGCTGAGATACTTCAAGTTGCGTATGCGGAGGATCTGCGCCTATATTTGGCCAATAATCTTGCGAAAATTACTCTGATCACATTTGAACAGCTTGTGTTCCCTGATATCGAGCAAGAAGTCGTTGTGTTTATTGGCGAGAAAGGCGAAGAAGAAAAGGGTATTCGCATCATTGAAATGAATAATCTTAGCGGTTTTGCTCAGTTGGATCTATCTCAAAATGGATTTCAAAAGTTGCAGCACGTCAAGGAAAAATGGACAAAATATTTCGTAAACGCAGAGGAAATGTCTCTTATTCAGGAACTTCGTGCAGACAAACGCTTTGCCCAATTTTCCGAATATGGAATTATCAATGTTGGAATTACAACAGGCAATAATGGCTACTTCTCCATTACGGAAGAAACATCTGAGCAATATCAGTTAAGTGAAGTAACCCTTCCTTTGATTGGCAGGAGTTCTCATGCACATGGAATATATTTCACAGCACAAGATTGGGAGAAAAACAAAATTGCTGGAAAGCGTGCCCGTCTAATCAGCTTCCCTGAGATTCCATACGATGAATATCCCGCCAAGCACAAAGAGTACATTTCACTCGGCGAAGCGAATGGCGAACACGAGGGCTACAAATGCTCCATCCGGGAAAGATGGTACATTGTTCCTTCTGTATGGGTTCCGGATGCGTTTTTCTTAAGAAGAAATAATTTCTATCCTAAATTTGTACTGAATAAATGTGATGCAGTGTCAACAGACACTATGCACCGCATGAAGTTTAACGATGGCGTTGATCCAGAGAATGTCCTTCTTGCCTACTATAACAGCATCTCTTTTGCGTTCACCGAGATTTGCGGACGAAGCTATGGTGGAGGTGTTCTTGAAATCTTACCTGGTGAGATGGGCAACATTTTACTTCCCAAAGTGGAAAGGATTGATCCTGCACTAAGGGACAAGCTGCTTGCACATATTGACGCTATAGTGCGCAATGATGAAGACATTGAACTTGCGCTGGATGTTGTTGACAAAGAACTACTTGTAGATACATTGGGGATCGATCCTGAGATATGCCGTAAATGCCGTGCTATCTGGAAAAAGATGCAGACACGCCGGTTAGGAAGAGGATGACAAATACTATTATCAAGCTGTGAAGGGTGGAATTGATTTGCAAATCGGCCTACATATACCGAAAGTTCATGATATGACAACTGATACAGTTGATGTTATATCCACCTCTGCTGTCACAGCGGATGCGTCACCGGTAGTCTTGAGCCAGACGGAAATGATCCGGTTCAAGTTCTGTCCAACGCTGGTAGATAACGAGAAAGACCCCCATAAATCTGTTTCTGGAAAATTTCTATATGAAAAGAAACGGAAAAACGATGCCGCCTTTCCGAGCGATGACAACGGGTCAGTGGTGAAGATTTCTCGTGGCTCTGTCAAAGTCGGAGATTGGATGGAACTCAATCTGAGCACAAGTGAAACATATGAGCTTTACCAAGGTTTGAAGCGGCTGTATGCGCTGTATGAAGACATGGGCGAAATCCCGTATGGTTCAGCTACTTACACCAGAGTAGACAGCAGTTTTCGCCAATTCCTTTCAATCATCCAGAATGACCCTTCTGCGGCTCGGATGATTGGCAATGAAGAAAACTATGATCTTGTAAAAACACTGCTTCGTCTCATCACTCAGACAAGTTCTTTGGAATCGTTGAAACGGAGTCTGACAGAGTTGCAAGATGAAAATCTGCAACACCTGACAACGTCTTTGAATATCGAAAAACTCCAAAGAGTTGCAAAGCTCATGGAAGACAATCTCGAAAATGATAGTGAGGAGTTTTGGCAGACTACTGTTTTCAAAGAACATCAGTGGGTATTGGCTCAAATCTTTGCCTGTCCTTGTACGATATTTGCAGATAAAGCGTATGTTGGCGGCAAAGGAATTAACAACAGCGGTGGTAATCTATGCGACTTCATTTATCAGAACAGTCTGTCTCAAAATGTGGCGTTGATTGAGATTAAAACACCATGTACTGAACTTATCGGAAACCAGTATCGAGGTACATACAGCTTTAGCTATGAATTGAGCGGAGCCATAAACCAAGTTCTAAATTACAGAGACAAGCTTACAAAAGAGTATTATTCTCTGTGTCATCAGAGTTCGGAGCCTTTTGAAGTCCTGTCCCCAAAATGCGTTGTAATTATCGGGAAAATGGCTTCGCTAACCCCAGGGCAAGTTGCGGCTTTTGAAAATTTCCGTAATAGTCTGAGCAATGTGTTGATACTAACCTTCGATGAGCTTTATCAGCGGATTGTAGATTTGATTGCCGTTCTTTCTGAGTCCCCGAATCAACAACCTAGAATTTTTGAACCGGAAACCGGAAATGAGGATTTGCCGTTCTGAGAGAAAAAGCTAAATGCAGCCTATCGGCACATTGCTCAAGGTTTACAGATGAAGAGAAAAGGATTGTATCTCATGGTAGTTTTTGACGAAAAACAACACAGGTGCAGATTATGCGGCAATTATTATTCTGACAGTGATATGAGTGAGGAACACTACCCTGCACGAAACACAGGAAATGAAGATGTTGTTGCTGTTGATCTCGGCAAAATGTTTGATACATTTACTTCGGAGAGTGTACATGCTGAGATTAGAGAAAAGTTGAATCACGGGGAAACTCTTGAGAATATTACTGGAGATATTTTTGACACTCAGTTATCAACATCTCTATTTCCCAAAGGGAGAACCGCCAGAACTTTATGCCGTAAATGCAATACATTCTTAGGAAAGTATGATGAAGCATACTTAAGGTTTTTTAATCTTGATGGAACTCCCAAATCGATAAATGGTTTTCAACAACATACCAAGTATCAGATCATTAAGGCGATTTACGCTAAATTTCTCTCAATTCCTGAGGCTGCAGGTGAAGCATTCGATTTTATAGATTTTATTAGAGATGACGACTCTACGGTATACAATGGTAACTGGAATATTTATTTTGTAAAACGAGACTTTAGTTCTGATCTGCTGGGAATGAAGGATATTAGAACCGGAAAAATAACATTTGACGAAGGTGTTGTTTACGAACTGTCCGATGATAAGTTTATCTTTAATCTAATGAACTTCCCTAAACATTCATGCTTTGAAATGACAAATCTATTCGACATACTAAAAAAGAACTACAAATTGGTTGAAGGTGTCGGTGAAAGTGGCGGTTATCATGCACAGGTATTTATGAGCAGCATATTTAACACAATCTTATAATTATCAAAAAAGGGACTGTTGCAAAATTTGGATTTGCACCAGTCCCTTCTACTTTTATACCCGAGTTACTTCCTTTTTCTTTTCCCCTTACCATGGGTCATACTGCCTTTACCACGCTGGCTGATCGGGCTGTTCATGTGCTTGGACAGTTTCAACACTTCAATCAGATTTGCAAACTGCTCCATAGTAAGTGCATCGTAGTCAATGCCAAGGTTGGCGAGGAACAGACGGGCTTTCTTTTCTTCGGTGCTGCCTTTGTAGTCCATAGCATCCTGTAATTGTTTCTGCACTTCCAGAGCAACGCAATTCTCGTCCGCAGTGGTTGCGTCCTTACGGTGCGTATCTCGAATATCATGGAGGATGCTTGTCAAATCTTTGGAAACTACATGACCGAAATACTCATCTTCCTGCACCTGTGCCAGTTCCAAAGTGCGCAGATACAAGTCCTCCTCATTGTTTCCTTTTTTCTTAATCACAGATTTCCGGACAGCTTCCATGGCAGCGTTCATGTTGGTGATCCGCATATCCGCAATACGATCAACATAGATTTCTGCATCCAGCATCATGCGCTGAAAATCCTTATGGCAGATCATTTCAGAAAGCAGCCGGTGATTAAAATTCCCGGTGGTTAATACAGTAATTGCGTCATCACTCAAATGTAGAGCATTCAGCTCTGTGTTTGGGTGATTTTTATTTTCTGTCAGACCCAGCAGATAGTCCGTGGACACGCCATAGAACTTGGCGAGTGTCAGAATCGCAAAGGGGCTGATGTCCTTTGCGTTTTCATCAGATTCATATTTTCCCAGGGCGGAACGGGACAGGCCAGTGCGTTCTGCTAATTCTTCCAGCGTCAAATCAAAATCTACGACACGCAAATCTTTCAATCTTTCCTGAACAGTGAGTTTCGGTTGCATATTTCATCTCCATTTCCATAAGCGTGGAAATCCACGCATTTTTATGCTCTTTTCCTACCTTTTGGATATACGGGAGAGAGCATCTTTTTTCGCTAAACTGTACTCGTAAATCACCGATGCACCTTGAAAACTGAATGACCGTCCGAATGGGATATGTCCCCCAGCGAAGTATCGCCATGACTGCGAAAAGCACGAGCGTACCAACGGGGAGAAAACGCCGGGAAGATATCCGGGCAGGAACGACATTCGGGCAGAACGGCACTCAAAAATCATGGGTTAAATTCAAACCATGTGAAATCAGCGAAAAACCACTCTTTTTGTGGTGCCATCTATACCAACGAGTGATGCACTCAACAGCGTACAGGGTATGGCATAGAATGAAGGCTTTCGTTATTTCACAAAAAGCCGCATTAAACAGTGAAAAGGGGTACTGTCCCTTATGGACAGAGCATCGTTACGGAAATTCTGAGCGAAAAGTAAATTCTCTGTTTCTGTCACGAAGCACTGTACGGCATTTGCTATTTAACAAGCAAATTATACCATATCACGAACAAAAAAGAATGGAGGAAATGTAAATATGAAGAAGAAAAGGCCTGAATTGTATCGAAACGAGATCAAGTCTTACATCGTCCGGGCGGGCATGACCATGAGTGAGGTGGTGGATTTTCTGGCAGACGAGTACGGATGGAGCAGCAGCGTTCCCAATTTGTCCGGTAAGTTGAAGCGTGGCAGCCTACGCTACGGCGAAGCCGTGGAGCTGGCCGATGCGCTGGGCTATGACATTGTTTGGGTCAAGCGGGGTTGATGCGAATGCCGAATGAACAGCTGGAAAAATTGAAGCAACAGAAATATGTAGCTGAGAAAAAGCTGACCGCAGCCAAGCACAAGGAGAAGCGATTGCAGAGCGAGCTGAAACGGCTGACCAGAAGCGAGAGAACCCATCGGCTTTGCACTCGTGCCGGAATGTTGGAGACCTTTTTGAAAGAGCCGACCGTCCTGACCGATGAGGATGTGATGGAGCTGCTGACCTTCATCTTCCAGAGCGAAGCGGTTCACAAGAAGCTAAATCTGCTGATTGAGAGCCGGAGAGAAACGCAGGAAGCGGACGAGGGTGAAAACCCTTGACGGAGACAAGGGCGCAATTATACACCACCTAAAGATGGTAATTGCGTTCTGCCGAAAGCCCATTGCATGGAGTTTGATGATTTCCGCAAAAGTCCCCTGCTTCAATCATCCAGAGGAAGCTACACTTCCCCTGCGCTGGCTTTGCCAGCTACCCCTTTGTGGACTTGCCGCCGAGGAACGATTGCAAGCAATCATTCCCCGACAACAAGTGAATATCCCTCGCCCGACCGTGCTGAAAAGTATCGGTCTTTTTTTGTACCATCGAAAGAAGGTTCAACCAAAGATGCCCGTACCACATTTGGAAATCCGCATCGTCCAGCGAAGCAAGGGCAGCTCTGCTGTTGCCGGAGCTGCCTACCAAGCCGGAGAAAAGCTGTTTTCCGAGTACGACCAGAAGATGAAAAACTACCTTTACAAGAAAGAGGTGGTTTACACAGAGGTCATGTTGCCCGCCAATGCCCCACCCGGATATGCTGACCGAGCAACACTTTGGAACGCAGCTGAGGAAGTAGAGAAGCAATGGAATTCCCAGCTTGCAAGGCGATTTGTGGTTGCCTTACCAAGAGAAGCGCAGACCGAAATGTATCCGCAGATGATGCAAGAATACTGCCGAGAGCATTTTGTGTCCAAGGGAATGTGCTGTGATTTTGCAATCCATGACCCAGATCCTCCCGGACACAATCCCCATTGCCATATCATGCTGACCATGAGAGCCATTGATGAAAACGGAAAGTGGCTGCCCAAGAGCCGCAAGGTTTATGACCTTGATGAGAACGGAGAGCGTATCAGACTTCCCTCCGGCAACTGGA
>OLRA01004611.1_pt1 | contig 10738 bp, 11 predicted proteins | sample 1673011 | NCBI WGS metagenome assembly OLRA01 (sample SAMEA3136746, study PRJEB25190) | human gut metagenome | reverse complement strand
TCCTACATCAGGGGGGATTTTGTCTATTGTCCGTTTTTACTGGTTCAGTTCAAAGGAAAACGGGAGGTCTTGCCGTATGAAAATGTGTAGTCAGTACTCCATCAGGGGGGCGGAGCCGTCGTCCTTCATCTTGGTGATGGAGCGTATCTGGGCTTTGTAGGAATAGTTGTCATTGACCTGGACGGTGAAGCTGTCCCCAACCTTCTTCCCCAGTACCTGACGGCCGAAGGGGGACTCCTTACTTATAAGGCCCTTTCTGGGGTCGCAGCGCACGGTGGTTACCACCTGGATTATCTCCGTCTCGTCGTCCTCGGGCATGTAGATCTCCACCTTGTCAAAGAGGCCCACCTCGTCGGCAGCGGAACTGTCGTCTATTATCTTGGCGGATTTTATCATGCCCTCCAGATAGCGGATGCGGCTGCGGTTCTTATTCTGGGCCTGCTTTGCAGCCTTATATTCAAAGTTCTCACTGAGATCGCCGAAGGCTCTGGTGCGCTTGACTTCCTCGATGAGCCCCGGCATCAGCTCCAGCCTCCGGTAGTCCAGCTCTTCCTTCATTTTTTTAATATCTTCTTTTGTCAGTTCATCATGCATGGCTTTGTCTCTCCGTCATATATCGATATTAATGGTATTCAGACCGTTCTTTTCAAATTCATCCATATACTCCTCCATACGCTCCTGGAGCTGGGAAAAGTCCTCCGGATCGCTGTTTTCCAGGCCCAGATCCCTCCTGGCAAGTTCCTCGGCCAGAATATTGAAAAACACGGCGTCTTCATAATCTGCAATAGCCTCATGTATGCCCCCGTCCTCATAGGCCTGGGACGGGAATATATGGCCCTGCCAGGTCTCTACCAGAGAGCGCATACCGTGGCCCGGGCACAGGGCAAACAGCTTCTCCTGCAAAAGGTCATAGTCCTCAAAGCGGTCGTCACCTCGGGTGGAGTTCAAAATCCAGTTACCTATATATATCATGTCAAGCAAACGCCTGAACTCTTTTTCGCTCAGCTCTATATTCATACTACCGCCTCCTTGCTGGCCGGATATATTATACACTTATTATATCAAAGAACAATGGATAATGCCAACAAAATTCCCGCTTCAGTGATGAAAACCGGAGTCGTGGAATAAATTTTCCTTGTATTAAGCGGAGCTTTGAGGTATATTAAAGTGTCGGCATCAACCCAGCCGGCTGCTTTGCATATGAAGGGGGACTTTAATGGACAACAGAGCTATCGGCATTTTCGACTCCGGACTGGGCGGGCTCACCGCTGTCGAGGCGCTGAGAAAACTTATGCCCCGGGAGAACATCGTATACTTTGCCGACAGCGCCCGGGTACCATATGGGGCAAAAAGCCGGGAAGAGCTGCTGATAATGGCCAGGCAGGATTTAGAGCTCATGGCCTCTTTCTCCGCAAAGTTTATCATTGCTGCCTGCGGCACAGTGTCCAGCAATGCCTCTCAGGTAATAGAGAGCTTTCCCATTCCCAGTCTTGGCGTATTGAAACCGGGCATTCAGGCCATGAGCCGCATTCCGGGCAGTGCGCCTTTGGGCATCATAGCCACCGCCGCCAGCATAAAGGCGGGAGCCTTCCGCCGGGAGCTGGAGAAGCTCTGTCCCGGCCGGGAGATAGTTGATCTTCCCTGCCCGGACTTTGTGCCCCTCATTGAAAGCGGACACACAGGTTCGGACGACCCGGAGCTGAGGGCGGCTGTGGAGCGCTCTCTTGCACCGGCAAAGGCGGCAGGCATAGCCGCGCTGCTGCTGGGCTGTACCCATTACGGCATCATAGCCCCGGCTATGCAGGGCTTTTTGGGCGACGGTGTTGAACTGGTGAGCGCCTCTGAGAGCGCAGCCCAGGCCGCCTGCCGGCGTCTTTCGCAGCTGGCTCTCACCGGCGACGGCAGCGGAGAAACGCTGTACTATACCAGTGGGAACACGGAGGAATTTTCCGCCGCCGCTTCCAGGCTTTTGGGGCGGGAGATACACACCCTGCATGTGCCAGTAATGAAGATCTCAAAAGAATACGGAGATAAATCAAAATGATGAATGATGTGGTCATATCCATACGCACGGTCCATTCCTGCGATACGGATGAGGAGGACTATCTGGACTTTACTACCGACGGTCTGTACACCTATGATGGGGAGGTGGGCTGTCTGAGCTACCTGGAGACGGAGGTCACCGGCATGGAGGGCACACGCACCAGTGTTATAGTGATGCCTGATCAGGTAGTGGTAGACAGGGACGGCATGATAACCAGCCGCATGATATTCAGGGAGGGAGAAAAAAACTCCTTCTTATATAACACCCCCTATGGAACCGCCACAATGAACATCAGTACCCGCCGTATTTTCCACGATTTAGATGAGCACGGCGGCCAGGTGGAGATAGATTATGTGGTGGACATGGAGCACACCGTGGTCACAAAGAACAAATTCCAGCTGAATATTACAGAACAAAAGCAGATTGGAGAAAATCAGTATGGCTAACATGATACAAAATGCCAAAGACAGCATAAACCATATTCTTTCCCAGGCCTATGAAAAAGCTGCACAGGCCGGACAGCTGCCCGCCGGAGCCGAGCTCTCCGGTACCGTTGAGATTCCCAAGGACAGCTCCAACGGCGACTTCGCAGCAAACCACGCCATGACCGGAGCAAAGGCTCTACACATGGCCCCACGGAAAATTGCCGAGGCGCTCATATCAAATATGGATCTGGAAGGCAGCTGGTTTTCCTCTGTAGAGGCCGCCGGCCCCGGCTTCATAAATTTCCGTCTGGCAGACAGCTGGTACGCCGATGTTCTGAAGGCCGTCACCGACGAAGGAGATAACTACGGACGCAGCAATGAGGGTCAGGGCAAGAAGGTTATGGTGGAGTTCGTCTCCGCCAACCCTACCGGCCCCATGCATATGGGCAACGCCCGTGGCGGTGTTCTGGGAGATGCCCTGGCCAGCGTTCTGGACAGGGTAGGATACAAGGTATGGCGGGAATTCTACGTAAACGACGCCGGAAACCAGATAGAGAAGTTTGCAAACTCCATTGACGTGCGCTATCAGCAGCTTCTGCTGGGTGAGGACAAGGTGGACTTTCCTGAGGATGGCTATCACGGCGACGATATAAAAGAGCTGGCAAAGCTCTTCCGTGAAGCAAGGGGTGACGGATACCTGAACCTGCCCACAGCAGAGCGGCACAAGGCGATGGCCCAGTTCGGCCTGGAGCTCAACATCCCCAAAATGAAGAGCGACCTGCTCCGCTACGGCATAGAATACGACCAGTGGTTTTTCGAGTCCTCCCTCCATGAGTCCGGCTATGTGGCCGACACCGTGGACAAGCTGACCCAGCGGGGCTATACCTATGAAAAGGACGGAGCTCTCTGGCTCAAGACCGCTCGGATACTCCGGGAGCATTACCTGAAGACCGGCAAGACCCAGGAGGAGATAGACCGTCTGGATCTGAAGGACGATGTGCTGCGCCGGGCTAACGGCTTCTACACCTACTTTGCCGCCGACATAGCCTACCACCGCAACAAGCTGGAGGAGCGGCATTTTGATAAGGTCATAAACGTCTGGGGCGCCGATCATCACGGACATGTGGCCCGGCTTAAGGGCGCTATGGACGCTCTGGGCCTGGACGGAGACAAGCTGGATGTGGTGCTTATGCAGCTGGTAAAGCTGACCCGGGGAGGCGAGGTCGTGCGCATGTCAAAGCGCACCGGAAAGGCCATTTCCCTCACCGACCTTCTGGACGAGATACCGGTGGATGCCGCCCGTTACTTTTTCAACTCGCGCCCTGAATCCCCGGTGGAATTCGATCTGGAGCTGGCTATCCGTCAGGACAGCGAAAATCCCGTATACTATGTCCAATACGCTCACGCCCGAATCTGCACCCTCATCTCGGCCCTGGCCGCCGAGGGTCACAAGGTGCCGGAAAAAGCCGACGCTTCGCTGCTCTCCACCCCGGAAGAGAAGGAGCTTATCAAGCAGCTGGCCTCCTTGCCTGAGGAACTTCACCTTGCTGCCAGGGACTATGACCCCAGCCGTCTGAACCGCTACGTCACCGAGCTTGCCGCCCGCTTCCACCGTTTTTATACTGTGTGCAGGATAAAGGGTGCAGAGGAAGATGTGCAGGCTGCCCGTCTGCTTCTGGCCGACTGCGTACGCCGGGTCATCGCCCTGTCCCTTGGCATTATCGGCGTCCATGCCCCGGAGAAAATGTAAAAAACATAATGGTACAATTATCAGGAAGCCCCACGGCATAAGCCGTGGGGCTTCCTGATTAATAACAGCTGATAACATTTTTTCACACAAGGCGTATTACATGGCAGCTGCCCCGGCCAAAGACCCGCTCCATTTCCGCCTTGTAGCCGGCAAAGCTCTCTATAGGCATAAGTGCCTGAACACATCCGGCAAATCCTCCGCCGTGGACACGCCAGGCGCCCACACCTTCCAGCAGTCTGCGGCTGAGCTCCAGCCCCTGCTGCAGTTTGGTATCGCCTGTAGCTGAAGTTATGATATTATTCAGCAACTGCTCCGATGACCTGCCGGACTCGTTCATCAAACGCATGTAGGTCTCCCCGTCCCCGGCCTTCAGTGCGTCTCTCATTTTGGGCACCCGCTCGTTTTCTGCAAAGAAATGCATGGCCCTGCGCACGGGACGGTTGGAGGCATCCCAACCTTTGGCCTTGAATTCTTCCGGGTCAACGTCCGCCAGCACGCCCTTATCAAAGAGGTTTGCAATATACACCATGTCAGCCGGTATGCGGGCATAAGAGGTATCCAATCCGGCGTGGCTGCCGCCGGTATCGGTAAGGCAAAGCACCAGGCCCATGTCCGCAAAGTCTGCCTTGATAGGCTCAATCTCCCCGGTCTTGAAATCCACATATACTGTGTGTCCGTAGGCACAGGTCAACTGGCTCATTAAGCCGCAGGGTTTGCCGAAATACTGGTTCTCCGCCTGCTGAGCCGCTCTGGCCAAAACTATTGGCTCCAGATTCCCGTCGTTAAAGAGCTCGCTGAGTATCCGGCCGACCAGCACGGCAAAAGCCGCAGATGAACTGAGCCCGGACCCGGCGGGAAGGCTGCTGCGCACCTGGGCATCAAAGCCGCCGATATTCAGGCCAAGTTCCTGAAATGCGGCGAGGACTCCTCTGACCAGGGCCATAGAAGTGCCAAATTCCGCCGGCCGGATATTTAGTTGAGTGGTGCGCACGTCTATCTCCGGAAAGCCCTCCGAATCGATGTGACACAGGTTGCTTCCATTGGCCTGAAAACTTGCAAACAGCCCTAAATCTACTGCTGAAGCCAGTATTCTGCCGTTTTGATGGTCTGTATGATTTCCGGCAAGTTCCGTCCTGCCGGGTACAAAAATATCTTTTTCCATAGGTGGACCTCCTCTGAAATCCTAACCTCAACGACTATCAGAATATAATAATTTCTGGTTAAAGTCAACAGTCAAGACGGGCTTAAAATAAAATAAAAGTGACAGAAAATAAAACAAGATTTTAACACTTTCCTTTGACTATTGCCTTATTTTGGGACAGATTATATAATAGTCATATATTTTTTAACGGGGAGTGATCCTATGCTCAATAGCAGCGGTATTAATCTTACCATGCTATGCGACTTCTATGAGCTCACCATGGGCAACGGCTACCTGGCCGAAGGCATGGATGAGCGTATAACCTACTTCGATATTTTCTATCGCAGTATACCGGACAGCGGCGGCTATGCCATAATGGCAGGGCTGGAGCAAATCGTGGACTATGTAACAAAGCTCCATTTCAGTGAGGAAGATATCCGATATCTGGAAAGCCGAAAACTCTTTAAGAGCGAGTTTCTGGATTATCTGCGTTCTTTCCGTTTTACCGGCGATATCTGGGCTATGCCGGAAGGCACGCCAATCTTCCCCGGCGAACCGGTCATAACCGTCAGAGCTCCCGCCATCCAGGCCCAGCTCCTGGAGACCTATATGTTGCTGGAGTTTAATCACCAGAGCCTCATAGCCACCAAGGCAAACCGCATCTGCCGCTCCGCCGAGGGACGCACGGTGCTGGAGTTTGGCTCCCGCCGGGCTCAGGGCATAGCCGGAGCCGTCACCGGAGCAAGGGCAGCCTTTATAGGCGGCTGTGCCGGCACGGCCTGTACCGTATCCGACCAGCTCTACGGCGTCCCTGCCGCAGGCACCATGGCTCACTCCTGGGTGCAGATGTTTGACTCGGAATATGAAGCTTTCGTGAGTTACTGCCGCACCTATCCCAACAACGCGGTACTGCTGGTTGACACCTTCAACACTCTGCGCTCCGGCGTCCCAAATGCCATACGGGCCTTCAATGAGGTTCTCAAGCCCCTGGGCATCACCAAATGCGGCATACGCCTGGACTCCGGGGATATGGCTTATCTCACCCAGCAGGCCAGAAAGATGCTGGACGAAGCCGGTTGGACCGAGTGTACGATAACTGTCTCAAATTCTCTTGACGAGCGGCTTATTTCCGAGCTGATACGGCAGGGCGCCAAGATAGACTCCTTTGGTGTTGGCGAACGTCTGATCACGGCCAAGAGCGATCCTGTGTTCGGCGGGGTGTACAAGCTTTGCGCCGTGGAAGACGGGAAAGGCAATATTATCCCCAAGATCAAGGTCAGTGAAAATGTGGGCAAGATAACAAACCCGGGCTTTAAAAAGGTCTACCGCTTTTTTAACCGGGACACCGGCATGGCCGAGGCCGATTATATCTGCCTTCATGATGAAACCGTGGACGACACAAAGCCCCTGGAGATCTGTCACCCCCAAGATCGCTGGAAGCGCAAGACAATGCAGAACTTCCGGGCTGTGGAGCTGCTGGTCCCTGTATTCAAAGGCGGTGAATTGGTCTATAAGCTGCCCAGCCTCAAGGAGATAAAAACCTCCTGCGCCTATAATATCAGCACCTTGTGGCCGGAGGTCAAGCGTTTTGACTTCCCTCACCAGTACTATGTTGATCTATCTCCCAAGCTCATGGATCTGAAAGACAAGATGCTGGCAAGCTATGGGCACAGCAGAGTCTGATCATTAATGGTATGCAAAATGGGAAGTATTCGACATCGAATACTTCCCTTTGATTCTCTTATGGATTTATCCAAAAGATGGGGCTGGACTTCTAACCGTTTATCCATACCGGGGTGCAGTTGTATTCACCCCATGTCCTTGATATGTTTTTCAAACTTTATTATAATTGCCATGTACCGGCATATCAGCTTTATTCCCCTTTGACTATATCAGAGGGCCACCCTTGCGGGTCTGTTTTGCAGTAAGTCCCAGGCATGGCCTGCGTACCCATCCGCGTGACGGTATGGTCCGGCCTGCAGGAGCCATCCGGCCGGAGCTAAAGTCACAATACCACAACAGTATGTCGGCCCTGTCGGCAAATTTTTTATCCCGCAGCAGGAAGGGAGCACAACAACATGAATATCATTATAGAACTATCTGCCATGAGAAAGCGCATGTTCAATGACAAACTGCTGAACAGTCTTTTGGAAGACTACAAGCGGGAGATGGAAGAGGCCGGTTTTACTCTTACTGAGGAAGAATACGGGGAGGGGAAAGAGGCTTTATCTTCCATACTGGATGACAGGCAGGCAGCCCATCTGAAAGAGGCAGAAGATTTATGCTGGGAAAACATGAAATATGCCATGGAATTTGCCTTTTTTCAGGGCTGCCGTGGATTTTTCCAACAGCTGTTTTCAAAGGATCCACCCAAGCTGCCTTTCAAGAGTCTGGTGGTGAATAAAATAATGACAATGCCCAATATGTCTCTCCACAACGGCTACTATGAAACACGGGAAAAATTCATGGATATTTTCAGCTCTATATCCGAAGAACTCAGCCCCTGGCATCAGGAATACATTATCTCCGTGGAATCGGCGTGGGAAGAGAGACTGTACGGCATATTGCGCCACGCTTTCTATCTTGGCTACAGGCATGCCCTCTCCTCTGTCAGGGACACCGATACTTCAAGCCAGCCCTTGGATTTTTCAGACATGCTGGCAACTGTGGAATATGAACTTGGCTTTGCCCCCAACAGTGGTGAGCTCAGGCTCTTGTAATGCTTTTCCGCCCTGTCTCCGCACAAGAAGAATGTCCCTGCGCCGCTCAGCCTGCCTCAGGAAAAGCGGTGTAATGGTGGGACAGTGGGAGGCGACAAGCGCGAAGTTCTCAAGCCTCCTTGTGCGCCCTCCAGTTTGGCCGCGGCTCCCAGCCCGGCAGAGGCATGCGCTGCATGGCACCGAATATTTTAGATTTCATATCCGGGTAGTCCCCGCCCAGTGTTTTCAGTAGCTGCTTTATTTCATATCGCTTGCTGCCCTTATCCTGGGGGCAGGGGTTTTCCACCACCGGCACTTTGAGGCTCTCGGCCAGGTTTGCTATTTTCTGTTCCCCGGCGTAGACAAGAGGACGTACCTGGGTCACGCCGGAGCGGTCCAGATAGGTCACCGGGCGAAAGCAGCTTATCCGCCCTTCAAAGAGCAGGCTCATCATAAAGGTCTCCACTGCGTCGTCGAAATGATGGCCCAGAGCCAGTTTGTTTATGCCCCTTTGACGAATGGCATCATTGAGGGCACCCCGGCGCATCTTTGCGCATAGAGAGCAGGGGTTCTCCTCCCGGCGTACATCAAAGACAATTTCTTTAATATCGGTTTTCAGGCAGGTGTAGGGAATATCCCTCTCCCGGCAGAGCCGGGCTACCGGGGCAAAATCCATGCCCTCGAAGCCCAGCTCTATTGTTATGGCCTCCAGCTGGAAGGGTTTTGGGTAAAAACTCTGCAAATGTTTCAGAGCCAGCAGCAGCACCAAACTGTCCTTTCCCCCGGATACGCCCACTGCAATCTTATCCCCTGACTGTATCATATCGTAATCATCTACCGCCCGGCGGACAGTGCCGGTAAATTCATTCAATGCTTTGTCCATGTTTTTCCCTCAACAGTGAAAAATGAAATTAAGTTTTCCGGTGTTTTCAGAAGAATTCTCGAGCATTTACGAGAATTTAAAATCAGAATTAAAAATATTGTTGACACCGGGATTTGCCCGTGGTATAAATATAAAGCATGCTTGAGCTACGGGCTATATTGTAGCGGCAAGCGCCTGAAATGTCAAAACATTTAATTCTTATATGGAGGCAAGACTATGTCTACTACAATGGTAACCAAGGAGACCGTTACCCGCAAGTGGTACGTCCTTGATGCAGCCGGTAAGCCCCTGGGCAAAACCGCTGCCCTGGCCGCCGACCTGCTCCGCGGCAAACTGAAAACCGACTACACTCCCCACATTGACTGCGGCGATTACGTCATCATCATCAACGCCAAGGACGCCGTACTCACCGGCAAGAAGTTAGAGCAGAAGTACTACCGTACCCACTCCGGCTATCCCGGTGGTCTGAAAGAGACCCAGTACAAGACCCTGATGCATACCAAGCCCGAGTTGGCTATGCGTCTTGCTGTCCGTGGCATGCTGCAGAAGAACACCATCGCCCAGTGGCAGCTCAAGCGCCTGAGAGTTTTCCGCGGCGCTGAGCACACCCATGCCGCCCAGAAGCCCGAAGTCTGGGACCGCTAAAAGGAGGTAAAGAAATATGGCAACCTATAAGTGCAAGAAGCCCTATATGTACGGCACCGGACGCAGGAAGTCCTCCGTTGCCCGTGTTCACCTCATCCCCAACGGGACCGGCGTTATCACCATCAATGGCCGTGATATCGACGACTACTTCGGTCTGGACACCCTGAAGCTTATCGTCCGTCAGCCTCTGGTCACCACCGGCACCCTGGGCAAGGTGGACATCGAAGCCAGCGTCACTGGCGGCGGCGTTTCCGGCCAGGCCGGCGCTATCCGTCACGGCATTGCCCGCGCCCTGCTCCTGGTTGACGAGAGCTACCGTGCCGCCCTCAAGGCCGCCGGTTTCCTCACCCGCGACCCCAGAATGAAGGAACGCAAGAAGTACGGTCTCAAAGCAGCACGTCGCGCTCCTCAGTTCAGCAAGCGATAATTTTAGTTCAAAACAGCTCAAAAACCCCGAAACCATGCGGTTTTCGGGGTTTTTCCTTTTCAGATTGTTTGCCCTGTTTTGGCATAGTCTGACCTGTTTTGAACCATTTTTTATGGGTTAAATTAAGGACAACCACCCCCAAAACAGTGGCTAATGGGTTAAATCATAGGACAACTTTTTTGCCCCAGCCCTCTCCCAAGAGGTCATTTTTGCTTTTTTGTCCCTCTGAAATTTTATGCAAAATCGGTTTGGCAGAGTTTGACCCAATCTGAACAAATGAATATGATTTTATTGCGAAAGCGTTCAGCGTTCCAGCTGGGCGCTTTTTGCATTTCCGGGGACCGACGTTCCGGGATCAGAAAAAGCCGTCACTCTTTTTTTCAAGAAAGTAGTGGCGGCTTTTTCTATTTCCAGAACCAAACACGACAAACAGAAACGAGGTGAAATACGATGAACACGCAAATCATCGCCGTCGCCAACCAGAAAGGCGGCGTCGGCAAGACAACCACCTGCGCCAACTTAGGCATCGGGCTGGCCCAGGCCGGAAAGAAGGTGCTGCTGGTGGACGCCGATCCCCAGGCCAGCCTGACCATCAGCCTGGGCAATCCCCAGCCGGACAAGCTGCCCTTTACCCTCTCGGACGCGATGGGCCGTATTCTGATGGACGAACCGCTGCGCCCCGGCGAGGGTATCCTGCACCACCCGGAGGGCGTTGACCTGATGC
>OLRA01004609.1_pt1 | contig 10747 bp, 12 predicted proteins | sample 1673011 | NCBI WGS metagenome assembly OLRA01 (sample SAMEA3136746, study PRJEB25190) | human gut metagenome | reverse complement strand
TCAATCAGCAAACGAAGCTCACCATTTAAAAATGTATGATCATAGTAGATTTTTGTTAGAGCGGTTTCATCACTGTTATTCCCATATTCAATGGGAAAGTTGCATTGAACAAGCGTGGTAATATTACGACTGATGGTTTTACAGTCTACTTTCATTCCATATTCTGATACTAATAATTCTTGTATATCATGCTGGGATAACCTGTACTCTTTATCAGAGTGTTTCTGCAGAATATGCAGGATGTCAATTACGATCACAAGTTTCTAAACGGCGAACTTCGTCTGCTGATAGATAGTGTCCTGTTGACGGACGGTCTACCGAAAAATGACCGTATCAGTTTAATCCGTCGTATTGAAGGACTGTCGAGTAAATATTTTCATTCTGAAATATCCAAGATTGATATGGATATATACGGCAGGATTGAAAACAAACAAATTATACTGACACTTGAAGAAATTGGCAGTGCCATTGCTGAAGGAACACAGATCACATTTCATTATTCCGACTGTAGTATTGATGGGGAACCGAATATCAGGCGTGACAGTAATGGGAAAGAAAAGCAGTATACCGTCAATCCCTATCAGATCATATCCAAAAACGGACATGTAATCTGCCGGAATACCATGATCTGACGCATTTTCGTATTGATCGTATCAAGGACTGCCGTAAAACAGATGTGCCTTCCAGATCACTTCGTATGCTGAAAGGCTTTGAAACAGGTATCAGACTATCGGAGTATATCAAATCACATCCCAATCTTTGGAGCGGAGTTCCCACACATATTACGTTCCAGTGTAAGCAATATATGATGAACGATGTCGCAGACAGCTTTGGTACTGACATACATATTGAAGAACTTCCTGATGATATGATGAAAGTTCACGTTTATGCAAGCGAATCCTCCATGCTTCACTGGGCGGTACAGTTTGCCGATGCTGTTGAGGTCTTATCGCCTGCAAGTTTACGCAAACAGATCGCTGAGACACTGCGAAACGCTCTTGAAAAATACGAAACATAACTATCCCTTTTTTGGTACATCGACCGTGATATAATAGAATTACAAACGAAAGGGAACGTTCAGCTGATACCGTCCGTTGGTCGTGTTGCACATTTACGGCATCATTCTTTTGTGCAAAAGGGAGAATTTTCGGATTTTCGCCCGAATCTTCGGAATTGAGATTTTTGTGTGCTATAATGGCAACATAAAGAGAAAGAGTGAGGAGGTATGCTTATGTATCAGTACACTTGCGATTCAAAGTATTGTGCCACCTGTTCCTGCTGGTCAGGCGAGCGGAAGATTTGCGATCATTTTGGCTCAAGACTTGAGGTCAGCAGTCCAATGTCAACCGGAAAATGCATTAACCAGAAGTCAGGTGCATGGCAGCAAACAAGGCAGGCAAATGGGGGCTGCTCGGCTCACAAGAAGTGGGGAGCATTAAGATAATTAACTTGTTTCATACAATAAGGAGGAAACTTTTATGCATGTAACATCAACACAGGCAGCAAAATTGCTGCGTCAGCTCAACGATGAATTGAGAGCATTACAGCTCAAAGAAGTAAATTCCAGCAGCTTTGTTGCTGCAATTCAGGAGGACATCGAATCTGTACGTCCTGTGTACAACTTCAAGAAAATGCGTGATGCTCAGGCAGAGGTTGAGTGTAAGATTCGCAAAGTAAAACACGCAATAAATGTGTTCAACACAACAACAATTATCCCGGATTTTAATATTACAATCGACGAAATGCTTGTATATCTTCCTCAACTTAATGCGGAATGCGCTACCCTCTCTAAAATGAGAGATGCAATGCCGAAAGTGCGTGTCAGCTCAGGTTATTCCGGCGGTGGCAATATCATCGACTATAAATATGCTAATTACGACATCGAAGAAGTCAGCAAGTATTATGCCGAACTTTCCGATACGCTTGCAAAGGCTCAGACAGTGCTTGATCTGGTTAACAGCACTGTCGAATTCGAGATAAATATCTAAGACTTATTCCGTTTACAGTTCTCACGCTTCCTTATGAATATGACTTTGTTCATGTTCAAGGTTATCGTTGTCCGTTATTATCTTTCTTTATTGGTTTAGGTCAGGGTTCAATGTTTCTGACTTACAATGAAAAAAATAATTTGGCTGTGAAAACTGTACTAAAAACTTTATGTCGGCGGAAGTTCGGTTTCAGGCTGGCAAATTATTTCTAAAAAAATATCAGGAGGTATTTACAATGATAAATACATCAGTAAAAGATAGATTAATGGTGCGTTTCCCATATGGTCACTTCGATTGGAGTATTTCGTCAAGGGAAAATATCTACAATATTGTTTCTACTGCCGCATACAAGGACATGACCCCAAGGCATTTGAAGGGTATTGGTAAATACAAAAGCGAAAAAGCGGAGATTTTCAGCTACACAACTAACCAGCTTGTTGATTACTTCTCTCAGCCTGTAAAAAACAAAGAGGAGTTTGAAGAGTGGCATAAAAATCTGTGTGAAGAAGTATGCAGACGGTTTTCTGCACTTCCCGGCATTGAACTTATGTATGGCAAAGCACAGAAACTGATAAATATCACCTTTAAACATTTGTATTGTTTTGGTGATGCCAATAAAAAAGAGAACTATTTTAAGTATTGCCATATACCGATTGACAACAATATTATATCGTGGTGTAAGAAAAATGTCGGTATTACTTCACTTCCGACAGCATGGAGCAATTTGTCATATAGTGATTATATTAAATTAGAAGATAGTCTTTATTCATGGCTGAACTCTGAGAAAAATATAGAATACCATAATGATGACGGAACACCATATAGCCGGATGCAGATTGACTTTATTGCATGGATATCAAAATCAGATGCAAGAAAGGGAGTCATTGAGTATTGGAAAAGTATTCAAAGATCAAGTGACATATGGAATCAATATAAAGAAACAGTAGTGTCAGTACTTTCGGAACTTGAGGAATAATCTGAAGAACCAGATTATATACGTGATTTGATTGGGACAAAAGGAGTGATATATTGTGAATATATTAAACATCCACGGATATGGCGGAAATCCGCATAATGCTGCTTATACGGCATTACAAAAAAACGGCTGCAGCAAAGTTACAGCTCCTGCAATTGACTATGATACACAATCGCCTGAAATCATACTTGAAAGACTGCAAAATATTATCGCAGATAAACAAATCAATCTGATTATCGGAACAAGCCTTGGCGGATTTTATGCCTCTGTACTCTCCGCACAGCATAATTTGCCTGTCATGCTTGTTAATCCATGTCTGACTCCATTTTTGCTGGATTTGCTGTCAGAATTAGAAAAAAATTCACTTGTGCAGCTTTTCAATGAACTGGAAAAGATAGAATTATCAAATGTAAGCTGTATCGTTGGTGATGCTGATGAATTGCTTGGCAATCATGCGTTTACAGAAAAACTGCTCGGCAATGCAAGATTTCGCAGAATCAAGGACGGCAAACATTCAGGATATACACTGCCGTTAAAAGCATTCTTTTCAGAAATGCTGCAATATTACATGGCAATTTTGCCGCTGAAAGAAGGGACTGAATGTATCTCGTTTGATTTGTCTGATTGAAATAGGAGGTCAATATGAGAAACATTGATAAATTCCGTGGCTGTCTGATAGGAGGAGCTGGGTACACTTTCGACAGCTTTGAGGTAACCAAAGCAAACAGCCAAGCCTTTGAGAAGGCAAAGCAGTTTGCAGAAAATGCGGATTCCAAGCCGTTGGCAATATTCGGCGACACAGCAACCGGCAAGACGCATCTTTTGTATGCAGTCCAAAATCGGATTCTGCAAAATAATCCGAACGCAAAAGTGTACTTGACAAATACACGGGAAATGACGAAAAATCTTTTACTGGCAATTACAGAAGATCGCGACTTCTATTCGTTCTACAGTGATGCGGATGTTCTTTTGATTGATGATTTACAGGATGTTGTAGATAAAGAAGAAACAATGAACAAGTTTCTCTATCTCATCAATAAACTCGCACGTTCAACAAAGATTATGCTGACATCTTCCGCGATTTGTTTCAGTATCAAATATGATTGCAGAAAGACACATTGTTTTTGCGGAGATTATGCCGTGATTATGCAGCCATATCACAGGACAGAAGAAGTCAAGCCTTTTCTTCAGTTTCATGGCGAAGAAATCGGGAAACTGCATTCCTATATCAATCATTCTTCATCTCTGGTAGTGCTGGCATCATATGCGGGATTGGGCAAAACGACACTTGCTGATCAAATTGCGCTGTATGAGACAAAGCATCATAACAGAAATGTGTTGATGATTGCGCTGGAAGAGAGTGAAGCGGGTGTCAGGCGCAAAGTAATTCCGGAACATACAGGCGTTCAGATCATATCGTCTGCGTATAGTTTTACCTTTTCTACGATAATGGAAATCATCCAGAATGTCAATCAGCCTGATCTCATCATTATTGATTATCTTCAACTGATTTCAAGTGAATCAAATGAAACTGATGAACATAACCTAATACTTCATTATTGTCATATATCAGCAGAATTACACCGCCTTTCGCGTAAAACGGATACAACGATTCTTTTGTTGTGTCAACTTTCAAGGAACAAGGCATATCGCAGTGATAAGCATCCGGTATTGCGAGATTTGCGTTTTATTGGTTCAGCTGAACAGGATGCGGATATTGTTATGTTTCTCTATTCTGACAATTATGATTATGAGAAATTATCGTTTCAAAAAGAAGACGGGACAATCAAATGTGATATAGCGAAAAACAGATACGGAGAAACAGGAACTGTCAATTTACAGTATCATATCAATGGATTTGTGTGAATGGGAGGTGCTTATGAAAGTAACCGTTTATTCAAGAGAAGCGATCGAGCATATCATAGCAGAAGGCTCATTCCCTAATAATACTGCTGTTATCAGCTTTTGTGATCCAGAGCTGAAACATATTGACAAAGACTATTCCCGAGTCGATTACAGCGCAGCTTGCGATGATGTGTTCTATTGCGAAGTGGATGATCTTGACCTCGATTATCTGCCGGAAAAGGAATATACCTATGAAAGCTTCTTTCCCGAAACACCAGAGCTTGCCGAGTATATCAACAAAGCCTTCCGTGACGGCAAGGATATTATTTGTCAGTGCGAATACGGTCAGAGCAGAAGCGCAGGCTGTGCGGCGGCGATACTGGAGCATTTTTACCGCAGGGGTATTGACATTTTTGCAGATTATAAGTATTATCCGAATCAGGTGGTGTATCACAAGGTCTACGATGCAATTGAAAGGCAGAAGCGTTATTATGATAACAAATACTATTTCGCTGCCAATGCAGATGTTATCCAAAAACACATAGAGAAATTGCATTTGCCAGAAGCAATTTTATCTGATTATCAGCCTGAAAACAGCCATTCTGTTGTGGATTGTAAGGCGGAGATAGAAAAGCATTTATTAAAGCAGAATCAACTTTACAGAACATCGGAGGAAATTATAAATGCTTTGCTGAAAACAAATCAACCGATATACGCTTCCTTTACCGTCACAAAGCTGTTTTATTTATACTTTTGCTGGAATTCTGACGGTGTCGGTACATATTTCAGATATGGCTGTGAGAAAATTCCTGTTTACATCTATTTCAACAGATACCGTTATAATTCTTTGGATTATCCGTATATGCGCCGCCATTTTGGTGACAATTCCATATTCAAATTAGGTCGCAGAGGTCATTTTCATGCATTATCATTTTTCGGAAAGCTGTCATGGGACAGTCAGCGAAACATGATTGATGCGATTCCGTTAATTATGACAAATATGCGGTAACACAAAACAAAAATTTACAAGAAAAATAAATGCCCTACACGGGCGGTGGCACTTCGTGCAGACGGCTGTGCCGAGCAGTACCACCGTTCCTCACTGGCGTTCGTAACAGTGCTAGCCCTATCGGGCATTTTCTCATATATCTCACGACTATATATAATCTTTTGTATGGGACGTGGCTCGATTTCGTTCGATATTATGGGAATTATGGTGCGCCAGTTCGGTGCATAAGATATAGTCGAGTGAAAATCTTGACCTGATAAAGCATAGCAAGCAGTCAGTACACAGCCTTGAAGTCGAAGTCGTGAGGTTAGATTTAAGCGTAGGCAATGGAGTATGAGAGCCGCAATGCGAAAGCGTGAAGCTATAGAGCCCCGTAATGTATATATGGTTAGCGGAAGTCGATGCAGTCATTGTTGCAGCAGACAGCATCAGCAGATTCGTTAAGCGAGAAACTGCTGATTCCGTCGGGGTCCGAGGGCGTGGCGAGTATACAAGGTATCTTATGCATACCTGGGAGGTCTGACGGATTCCTAAGTTGAGGTAGGAAAATTGAAGTACATAAAGTGCGGAGAAATTCCGATGGTCTGTCAGAAGTCGGACTGTCTCATAGTAGCCGTGAAGTCTATGAAAGCAGATGGAGTGAAGGGGACAGCAAATAATCGTTCTCAAAGAAGAAACATGTGCGACACAGGAGGTCAAATCAGATGGAAACGAACTCAATGAGAATAAGCAGCCAATCCATACGATATGCAAAAGTGCAGAATCTGATGTACAATGTCAATGAACAAAATCTTATGGCACAGCATAGACATCAAAAGCTGCGTAAAGCCCCCGGCATTGATAAGGTGGACAAACAGAAGTATGAAACTCATGCTAATGAAAATATTGGTAAACTGGTACAAAAAATGAAGAAGTTACAATACAGACCATTACCGGTATGCAGAGCCTATATCGACAAAGGCAATGGAAAAATGAGACCTTTTGGAATACCAGCTTATGAGGACAGACTTGTACAGGGAGCAATAGCAGATATACTGAATCAGGTATACGAGCCAAGATTTCTTGACTGTTCCATGGGATTCCGCCCGAATCGCAGTGCTCATGACACAGTAGCATATATCAATCAAGTGATAATGTGCCGAAAGGTTAATTATGTGCTGGAAGCAGACATCAGAGGATTCTTTGATAATGTAAATCATGACTGGATGATGAAGTTTCTCGCAAATGATATTGATGACAAAAATTTTCTGCGTTATGTAAAGCGGTTTCTGATTGCGGGAATCATGGAAGGAACAGAATATCATGAAAGTGATAAGGGGACACCACAGGGTGGGCAAATATCCCCGATTCTGGCGAATGTGTATCTGCATTATGTGCTTGACTTGTGGGTAACCGCAGTAAAGAAGCACATTAGAGGACAAATTTATTATGTCAGATATGCAGATGACTTTATCATTATGTTCCAGTACTGGGACGATGCACAAAAAGTTATGACGGCATTAAAGCCAAGACTTGCAAAGTTTTCACTGGAACTTGCGGAGGAAAAGACGAGAATTTTCAAATTCGGAAGATTTGCAGAAAACAAAGAGGAGTTTGACTTTTTGGGATTTACATTCTTTAACACGCATACAGCGAAAGGAAAATATCGTGTCGGAATCCGTACCAGCAAGAAGAAATTGAAAGCGAAATGGCAAAAAGCAAAAGAGTGGTTGAAAACACGTCTCAACAAGAATGTGACTGAAACAATGAAGTTAATCAGAGTAAGTCTGTTAGGGCATTACAATTACTATGGCGTGAATGGAAATTATACGCAGATGCGAAAGCTCTATGAATATTTAAAATATGTCACGCACAAGATGCTGAATCGCAGAAGTGAACGAGCATATATGCGATGGGGAAAGTTTAATAAGATTTGGGATTATCACATTCCAAAGCCTAAGATAACTAAGAACATCTGGAATTGGTCTGTAAAGATTGTTTGAAGAGCCGTATGCCTTAATAGGGCACGTACGGTTCTGTCGAGGGGCGGCGAAGGCGGCAGACTATGCCGTCTCTTTTATTGAGTGCCTCAGCCATACGAAAGGCACATGGGCAGGAAAGAAATTTGAACTGCTGGACTGGCAGGAGCAGATTATACGAGACCTGTTCGGAATCTTGAAACCGAATGGCTATCGGCAATTTAACACGGCTTACATTGAGATCCCGAAGAAAAATGGGAAATCAGAGCTTGCTGCTGCCGTTGCTCTGCTATTAACTTGCGGTGACGGCGAAGAACGTGCGGAGGTGTATGGCTGTGCTGCTGACCGACAACAGGCTGCCATTGTATTTGACGTAGCAGCGGATATGGTGCGGATGTGTCCTGCCCTTTCCAAACGAGTAAAAATCCTGACCTCACAAAAGCGTATCGTGTACATCCCGACCAACAGCTTCTATCAGGTGCTTTCGGCAGAAGCCTATTCCAAGCACGGTTTCAACATTCACGGGGTTGTGTTTGATGAACTGCATACGCAGCCGAACCGAAAGCTGTTCGATGTTATGACCAAAGGTTCCGGCGATGCCAGAATGCAGCCTTTGTATTTCCTGATTACCACAGCCGGCACTGACACCAACAGTATCTGCTATGAAGTACACCAAAAGGCAAAGAACATTCTGGAAGGCAGAAAGCACGATCCGACTTTCTATCCTGTCATTTACGGTGCAGATGAATCGGAAGACTGGACGGATCCGAAGGTTTGGAAAAAAGCAAATCCATCCCTCGACAAGACAATCGGCATGGATAAGGTGGTGGCTGCGTGTAATTCTGCAAAGGAAACTCCCGGTGAAGAAAATGCTTTTCGACAACTGCGTTTGAATCAGTGGGTAAAACAGGCGGTGCGTTGGATGCCGATGGAGAAGTGGGACAAATGCAAGGTGGCTTTTGATGAAGAGATGCTTGCGGGGCGTGTTTGTTATGGTGGACTTGACCTATCTTCTACTACGGATATTACAGCTTTCGTGCTTGTCTTTCCTCCAACAGAAGATGACGAGCATTATTATGTTCTTCCCTACTTCTGGCTGCCGGAAGAAACACTGCCCCTCAGAGTAAGACGTGACCATGTTCCATATGATGTATGGGAACGGCAAGGCTACCTGAAAACCACTGAGGGAAATGTGGTTCACTACGGTTTTATCGAAAACTTCATCGATGAACTGGGGCAGAAATTTCACATCAAAGAAATTGCATTTGACCGCTGGGGTGCAGTGCAGATGTCACAGAATTTGGAAGGACTTGGATTCACGATGGTACAGTTCGGTCAGGGTTATAAAGATATGTCACCGCCGACCAAGGAACTGATGAAACTGACCTTGGAACAGACACTTGCACACAACGGACATCCTGTTTTAAGGTGGATGATGGATAACATCTTCATTCGCCGTGATCCTGCCGGAAACATCAAGCCGGACAAAGAAAAATCCACAGAGAAAATTGACGGTGCAGTTGCCATGATCATGGCTCTTGACCGTGCGATTCGCTGTGGATGTGTGTCTGATGAGTCGGTTTATGATACGAGGGAGATGCTGGTGTTATAGATTTGATTATCTTTGCAAACTGGAATTTGTAACATTCTTTATAATGATGAATTTTATAGTTAATCTTCCACTAATTTTTTATCTGTGTATAAAAGAAAAGGTTTCTTATTAATCTCTGTGCTATGCTGTAATTATTTTTTAGCAACAATCAGATAACGATGAATCGTTCCCTCAATTTCTCCAGTTTCATCGATCTTCTTTTGCATTTCTAACAAAGCTTCAAAGCATTTATCAACCGAAAATCCGGGAAATTCCCATTCAATTATATGTGCAAACCAAATAAATGCACCGACATCATAGAACTTGATTGGACGATACGCTTCATTACCCTCAATAATGTGAAAGCCTGCTTTTTCAAGTATCTTCTTCTGTATGCTTAATCGTAAATCTGGAAACGGCTTCTCTGTGTTCGGAAGAACCATTTCAACCAAATTCCTGTCATTATCACATCCGACCTGTTCAGTTATAAATATACCACCATTTTTTAACAAACGATATATTTCTTTCGCATTGAAATTGCCATGTCTGTTTATTATCAGATTAAAAGTTTCATCTTTGAAGGGAATACATGATGGATCACTACAAGCTTTAAAGTTTATTCCCAAGGGTAATAATGTTTTCATGCAAAGTTCTACATTAGGCTGATACCCTTCTGTTGCAGATGTTTTATTAAAAGGGTGACCTAAGGAGAGCAAAAACTCACCGCCGCCTGTATCATAATCTAAAACATTCATGTCAGCATTTAAAAAATTCCTAACTATCTCCTCATAATTCCATGGTAAGTCTTCTTCTTCATATCTGCCATTAATATAAGAGAAATCCCAACCAGTGATGTGAGCCTTTTTTTCTTCAGATTTCCAAATTTTCTTCAACTCTTCACGCTGCATTGTAACTGCATCCTTTCCAAAATATTATTATAAAAATAATTCGGTGCAGTTTCTGACAACACAAATCTTTTTTACTAATCTCGGCACAACCTGTTGTCAGCTTTAAAACTGCACCGAGTAGTTAATTCGTCTTATCATTTCTATACCAATCCTTCCATTAATTCCGATTTGCCAAGCAAACAGTAACCCCTACTTCTTCACCATATTCAATCTCGCAATCTCCATATCCTGCGGACCAGTCAGAGAACAGCCCTTTTCCTTGGCGTACTGGATATAATTCACAATATCCGAAGTGATTCGTTCGCCGGGGGCAAGAATCGGGATTCCCGGCAGTGCCTGTTCTTTTGTCATGTTGATTCTCCTTTATAAACTTGAATTTATACCCGGTACTTGTCTCGATTTATAGTCATATCAACCAAATGAAATACAAGTAAGATAATAAAAAAAACGGAAACTATTATTATTCCTGCGC
>OLRA01004607.1_pt1 | contig 10752 bp, 10 predicted proteins | sample 1673011 | NCBI WGS metagenome assembly OLRA01 (sample SAMEA3136746, study PRJEB25190) | human gut metagenome | reverse complement strand
TATGGCGAAGGAATTCATGACCAAGTCCGACTCCCTCGGAAGCACCTTCAATGAGTCCCGGAATATCTGCAATGACAAATCCGCCGTCTTCCATATCTACAACACCGAGATTTGGATTTAAGGTTGTAAAGTGATAGTTGGCGATCTTTGGCTGTGCATTGGTCACTCTTGCTAAAAATGTGGATTTTCCGACATTTGGAAATCCTACTAAACCGACATCCGCAATGACTTTCAGCTCTAAACGTACTTCTATTTCAATGCCTTCCTGTCCCGGTTTTGCATATTTTGGTGCCTGCATCGTTGAGGTTGCATAGTGCTGGTTTCCAAGTCCGCCGTTACCGCCCCGTAAGACGATCTGTCTTTGGTTGTCGCCGGACATGTCTGCAATGACTTTGTCGCTTTCGGCATCCCGGATGATCGTACCCTCCGGAACTTTTAAGATCAGATCGGCACCCTTTTTTCCATGGCAGTTTCGCTTACCGCCCTCTTCGCCGTTCTCCGCAGCGAATTTTCTGCGGTGCCGGTAATCAGAGAGTGTATTCATACCCTTGTCTACCACAAAGATGATATCTCCGCCTTTTCCTCCGTCGCCACCGTCCGGTCCGCCGTTTGGCACATATTTTTCACGGCGGAAAGAGACATGTCCATCTCCGCCTTTTCCTGATTTTATGATAATTTTTGCACGGTCTGCAAACATAATTTTTTACCTCATTTTTCAATAAATGACAAAATAGACCCGGCTATACAGTCGGGTCTACTAACTATCCATGATTATTTGCTCTCAACCGGATATACGGAAGCCTGTTTCTTATCTCTTCCTTTTCTCTCGAATCTTAAGATTCCATCTGCTAAAGCGAATAATGTATCATCGCCACCGATACCTACGTTTGTACCAGGATGAATTCTGGTTCCACGCTGTCTGTATAAAATGTTACCGGCTTTTACAAACTGACCGGCTGCTCTTTTTGCACCTAATCTCTTGGATTCGGAATCTCTACCATTCTTTGTAGAACCCATTCCTTTTTTATGAGCAAAAAACTGAAGGTTCATTGTTAACATATCTTACACCTCCTCGAAGTCTAATGTAATAAATTCATTACCGTATTGATTCATAATTTCCTGTAAGCCAAGTGTCATTGACTGTATGAGTAAAAAGCTGTCATGTTCTGACGGTTTTTCTAATCGGAAAACAATCTGACCGCTCTCTTCATCGGTATCGATCGAAAAGGCTTCTTCTGTCAGGTTGCCGATGGAATTAATGGTATTGATGACCAGTGCAGATACACCGGCACACACCACATCTTCCCCTGCATTGGCATAGCCTGCATGTCCGATACAGTCAAATCCTGTATACAGGTTGTTCTGATTTCTGTAAACTGTAATCTCGATCATAAGATTTCAGGCTTAAGCGTTGATCTTTTCAATCTTAACTTTTGTATACGCCTGTCTGTGACCATTTTTCTTATGGTAACCGGTTTTTCTCTTATATTTGTAAACGATAACTTTCTTTCCTCTTCCGTTCTCAACTACAGAAGCTGTTACGCTTGCTCCGTCAACGAATGGACTTCCGACTTTCATCTCATTATCGCTTACTGCTAAAACCTGGTCAAATGTAACTGTCTCTCCAGCTTCAACACCAAGTTTTTCAACATTAATGATATCGCCTTCGGAAACTTTGTACTGTTTACCACCTGTTGCAATAATTGCGTACATAAGGCACCTCCTATTTATCATTACTCGCCAGTTTTGGTGCTGCAAACGCAGACTTAGAACCTCGCTGTGCGGCATACTCAATTATCATAGCATAAGCAGGATATTACGTCAACTGTTTTTCTACAATTTTCAATACCGAATTTCCAAGGTAACTTTCCAATACCTTTCCTGTTTTTTTCGGTTCTGCTCCAAACAGAAAATCTAAGAAAGATACTGGTCTAAACCTCCGGTTGTCGTTTCGATCAGTTCAATGGCATCCTTGGTACTCTTTGCAAGCTCTAAATTGTGCTCGCTTAAGCCGTTTGCCTGCTCTGCACTTGCGGTTACCTGCTCTGTGGTTGCAGATAACTGTGATATGTTTTCTACGATCTGGTTATTAGAATCCGCTAACTTTTCAATCTTTGCACTGATCTCCTGGATATCTTCGATCAGACCGGAAATATTAGTATCCATTTTTTCAAAACTCTGTGCAGCATCTAAGATCATCGTACTCTGGCTGTCTGCCGCCTTGACGGATTCATCAATAATGGTAACGACTTCTTCGGCGTTTTCATTCAGTTCCTGAATGATCTTTGAAATCTCTTCGGTGGACTGTCTCGTCTGTTCCGATAATTCACGGATTTGATCTGCGACAACGGCAAATCCTCTGCCGGCTTCTCCTGCTCTTGCACTCTCGATCGAGGCATTTAAGGCTAAGAGGTTTGTCTGGCTTGAAATACTAAAGATCATACCGGTAATTTCTTCCACTGCCTTTGTACGCGTCTGTAATCCGGCCATGGAAGTGTTGACTTTTTCGTTCGTCTGTGTGATCCGTTCGGCCTGTGTCTGAAGATCTTTGACAATTTTAATACTGTTTTTTAAATCCCGGTCGGAATCCATAGCAGCATCTACGGCATTCTTGGAGTGTTCCACGGTTTCGTCAATGGCTTCCTGTATCGTCTGCGTCATCGTGCTCTGTTCGTAGATATTTTCTGCTGTGACACTTGCAGCATCTGAAATCTCTTTCATGCTGTGAGCCACGGTTTCCGTAGACTCTACCAGTCCGTCCACCATGTCATTGCTCTTTGACGTTTCACTGCGGACCGTTTTAGAAATGTTCAGGATACTGTCTAACATAGAAGTCTGGGTCTTTTGCTGTTCTTCTATGGAACCAAGGGCATGGGTATTAAACAGTTCTGCGATCGTGCCTACCCGGATGATCGTATAGAAGGCCATAAAGAACATGATCATTGTGCATGCCAGTTCAAAACCATTATCTAACAGGTGTCTCTGACAGCGGATGATCACACCGACCACATAATCAAAACTGAAGATTCCTGCCGCGATATAAATTAATTTTTTGTCAAAATATGCAATAAAAGTTGCCAGCAGTCCAAGTAAAGTTAACGTTAAGAATTCACTGCGGGCATCAAAGACCATCATCAGATAGATGATACTGTATTCTAAGGTCATGATGATCTTATACTGTTCCCAGGATGGTCTGACTTTAAAACAGATGACATTTGCTATGATCGCAGCCACAATGATACCGCATTTTACAATGGTTTCTACCTTTCCGGCGTTGCCCCATGTCATCTGCAGGATCAGATAAGCTGCCATTTCTAAATATAAAACAGCAAATCCCATGGTCAAAAACGTATTCATTTTTATGTTCCGCTGTTCCTTATTGTTATAACGGAATTTCATTTTTTCATTTGTATCAGGCATAATATCACTCCTTCAGTTATACTTAAATGATCATATCTTTAATATTATTTTAACAAGTTTAAGGATAGAGGTCAACCGCTATTCCTCAGGGGAATCCTTGAATTTGCTGCATAAAATGTCGCCCACACACCAGATTGCTCCTGCTGCAGAAAGGGAAAAGACAAAAGCAACCACATTTTTTACAAATTGCAGGCTGGTAATGCTCAGATTTCCCGCAAGAAGTTCCTGTATCGTCGCATAGAGATTATGGATTCCCATCGTCCATACTCCTATATAAAGTGCATAATAAATGCCGGCAAGCTTAAAAAGACATGCCAGAAGTTTTTTTGGAAATTTACTTTTCATCAGAGACATCTCCTTGTAATTGTTCTTTTAGGCTTTTCTGTACTTTTTTCCTTGTTAATTCTACCAATCCTAAGCGTGTAATGTCAACCAGTGTGGCGGGAACTTTGTCTTTTTTTAAGTCCATCCGCAGGATATGCATTAACTCTTCCCGGTGTTCTTTTTCTTTCATATCAATAAAATCAATGATACAGATGCCGGAAATATTCCTTAAAATAAGCTGTCTTGCTATCTCATGGGCTGCTTCAACGTTCACGGAAAAGACCAGTTCCTCTCTGGCTTTCTTTTTGATGTTTTTTCCGCTGTTCACATCAATGACCGTCAATGCTTCGGTCGGGTCAATGACTAAATAGGCACCGGACGGCAGCCAGACCTGTCTGTGTAATGCCCGTTCCAGTTCATGTGTCAGACTGTAAAGTGCAAAAAGGGATACCTGTGTATCGGTATAAAGGTGTAGTTTTTCAGCCTCTTTCGTATCTTGAAGGTGTTGTAAAAGCACTTCATGTACACTGGGAATATCAGTCGTGATCTTTTGCACTTCCGTGAGATTACGGTTTTTTAAAAATTGCAGATAAAAAGGCGGGGCTTCCCGCAACCGTGTAAAAGCAGTCCGGTGCATTGCCCCTTGCAGGCAGGCATGACACTGCTTTGTTAACATTTCTAATTCCTTTAAAATCTCTTCATCGGAAGCATCTTTTGCGGCGGTACGCACGACGATCCCAAAGGTATCGGTGATCTGATCTTTTAACAATGCCTGCAAACGTTCCCGCTCTGTCGCATGCAGTTTTTTAGAAATACCCAAAAGATGGTTTCCGGTCGTCAGTATCAGGTATTTCCCGGAAAAGTTCAGATTTGCAGAGACCGAAGCAGGTTTGTTCTTTTGCTTTTCTCTGGTTACTTCCACGAGAAGTTCATCACCGATGCATAAGTCTTTTTTTCCGTTCTTTTTCGTAAAAACAGCATTTTTTGCTTCTTCTAAGGGCAAAAAACAGGAGACACCCTTTGCAATATCCACAAAGGCTGCCTGAATGTTTTGTGCAATATTTTCTACTTTTGCGATGTAGATATTTCCAAGGATCGAGGACTTTGAGACGGCTTCTGCCTGAATCTGCGTCATGCGCTTTTCATCAAAGGCCGCCGCAATCCAAAATTCCTGCCCCCATCCTTCTTTTAAAGGTGCTTTCGTAATGATGATCCGCTCAGACAATGTTCTCTCCAAGGGCATCCAGCGGGATGAAATCACCCTGCTCATTTTTGGTATAGGTCTCTAATTTATGGATCTGCATTGCTTCAGGATGATAGGTCAGTCCCGCTGCTGCAAACATGGAAGCAAGCACTAACTCCGGTTTGATATTGTCCACACTTCCGGTACAGACCTTTAAGTAGAATACCGGTGTATCGTTTCGGTTTTGAACCTGGAAGTCATAGATCAATGGCTTTAAGTCCATTTCACGTTCACTCTTTTTTGTCTTTTTGACGATCAGGATTTCGGACTGTTCTTCGTAGAAATTCCGATAGATCTCCGTAAATTCTGCAACCGATCTTGGAATTTCATAACCTTTTTTATAGAAGATCTCATAGTCTGCTGCCGCAACTAAAGACATGGATTTTTTCGCGGTATCCGGTAATGCAACATAAGAAGTCACTTCCACGCCTTCGACCATGGCTCATTTAAGACCTTTAAGGATTCTTCCGTTGACTTCGTAGAAAGTACCTCAATGTCAAAATATTCTCCGTCACTGGTGATCCCGACGCCAAGCGGTGCAGCAAAGGACATGATCATATGAGGGTTAAAGCCCTCGGAATACTTCATGTCGATGCCGGCACGTTTTAATGCCTTTTGAAAATAACGCATCATATCCAGATGTCCGACAAATTTTAATGCACCATATTTTCGGAATTTAATTCTAATTTTCATAGCAGACACCTCGTTCATATTTTCTTGCACCACAGCCGGAACATCGTTCTCTGCAGTTCGGGGTGACGACCTCGGATCGTGCCGTTTTCCACTCGCGGATCAAAAATTCTTTGGTCACGCCGGCATCGATGAAATCCCAAGGGAACAGCTCGTCGGTTTCTCGTGGGCGGATCGTATAAAAATCAGGATCAATGCCGCAGTCCTCAAAAATCTGCATCCATTTCTCATTGTCAAAGTATTCGCCCCAGGCATCAAAAATACAGCCTTCTTCATAGGCTTTTAAAATAGCCCTGCTAAGACGGCGGTCACCTCTTGCAAAAATACCCTCTAATACGGTAACATCTGCCTGATGCCAGTTGTACTTGATACTCTTGCGGTTCAACTGCTCCTTGACGGTATCGTTGACAATTTTGGCACGATTTAAAAATTCTTCCTTAGTGCACATTGGTGACCACTGGAATGGGGTAAACGGTTTTGGCACAAAGAAAGAGGTGCTGACTGTAATCTGGCATTTTCCGTTTCTTTGGTCTTTTGGGATCTCATAATAACGGACAGCAATCTTATTCGCAAGCTCTGCAATAGCCTTCATGTCATCGACCTGTTCGGTCGGAAGTCCAAGCATAAAGTAAAGTTTTACCTTATTCCAGCCACCTTCAAAGGCAAGTCCGCATCCATGTAAGATAATGTCCTCAGTTAAACCTTTGTTAATTACATCACGAAGTCTCTGGGAGCCTGCTTCCGGTGCAAACGTCAGACTGCTCTTTTTAATATCCTGTACTTTTCCCATAACGTCTAAGGAAAATGCATCTACACGCAGTGATGGAAGGGAAATGTTCACATGTTCCTTTCCGTGATGTTCGATCAGATAATTGATCAGATCCTCCGACTGCTTTTCGTCCCCCACCATGGGCGTGAGCACCGTGGTGATGTCCGCCCGAAGCATATGGATGGACGGGGCCGAGGCCTTGAGCTTCACCCCATAGCTGCCGTTTTTCCGGAGAATTTCCGGCACCTCCAGATGCATTTCGTCGGTGGTGGGCATGACGATGCCGTAACCCGTCTGCATCACGTCGTCGTAGGCGCTTTGCAGCTTTGCGAATTTCTTTTTAATCTCGTTCATCTCGATGAGCTTTGTGAGCAGGGCGGTTTCGTCTGCGACCTCCATGCCGGTCTTTTCGCCGAGAATTTTGAAAAACAGCGACGGCATGGGGGTAAGCTCCAGCACGCACGCGCCGCTGCCGAGATCCATGCGCGCGCAGCGGACGGTTTTGAGGTCCTCGCATGCGGCGAGACTACCCGAGACCTGCTGCACCTCGCAGACTCTATGGATATCGCATGCGCCTTTCAGGGTATCGAAAATCTCTTTTTTGAGCCAGTGGTCATCGTCAAGGTCGATGATCCAGCCGGGAATGTCGAGTCGAATTTCCCGCACGGGGAACTGATATAAAAGTTTCCCCAAAATGCCCTGAATGTCCTGCTCCGTGATGTCCATGCAGTTCACGGGCAGAACGGGCACGTTATAACGCTCGGAAAGCTCGCTTGCAAGCGCACGGGCTTCGTTCGTATTCGGGTAAACGCAGTTTAAAAGCACAATGTATGGGCGGTTCGTGGACTTTAATTCTGCAATGACACGCGCTTCCGCTTCCTCGTATTCCTCGCGCGGTATGTCGCTGATGCTTCCGTCCGTCGTGATGACAAGCCCGATGGTCGAATGCTCCGTGATCACCTTCTGCGTACCGATCTCCGCCGCCATATTGAACGGGATGGGATCCTCAAACCACGGTGTGCGCACCATGCGCGGCTGCTCCTCTTCTATGTACCCGAGGGCGCTCGGCACGATGAAGCCCACGCAGTCGATGAGCCGCACCTTAAACTCCGCCGTATCATCCATTTTTACGGTGACGGCCTGTTCGGGGATAAACTTCGGCTCGGTCGTCATGATGGTTCGGCCCGAGGCGGACTGCGGCAGCTCGTCGACGGCACGGTCGCGCGCGGCCTCATCTTCGATGTTCGGGATGACCGTCGTATCCATAAATTTCTTGATGAAGGTCGATTTGCCCGTGCGCACCGGGCCGACGACGCCGATGTAAATTTCGCCGTTCGTGCGCGACTGCATATCTTTATATACGCTGAATGCTTCCATAGCCATATCCTTTCCGCTGTCTTATTTTCGGCAGATGATCACAGGGCGGTCTTCGCTCAAAACGTCTTCCATACAGTCGTTATGCGTGCGGATGGCGCTGACGCGGGCGTGGTAGCGTTTTGCGATGTCCCAGACCTTTTCGCCGCTTGAAGCGTAATACACCGCCGCGCAGCAGGGCTCCGGCTCGGTGGTCTCATCGAGCTCCGCGCTTTCGAGTGACCGCGCGGCGTATACCACGCGCACCTGTTCTTCCATGCGCAGCTCTGCGGTGCACTCCACCGTGCTGCTGTCCGTAATGACATACTGCACAGATGTAATCTCGCCGCGCACACTGCGGCGTCCGACGATTTCTGCGGTATGGACATCGGTGAAATCGAGCATACGCTCCGTGTAGGCAATCTGCTTCTCTTTCGTGCGGTATAAAAGGCACACGGTGAATTTGCCGCGCACAGCGGCGTTTTCTTTTTCGGTAAACGCCGTCAGCGTGAGGCCCTCACACCAAATGTCGAGCACCTGCTCGAGGTCGTTTTCGGGAACGAGTACGTTCTCCTTCACGCGCACGCTGCGCGGCGGCAGCACCTCACAGCGCTCCAGTGAGAGATTCTTGTATTTCGCCGCCCACGCGCCCTTTATGGAATACGCGTCGCACACGGTGCGCACGGTACACGACTTTGTAAACTGCACGCAGAATGTGGGCTTTAGGTAAAGATTCAGCACGGTATATTCGCCCACGCTGTCCTCACGCGGCTGCACGGTGCATTCGCCGCCAAGCACGGAGATTTGTATGGTACAGTCCTCCCCCGCGCCGGCGCACTCCACTGTCTGCGTAAACGGCAATATGCACGAAAAGCGCTCCGGCATGGCGGTATCGGAAAACGTGCGGTATAAGATTTCCACACACGCCTTTCCCGTGACGACCGCGCCGCCCGCCTGTGGCTGCACCGTATCGATCTGATACCGCACACTGCAGCGCAAAACGGTCTCAATAGGCGACTTGCCGTTTGGCAGCTCTGCATTCTGCTCCAAAATAAACGCGTGCATCACGCAGCCCACGGCGCGGGTAACATCGTATTCTTCGCACTTTGTTTCCACACGGTCATCCGAAATGCAGTCTGCAATTTCAAGCTGCCGCACGGCGTAAGCACGCACGGAAAGTCCCAAAGTGATGTGCAGATCGACCCTGCGGGCGTTCATGGCGCGGCAGGTCATGTGCTGCACGAACGGCTCCGCTTCCGCCGTTACGTTTTCCGCCTGTGCACGCAGCCGCACCGAACAGGTGAACTCCTTTTTCGTATCGAACCCGCGCACGCAGCCGCCTTTTGCATCAAGATATAAAACATGCATGGAAGCGCAGCCGTCGATCGTAAGGCTGTCCCCTGCCGCCGAAACGGACGTGACCTCCGGCGTGACGATACATTTTAAAATCTTCTGGATATCCGCACAGTAATCCGGCAGGGTGTATTCCGTATCTACGGGGCACTCCTGCACGCCGTCAAAAATCTGTTCAAAGCCCTCATAGCGCTCTGTGTTTGTTTCCATCCGCATAAGCTCTGTAACCTTCCTTTCGCTGCCCTTTGTTTCGCTACATTGTATGAGCGGAAAGCGGACAATATGACCGCCCCTTTAAACGGAAAGTTCACAGTCTGTTCCTTGAAATTAAGGACCTTTCGTGGTATATTCGTGTAGAAGAAAGAAAAAACTGCCGGAGGTTTACTATGTCTCAGGTCACAAAGCGTGCGCTTGTCGCTTCGCTTAAAAATCAGTTGCTTAAAAAGCCGCTCGATAAAGTCACCATCAGCGATATTACAGATGACTGCGGCATCAGCCGCATGACGTTTTACTATCACTTTAAGGATATTTACGACCTCATTGAATGGGCATTTGAGGAAGAAGCCAGTCGCATTTTGGAGGGCAAAAAGGACTACGATACTTGGCAGCAAGGCTACCTGCGCATTTTTGAAGATTTGAACGCAAACAAGCCGTTTATCATGAATGTTTACCGTTCCATCAGCCGTGAAAAGGTGGAAAACTACCTGTACCGCATCACCTATGATCTTCTTATACACGTGATAAACGAAAAAGCCAAAGGCATGAACGTGCGCGACGAAGACAAGAAATTCCTTGCAAATTTCTATAAATATGCCTTTGTGGGGCTTGTGTTGGACTGGATCAAGCACGACATGAAGGATGACCCAAATATAATCGTCGCCGACCTTTCCGTTGCAATACACGGCAGTGTTTCTGCCGCGCTGGAACGGTACAGAAACGCTTAAATTTGGAATCATACGGGCAGCGCTGTTTGAGAATATGGCGCTGCCCTTTTTTATCAAAACGCCGTTCGTGATAAAAATTTATACGCATTTGCCGCCGTGTTTAAAAACTGAACACGGCGGCTTTTCTGTATATTGTTCTATACAAAAAGACATGATAAGATGTAGGCACAAAAACAAAAGAAACACTTTAGGAGGTTTTTTATATGTATTATGCAAGCGGCAACTATGAAGCATTTGCAAGACCGAAGAAGCCGGAGGGCGTAGACCAAAAATCGGCGTATATCGTCGGCAGCGGTCTGGCAGCCCTTACAGCAGCGTGCTACCTGGTGCGCGACGGCCAGATGAAAGGCGAGCATGTGCACATCCTCGAAAAAGAGCAGCTCGCGGGCGGCGCATGCGACGGCTGGAAATTTGAAAACGTCGGCTATGTGATGCGCGGCGGCCGTGAAATGGACAACCACTTTGAGGTCATGTGGGACCTGTTCCGTTCCATTCCGTCCATTGAGACCGAGGGCGTTTCCGTTTTGGACGAATATTACTGGCTTAACAAAGAAGACCCGAACTACTCCCTGTGCCGCGCGACCGTGAACCGCGGCGAGGACGCCTACACGGACGGTAAGTTTGATATTTCCGATAAGGGCGCTATGGAGATCATG
>OLRA01004604.1_pt1 | contig 10756 bp, 5 predicted proteins | sample 1673011 | NCBI WGS metagenome assembly OLRA01 (sample SAMEA3136746, study PRJEB25190) | human gut metagenome | reverse complement strand
AATTATCTTCGAAAGCGATGATTCCTTTGTATTCCAGACTGTATTTCTTATCCTCATCACCACTGCCAGGCTTAAGATCAGGAATATCCGGATTGGTGATGGCTTCTATGGGATTAGACCATACATTGAACTGGCTATCGTTGTAATCCTCGTCTGTCCAGTCCTCGAATGATAACACAATAAAATCATCGATACGGAATGCGGCTGTATGTGTACGGTTGTCTTCATTCAGCTCTGTAGTAGAGTAGAAGGGGGTACTGTTTCCGCCATAGAAACTGTCGTTCAATAGGAACCATCCGATTTTTACTCCATTGGGAAACACGGTACCTTGGTCCACTCCGTTGGAGTCTATGTAGTGAAGCTTTACACTTTCACCGCCTTTTAGTCCGGAAGCTCTTTTATTGTAATAATCATCCATCAGAGTATTTGGGAAAACAATACATTTGGGAGCTTTTTTGATTTCACTTAAAGATGCACCTGTCTTGTAGCAATAATAACCGAAGGCACTTGCTGCACCGCTGCCCCCTCCAATCATCCGGACATACACTTCTGCATCACGTCCTTGCGGGTCATTGATTTCGAAATCTATACTTTGCCGGTATTGTTCCGGGCATGTGCCTCCTTCTGTCAAGGTCTTGTTGATAATTGTCAATACATCACCGGGAATTGTAATATTATTGTTTTTATCTAAATAATTAGGATATCCTCTTATGCTCCATGTTCCCAATGTATGGTATCCTTTGGGTGCCTGCCATCCCTCCGCCCGTGTTTGCGGATTATCATCGGTGGAATCCCATTTGATGTCGGCAGTAATGGCATCTCCTGCAATAACTGTTTTGAAGAGGGTGGGGACCCCTATATAAGAAGTATAGATATATGCTTCGTCCCCATGGTCCGAATTGATGATTTCCTTGCCGCTATATGCACCGTTACCGTCTGTCATGCGTCTGATGACCGGTTCCAGGTCTGTGCGTTTTATAATCTGGCCATCTTTGTCAATCGTGAACGGGTCTTCAAGATAGATTTCAAAAAGTACTTTATAGCCTTCGGGGACATCATACTTTACGTTTACTTGGATGGAAGATGTCGTAGAAAAATCAAAAGAGTTGGGAGTCTTCTCATCGTCTTTTCCATTATCGGGATTGTAGACGTCATGTTCGCATCCTATGGATAGGAATGCCAGCATAATGCTGCATAATGTCAAAGCCAGCATCTTGCATGTCAGGTTAGAATAGATTGGTTTCATAATGCCTTTGTTTTTAGCTTGTTTACTTGTTGCAAAGGTACTATAAAAGTTGTAATATATATCTATATGTGCTCTATTCTTCTCATTAAATACAAAAAATAGGTAAAAAAGGGTACTGCTTGTTGTTTTATTCGCCAGTATAAATACATGCTTGCTTGGATTTCTTTTCTTTTTCATTTGCTTATTTCGTTTCAAATCAATATTTTTAGGCTTTCGTTCAACCTTTTAATACGAATAAATGCTATGGACCAAATCCTATTCTGGCTGGTTCCAGCCGCTTCTATTATGGCACTTTGTTTTGCCTGGTATTTCCATCGTCAGATGATGAAAGAGAGTGAGGGTACGCCTCAGATGATTAAGATTGCCGCTGCTGTGCGCAAAGGTGCTATGTCTTACCTTCGCCAACAATACAAGATTGTGGGCTGGGTATTTCTGGGGCTGGTTATCCTTTTCTCCATTATGGCATACGGTTTCGGAGTGCAGAACTCCTGGGTGCCGATTGCTTTCCTTACCGGAGGATTCTTTTCCGGACTTTCCGGCTTTTTGGGTATGAAGACGGCCACCTACGCATCGGCTCGCACTGCCAATGCGGCACGCACATCGCTGAATGCCGGACTACGCGTGGCTTTCCGTAGCGGTGCGGTGATGGGACTGGTAGTGGTTGGCCTTGGCTTGCTTGATATATCTTTCTGGTATCTGTTGCTGAATGCTGTAATTCCGGAAGATGTAATGACTCCCACCCATAAACTCTGCATCATTACCACTACCATGCTGACTTTCGGTATGGGCGCTTCCACGCAGGCATTGTTTGCACGCGTAGGTGGCGGTATCTATACAAAAGCTGCCGATGTAGGTGCCGACCTTGTGGGAAAGGTGGAAGCCGGTATCCCCGAAGACGACCCGCGTAATCCTGCCACGATTGCGGATAATGTAGGCGACAATGTAGGCGACGTGGCAGGTATGGGGGCTGATTTGTACGAAAGTTATTGCGGTTCTATCCTTGCTACGGCTGCCCTCGGTGCTGCGGCTTTTATCCACTCGGGTGATACGCTGATGCAGTTCAAGGCCGTAATCGCTCCGATGCTGATTGCAGCCGTCGGAATATTGCTTTCCATTATCGGTATCTTCTCCGTGCGTACCAAAGAGAATGCGAAGATGAAGGACTTGCTGAACTCACTGGCTTTCGGTACTAATCTCAGTTCTATTTTGATAGTTGTCGCCACTTTCTTTATCCTGTGGTTGCTGAAGTTGGACAACTGGCTGTGGATTTCCTGTTCCGTGATAGTGGGCCTGATAGTGGGTATCATCATCGGGCGTTCTACGGAGTACTATACTTCCCAATCCTACCGTCCTACCCAAAAGCTGAGTGAAAGCGGAAAGACCGGTCCGGCGACAGTCATAATTTCCGGTATAGGCTTGGGAATGCTTTCTACGGCTATTCCGGTGATTGCCGTGGTGATAGGTATCATTGCTTCTTATCTCTTTGTTTCGGGCTTCGACTTCTCTAATGTGGGTCTGGGGCTCTATGGTATTGGCATTGCCGCAGTAGGTATGCTTTCTACATTGGGCATCACGCTTGCTACAGATGCTTACGGACCGATAGCTGACAACGCGGGTGGCAATGCGGAAATGTCCGGTCTGGGTGAAGAGGTGCGTAAGCGTACCGATGCGCTTGACTCCTTGGGCAATACTACAGCCGCTACGGGCAAAGGCTTTGCCATCGGTTCCGCCGCTTTGACGGGATTGGCTTTGCTGGCCTCTTATGTCGAGGAAATCCGTATCGGGCTGACCCGCCTCGGGACTACCGAACTGTCGCTTCCTCATGGTGATGCCGTGGCTCTTCAAGATGCCACTTTCTTCGACTTTATGCATCACTACGATGTGACGCTGATGAATCCGAAAGTTCTTTCCGGTATGTTTCTGGGCTCGATGATGGCATTTCTTTTCTGTGGATTGACGATGAATGCGGTAGGGCGTGCAGCGGCCCATATGGTAGACGAAGTGCGCCGCCAGTTCCGCGAAATCAAGGGAATCCTTACGGGAGAGACGGAACCTGATTATGAGCGTTGTGTGGCAATCTCGACGAAAGGGGCGCAACGCGAGATGGTGATTCCGTCACTGATAGCTATCATTGCTCCGATTGCGACGGGACTTATTTTCGGTGTTCCCGGTGTGCTCGGCCTGCTGATTGGCGGATTGAGCAGTGGTTTCGTGCTTGCCATCTTCATGGCAAATGCCGGTGGTGCATGGGATAATGCCAAAAAGTATGTGGAAGAAGGCAACTTTGGCGGCAAAGGCAGTGAAGTCCACAAGGCTACAGTCGTGGGTGACACCGTAGGAGACCCGTTCAAGGACACATCCGGTCCGAGCTTGAATATCCTAATCAAGCTGATGAGCATGGTAGCCATTGTGATGGCAGGGCTTACGGTTGCGTGGAGTCTGTTCTAGAAAGAGTTTTTCCCCGTATCCCACCAAAGGCGGGTGGCGCCGTTATCTGCGCCACCCAGTTTTTCCGTGAGGGTGGCGTATTGTGCCGGGTCGGCAGTGGCAGCGTCCGTCGAGAACGGAAGGCGGCGGATCATGATATCCGTATCAATCACTTTTCCGGTGTTGTTTTGGACCTTGAAAAGTTTGGGGTATCCGGTACGGCGTTGCTCAGCCCATGCCTCATAACTTTCGGGCCAGCATGCCAGCCACTTCTGGGTAATAATCTTTTCGAGTTTCGTCTCTATGTCTGCATCTTCTTCCCATTTGGGGGATATGGTAATCAAGGCTTTCATGTCCTTGCCTACCTTGCCGCCCGAGACTACATCTTTATAATCGGCAGGGGTTTTGTCGCTTTCCAGATATTCGGAGGCACCAGCACAGTCCCACTGTGTAAATGAAGTACTTACCCCGTATTCATAGCATGTGCGGGGATTCTCTTTGGTATAGCCACGGAGGGCTGCTTCGGCCCTGAGCAGCCAGACTTCTGCCGCACTCATCAATACGGCTCCGGTCTTTTCGCCGATGGTACTTGTGTTGAGGGAAGAGCAAAAACTGTAAATGTTGGCGTCACCGTCTTTCATGGGTAACCCGATGGGAATGCCTAACAACTGTTTTTGATAACCTTCGAGAAGGGCGGTGTTATACCATTTCTTGCCACGCGGGTCCTCATAACCGTTGACAATGGATTCCATCGAGGCATTCATGTAGACTTCACCCCAACCGGCAACGGCACACAAAGGATTGATATAGTTCTTGCCCATTACAGCGATGGTTTCCCTTGCACCTTCCAGTACACCTTGATTGTCATTCAGTGCTTTGGTTGCTTGGTCTTTGGCAAGTGTTGCATCTACATTGGAGATGCGCATGGCAAGGCGCAAACGTAGTGAGTTGGCAAACTTTAACCACTCCTTCAAGGTCTTGCCGTTGGTCAGCATATCATACTCTTTGAATTTGTTGTTGTCACCGCCCTCGTCCAGGTATTCCCTTATCAATTGCTGCCCTTCGTCCAGGTCTGCAAAGAAGCGTGTATAGGCTTCTTGCTGTCCGTAAACCCGGGGTGTCTCACCCAGTTGATGGTAGACCAGCGGACCGTATGTATCGGCAATGCGGTGCATCAGTTCCACTTTCAAAATTTCGGTAATGCCGAGGTAGCCTTTCAAGTTGTCATTGCCATAAAAGTTCTTTTCTGCCTTCTGCACCTCCGTGTAGACATATCCGTAAGTACATTGCCATGCGGCATTGGTCCAGCCTGAGTTCAGGTTGTAGCAGGCGTTGGATTTCATGAATTTAGGAATAGGGTCCATGAAGTAGCCGGAGAACATGTCATGGTTCAGGGATTGTGTCATCTGCCATACCCAATTTAAGCCTACAGAACCTATATTGAAGTAGATGCCCGACTGTATGGGTTCGAATGGAGCAGTCAGGTTCTGGAAATCTATTTCCTTTTTGTCGTCCGAGAAACCTCCCTTGATTTCGTTGTCGTTCTCAAAACCGCCGGTGCAAGCTGCAAGCAGCAATATGCTATGGCAGAAAAGGAATATGATGCACTTGTTTTTCATAAGGTATTCATTTTAAAAGGTTAATCTTAGGTTAAAGCCGATATTCCGGGTAGTAGGCATGCCAAACACGTCTACTCCTTGATTGTTGTTGCCTACGGACATTACTGCATCGGGGTCGAACGGTGCTTCCTTCTTTAAGAAACACAAGTTGCGCGCTGCCAATGATACGTCGATTCCCTTTATGAATCTACTGTTTTCCAGTATCGTTTTCGGGAAAGAATAGCTCAGTGATACTTCACGGAGTCTGATGCAGGTTGCGTCGTACATATAATATTCGGAGATGGCATTTCTGCCGCCTACTGCGCTGTAAAATGCTCTCGGGTCGTTGAACTTCTGTCCCTGGTATTCTACATATCCCCGGGTGCGGGCATCTTCGGTGACTTTGGTCACGCCGTTGGCATCCAACTCAGACTGTGTCAGTGACATGACTTCGCCGCCAAAGCGGAAATCTATCAGGAAATAGAGCTCCAGGTTCTTGTAGGTAAGTGTGTTGCTACATCCCATGGTGAAGTCAGGATTGGCATTCCCAAGCAAATCCTTGTTTCCGGTATTTCCTAAAGGCCTTTTGCTGGTTTCATCAACCATGATGCTGCCATCCTCGTTACGGCGGAAAGCATTTCCATAAATATCCCCCAGGCTGCCTCCTTCTTTGACACGCATCTGATAGCCTGCGTTGAAACCTTCTTCGTAGTAGGAAAATTCCGGATAGTCAGGATGCAGGGTCACTACTTTGTTCTTGTTGGCGGACATGTTGATGAGACTCTTCCACGAAAAGTTTCTGTATAGTAGCGGAGTGGCGTCTACCGTCAGCTCAAAACCCTGGTTACGTATTTTTCCGGCATTGACATACCGGTATTTATAGGTGGAGCCCGTAGGATTGTCCATTCTCAACAACTGGTTCTTGGTATTGGTCTGATACCAAGTGAAGTCTATTCCGAAGCGGTGATGGAAGAAGCGCCATTCTGTACCGAATTCGATGGAGCTGCTGATTTCCGGTTTCAGGTCACCGCGCTGTTCTACGGTATTTACATTGATACTGCCGCCTACCATGATGATGTCTACCGGATTGGTGATTCCTATCGGGAGGTCATTACCGACTTCCGCCCATGAAGCGCGCACTTTTGCAAAACTTATCCATTTGGGCAGGGAGCAGGTTTTGTTAAGAATCCAGGTAGCTCCTATGGAGGGATAGAAGAATCCGGTATTCTTGCTGTCTGTGTGGGCTAATGTGGATGACCAGTCGTTACGTGCGGTAATGTCCAAGTATAGTAGTCCTTTCCAGCCCCACTGCATGGTGGCAAATACTGATTGGAGCGTGCGTTTGCTGTCGATGCTCTGATTTACGGCTGCTTTGGAGTCCATCACTACATTGGGGACGGTAAATACATTCGGTTTGTAGAGGGAAGCAAGCCTTGAGTCTATCGTCAGTGAATTGACTTTACTCATGTTGATGCTGGCTCCCAGTGCCGTATTGAGGGAAAAGTCATCAAATTCCTTGTTGAACAAGACCATTGCGTCACCGTAGACTTGGATTTCCTGGCTGTCCGACCAGATGTAACGTCCGTTTTCCTTGTCCTCGTATTTGCCGGCGATGTTGGGAGCTGTAGTGGCATACATCTTATTGTCGAATTTATCACTGATATAATCCACATTACCCCGTACCTGCAGGCTGAAGTAGTCCGTAATGTGCAGATTGGCTCTGGCCGATGCCACAGCGCGATAACGCTTGTAGCCACTGAGCACGCGGTTTTTCAGCCAGTAGGGATTCTGTCCCCATTCACTGACGGTACCATCTCCATTCTTTTCAATCCAGTTTTGTGTCATCATATTGCGGTCGGCATTCCACGTTTCAAAGTTTTCTCTGTAAGTGCTCATGTCTACGCCACGTGGGAAACTGTACAAGCTGACCAGCGGATTCAGATAATAGCCGCCGGTAGCAGGGGAGTTCTTGACGGTTTGGGTCATTAGTGTTGCAATGCCGTCCAGTTTCAGCTTGTTGTTGAAGAGGCTGGCCGTTTCGTGTAGGTTCAGGTTATTCTTCTGTAGTTTGTTATTGTCCACAATTCCTTTAGCCGTGGTGTTGGCGTATGAGAAATAAGTTTGTACCTTTTCATTTCCGGTAGTGATAGCCAGCGAATTGAAAGTGGTGATGCCATTGCTGAAGAACTCGCCTATGTTGTCATAGTCCGTTACATTGCCTTTTGTACCCCAGCTTGCCGTACCGCCATCTTCGTTCCGGCCGTATGTATTTTGGAATTCGGGGGTACTGATGGCGTGACTTACGGTCAGGTTGGAGGAGAATGTAACGCGCTGCAGTCCGGCCTTTCCCTTTTTAGTGGTGATCAGAATGACGCCATTAGCTGCCTGCGAACCATAAAGCGCGGCGGCAGAAGAACCTTTCAGGATGTTGATGCTTTCTATGTCGTCCGGATTCAGGTTGGAAATCCCGTCACCGGCATCACGGTTCAATCCATCGTAGTTACCGCCGATTACGGTGGAGGTGGATTCTGTTGAGCTGTTCAGCATAGGAACACCGTCAATTACGTACAAGGGCTGGTTGTTGCCGCTGGCAAATGCAGAGCGTGCACCGCGAATGACGACTTTGGCAGAACCTCCTAAATTGGCGGTTTTATTGATTTGTACTCCGGCCGTCTTTCCTGCCAGTGTATTAATCATGTTCGGCTCTTTGGCACGGGTCAGCTCATTGCTGCTTATCTGTTGGGTAGAATAGGTCAATGAGGACATTTTCTTCTGGATACCCATGGCGGTTACCACTACTTGCTCCAGGGCGAGGTTCTTTTCTTCCATCCGGATGTGGAGATTATTTCTACCGTTCAGGGCAATGGTTTGCGGCTCATAACTGATGTAGGATACGACAATAGTGGCATAAGGAGGGATATTCATACTAAATTCTCCTTCGGTATTGGTGATAACACCATTGGCGGTCCCTTTTTCAAGAATGTTGGCACCGATAATCGGTTCGCCTTTGGAGTCCGTCACCTTTCCTCTTACAATAGCCATTTCCTGCAGAGTGTCTGTCTTATCCTCAGCACTCCTGCTGTTTTTGGTTAAAACGATGTTTTTGCCTTCCATCACATACTTGATGTCTGTCCCTTTGAACATTTGGTCAAGTACTTCGGAAACAGTTTGGTTGCTTGCATTGATGTCGACGGTACGGCGTACATCGACGTTCTGTTTGTTATATACAAATAAGTATTCTGTTTGCGATTCAATTTGCTCGAGAACTTGCCCTACCCTCAGCCGGGCATTTTGAATGCTGACCCTGGCATTCTGAGAGTAGCAGTTCCCGCTGTACACCTGAAATATAACAAGCAGGAGAAGGAATAATGTGATTTTCATAGGTTTGCAATAATTGCTTAAAATCTAATTTTTTTAGATAAAAAAGCCTCATCAACAAAATTTTTCTCATATCTTTGTCACTGTGTTAAGTTAATAAATTGATTAAGGTCGATTTTTGACTGTTTCGGATCGGAAAGTATGGGGGTACTTTCCGATCTTTTTTTCTTACTCATATATAACAATTGAATCCTTTTCTTCGTTGATGCGGAACTTGAAAGGATGGTCTTTCGAGATGGTCCGCAGTATATGTTCGATGCCGTCCTGCTCTCTGAACTTGCCGGTAAAGCTGCCGTAGTTCAGCAGTTGAGGACTGGCAACGGTTATCTTTACATTATAGTATTTCTCCAGTCTACCGAGGATACCGCTGAATGGAGCGTCGTCAAAACAGTATAGTCCCTCTTTCCAGCGTAGATATTCATAGGAAGGAAGGACGGCCTTTCTACATTTTCCGTTTTCATTGAGAAATACCTCGTCTTTCTGCAACCTGGTGATTATCTGGCTGCTGTTGGCCGGATAGATATCGACGATACCTTCCACCAATGTGGTTCCGAACTCATGGCTCCCACTGTAGGCACAGACGTTGAAACTCGTTCCTACAACTTTTACCTTGTTCGTTTCTGTATGTACATAGAATGGGATATTCTTGTTTTTGGCTACTTCAAAGTAGGCCTCTCCGTCCAATTCCACATTTCGTTCGTTGCGTCCGAAGTTGGCGGCATATTTCATGGTGGACTTGGAGTTCAGCCATACGCGTGTTCCATCGGCGAGGGTAATTTGGGCCCGTTGTCCGGCAGGCACAGTGACTGTTTGCAACTGCACCTCCTTGTTATATAAAAAGTCGGAGGTGATGAAATAACCGGCAATGGCGACAATGGTGACGGCGGCTATACGGGCCGCCCAGCGGAGCATCGGCATGATGTGCACCGTTTTCTTTTCATTGTTTCCCTGCTTGTCCGAGAACAAAGAAATGTCGTATATCATGCGCTCTTTCAGGAAGATGTTCCGGTTTTCATCCGAGGCGTCTATCCAGTCGAGTATCATCTTTTCTTCTTCAACGGAAGTAATACCTTTGAAATATTTATATAATAGCTCTTGGTTCATTGTCAATAATTTATTTCTTTTCTAAAACGTGCTCTTTTTACCTTTTGTATATATAACCGGAAAGTGGGCGGTAACCCTATTCCGTAGAAGCATTTTTTAGGATATTAATATTATGAGTATGGTAACAAGATAATCTTTCAGTCTCAGCCGGAGAATCCGCAGCACTTTGGTGATGTGTGCCTCTACGGTTTTAAGTGATATGTCCAGACTATCGGCAATCTGCTTGTTTGCCAGGTTCTGGTATCGGCTCAACATGAATATCTTCCGGCTTTGCTCGGGCATTTCCTGTAAGGTCTTATTTACGATATGCTGTATTTCCGTGTTGAATATCTGGTCCGGTTCGCAGGCTTTCAAGGTGGAGATGCGTAAGTCCAGTTCGCGCAGGTTGTGGCTGCTGATGGTTTCTTCCGCTCGCAGACGCACCTGCTTGTGCTCGAGTACGTGCAGGGCTTTGTTCTTTATGATGGTCAGCAGCAGGGCATGCAGGTTACTGTTTTCTTCCCAGCGGTCTCGGTTTTCCCATAAGGCAATCATGGATTCCATCACAACGTCTTCCGCTTCTGCTTTATCCCTGAGATAAGAATAAGCAAAAGCCAAAAACTTTTCTTGGTTTTCCTGGAAAAAGCGTGAGAAAAGATTCATAGTATGTAGGCTCCTTAAACCGGACATTAATTGAGGTTCTTTATGGAATATAAGGCTTTACATAGCAAAAAAACATAATCTTTTTGGAATATGCAAGCATTATGCCTTGTTTTTTCAGAGCCATTTCTGGCAGTATTGACAAAAAGAAAGCCTGATGGGGTTCCACCAGGCTTTATATACTTAAAGAATAAGAGATTTCTTATTTCTTTTCCGGTCTTTCTTGTCTTTCCGGTCTCGGAAGCAATACTTTGCGTGACAGCTTAAATTTTCCGGTCTTCGGGTCGATGTCGAGAAGTTTTACGTCAATTTCATCACCTTCCTTGATACCGGCTTCTTCTACTGTTTCCAGACGTTTCCAGTC
>OLRA01004603.1_pt1 | contig 10762 bp, 9 predicted proteins | sample 1673011 | NCBI WGS metagenome assembly OLRA01 (sample SAMEA3136746, study PRJEB25190) | human gut metagenome | reverse complement strand
GGCTGCACCAGCGGATTATAAAACAGGTGTGGCATCACAGGCAACAACGACGGACTTAGCTACAAATGGAATTGCAGGAATCGCAGTATCTATGAGTCAGTATGAGAGCGATGCCTACGAATATATCGGGCTGGCAGATGCGAATGTGGAGCAGATGAATGTTGCACGTGTTACATCCGGTGATGCGGCAGAGCAGGATGCAGACGCTGCAGAGGAAGGTCTGACCGAAATGACTGTAGATGTGGCAGATGCGGATACTGCCGTACAGGCAGAGAATGCGGCATCTGGTACAGAGACGGATGTTTCGACAGAAACAGCAGACAGTGAGCAGACAGAGGAAGAAGAACTCTGGCAGAATCGCCTTATGGCAGACGTCAATGACTATTTATATGTCAGAGCTTCCGCAGATGCTGATGCAGAGATCGTAGGAAAATTATACAAAGGTGATGTCGCAGAGATCCAGGAGGAAGGAAGTGGCTGGACACATGTTGCGTCGGGAAATGTGGACGGATATGTGAACAATGATTACTGCGTGACCGGAACAGAGGCACTTGCCTACGCACAGCAGAATTTTGATACAGAGGCAGAGGTTCGCACCAATGGACTTCGTATCAGAAGCGAAGCGGATGAGAATGCTTCCGTTATCACAGCAGTTTCCGAGGGAACTACCTTGAAAGTTGATTCCGGTGTGGAGACAGATGATAAATGGATAGCTGTTGTATATGGCGGAACAACCCGTTATGTCAGCGCAGATTATGTCACAACATCCTTAGCTTTGGGCGAGGGTATTACGATTGAAGAAGAACAGGCAGAGCTGGCAAGGATCGCTGAGGAAGAGGCGGCAAAAAAAGCAGCACAGGTTACGGAAGTGACAACGGTACAGAATGCAGCAGTTGAGGCAACTGTGGATGATGTGACACTGCTTGCAGCAATTATTCAGTGTGAGGCTGGAAATGAAGTATATGAGGGACAGCTTGCAGTCGGTGCAGTTGTTATGAACCGTGTCAGATCAGGCGGTTATCCAAGTACCGTGCATGATGTTATTTACCAGAAGAGTCAGTTTCCACCGGCTGGAGCAGGATCAGTTGCAAATGTAGCGGCAAAAGGACCAAAGCAGTCCTGCTTACAGGCAGCACAGGAAGCATTGAACGGAACTGACAATACAGGCGGTGCAACCTGTTTCAGACGTGCAAGTTCAGGTCATGCAGGTGTTGTGATCGGAAATCATGTATTTTATTAAGATAAGCTGAACGGGTTACCGGAACAGGGTACGGGTGAACAGCAGCGTTGAGGGTGTCTTTGGAAGGCATCCTCAATTTTTTATTTGTATTCTGATAGCAAATATAGTAATATGGAACGTAACAGAGACAGATCGTGATCAGAAATGTATGGATGGATTACGAATAGCAGGGTCTCTGAAGTCAAAAACTAAAACAAAACAAGATAACGGAGGGAATGTTATGGGTTTACTTATCGCACTTATTGTGCTCATTCTGGTTGCACTTGCAATCGCAGTTTCATGTATTAAGATCGTGCCACAGGCTAATGCAATTGTTGTAGAACGTCTGGGCGGATATCTTACCACCTGGTCGGTAGGACTTCATTTCAAAGCACCATTTATCGACCGCGTAGCGAAAAAGGTTTTGTTAAAAGAGCAGGTGGTTGATTTCCCACCACAGCCGGTTATTACAAAAGATAACGTAACCATGCAGATCGATACCGTTGTATACTTCCAGATCACAGATCCAAAGCTTTATGCATACGGAGTTGAGAATCCGATCATGGCAATCGAGAATCTGACTGCCACAACACTTCGTAACATCATCGGTGATCTCGAATTAGATGAGACACTGACATCCAGAGAGACGATCAACACCAAGATGAGATCATCTCTTGATGTTGCAACAGATCCTTGGGGAATCAAAGTAAATCGTGTGGAATTAAAGAACATCATTCCACCGGCAGCGATCCAGGATGCAATGGAGAAACAGATGAAGGCAGAACGTGAACGTCGTGAAGCTATTCTTCGTGCGGAAGGTGAGAAAAAATCCACAGTCCTTGTTGCAGAAGGTAAAAAAGAATCTGCCATCCTTGATGCAGAGGCAGAGAAACAGGCAGCTATCCTCCGTGCAGAGGCTCACAAAGAGGCTACCATCCGCGAGGCAGAAGGTCAGGCAGAAGCAATCCTCAAGATCCAGCAGGCAAATGCAGATGGTCTTCGTATGTTAAAAGAAGCAGCACCGGATGCAGGCGTTCTTCAGTTAAAGAGTTTAGAGGCATTTGCAAAGGCAGCCGACGGAAAAGCTACCAAGATTATTATCCCATCCGAGATTCAGGGAATTGCAGGTCTTGCAAAATCTGTTGTCGAGGTCGGAAAAGAGAATTAAGCATGAAAACGAGGCTGCCGCTGGAAAATATTCCGTGGCAGCCCGTTCTATCTTATAAGAAAATGCAGCCGGTAAACTTTTATTCGTGGAAAAAGGGATGCATTTCAAAATTCAAGCAGAAAAGGACGGTAGAATGATGAACTTAAAAGGACGCAATTTTTTAAAACTCATGGATTACACACCGGAAGAGATCTTATATCTGATCGATCTTGCGGCTGACCTGAAAAAAAAGAAAAAAGAAGGCATCTTACATGACAGCCTGATCGGAAAAAACATTGCATTGATCTTTGAAAAGACAAGCACCCGTACCCGCTGTTCTTTCGAAGTTGCAGCGCATGACCTTGGAATGCATGTGACATATCTTGATCCAAGTGGTTCCCAGATCGGCAAGAAAGAGAGTATTCCGGATACAGCAAGAGTGCTTGGACGTATGTTTGACGGAATCGAGTACCGTGGTTACGGACAGGACATCGTGGAGGAACTTGCAAAATACGCCGGTGTTCCGGTCTGGAATGGTCTGACTAATGAATTCCATCCGACACAGATGTTAGCGGATATGCTGACTATCCGTGAACATCTTGGAACGTTAAAAGGAATTAAATTTGTATACATGGGCGATGCCCGCTATAACATGGGTAATTCCCTGATGGTAACATGTGCAAAACTCGGCATGGACTTTGTGGCATGTACCAATAAAAAATATTTTCCAAATGATGAATTAGTAGCATACTGCAAAAATGTTGCAAAAGAGACCGGGGCATCCATCACCCTGACAGAGGATGTTGCGGAGGCTGCAAAAGATGCAGATGTTATCTACACGGATGTCTGGGTATCCATGGGGGAACCGGATGAAGTCTGGGCAGAGCGTCTGAATGACCTGATGCCATACCAGGTGAACAAAGCAGTGATGGATCAGGCAAAAGAAACGGCAATTTTCATGCACTGCCTGCCGGCATTCCATGACCTGAAGACAAAAATCGGAAAAGAAGTTTACGAGAAATTCGGTTACAGCGAACTTGAAGTGACCGATGAAGTATTTGAGAGTGCGCAGTCTGTTGTTTTTGATGAGGCGGAAAACAGAATGCACACCATCAAAGCTGTCATGCTCGCAACACTGGCTGATTAAAAAGCAGCGCAATCAGGATCATACAGATTTGATTACAAATGTAAAATAATTGCGGTAGAAACGTGGAGTAATACATGAAAACAGAAATACTTACCCTGCTCCGTGAGACAGATGGATATGTCTCCGGGCAGGAATTGTGTGAAAAATTTGGTGTCTCACGGACGGCAGTCTGGAAAGCAATTAATCAGTTAAAAGAAGCCGGTTACGAGATCGAGGCCGTCCAGAACAAAGGCTATCGGCTTGTCTCAGTCCCGGATATTTTAAGTGAGAGTGAACTGCAGAGTGTCCGCAAAACCAGATGGATCGGGGAAAAAATTGCATTTTTTGATGTGGTGGATTCTACTAACACCAGAGCAAAACAGCTTGCAGAAGAGGGAGCGCCGAATGGAACCTATGTCATTGCCGAAAGACAGGATGCAGGAAAAGGACGCCGTGGCAGAGGGTTTGACTCCCCGGCAGGGCAGGGAATCTGGATGACGCTGGTGTTAAAGCCGGAAATCGATCCGAACCATGCTTCCATGATCACATTAGTGACGGCGCTTGCAGTATCTAAGGCGATTACGGATATGACAGGCAGACCGGCCGGTATCAAATGGCCGAACGACATCATCATGAGTGGAAAAAAAGTGTGCGGCATTCTGACAGAAATGAGTGCACAGTTTGATTATGTAAATCATATTGTAGTGGGAATTGGAATCAATGTGCAGAATAAAAGTTTCCCGAAAGACATTGAATCTGTCGCAACCTCACTTTTTATAGAGACAAAGGAACACTATCACAGGGCAGAATTAGTCGAGCGGATCTGGGAAGCCTTTGAACACTACTACGAGATTTTTTTGCAGACAGAGGATCTTTCCGGTCTTGTAAACGAATACAATTCACATCTTGTGAACATGCATCAGCAGGTAAAAGTGCTTGATCCTAAGGAACCGTTTGAGGGTAAAGCCATGGGAATCACGCCAAAAGGAGAACTGATCGTGGATACCTGGGAGAGTAGAAAGCTTGTCTCCACAGGCGAAGTATCCGTAAGAGGAATCTATGGATACGTGTAAACTACCAATATTTATAAAACAGGAAAAGAAATATGAGTGAAAATAAGAAAACAAATCAAATACAGCCACCAGAGGAAATTGTGCTCTGTGGTGCGAGTGCGTACAATCAGAAATTCTATATCAATGAGAATTTCAAAAATCTTCCGGATGAGATCAAAAATCAGTTGAAAGTCATGTGTGTACTTTTTTGTGCAGATATCGGAGGAATCCTTCAGCTTGTTTTTGACGAGGAAGGAAATCTGGAGTTCCGCACCGCGTGCAATGAGGACGATCTTTTATACGATGATATCGGAAGCGGACTGAAAATCAAAGAACTCCGCCAGAAAAATGAAGATCTGCTCCGTGGACTGGAATTATATTACAAGGTAATTTTTGATAAATTGGAGGAATAACATGATTATTACAATTGATGTAGGAAACACAAACATAACAGTAGGTGTATTCAATGGGGATGAAATAGTAGCAAGTTTTCGTATGACGACCAAAATGCCGCGTACATCAGATGAGTACGGCATGCTTCTGACAAATCTTTTGGAGCAGAACCGCATTCACTGCGATGAGATTCAGGATGCGATTATTGCATCGGTAGTTCCGAATGTCATGCATTCCTTAGAGGGCGCGGTGATCAAATACTTAAACATCCGTCCAATCGTAATCGAGCCGGGAACAAAAACGGGAATCCGTATCGTCACAGAGAATCCACGTCAGATCGGTGCAGACCGTATCGTGGACGCTGCGGCAGCTTATGAGATTTATGGCGGTCCGGTGCTCGTACTTGATTTCGGTACAGCCACCACTTATGACCTTGTAGATGCAACCGGAGCGTTCGTATCCGGTGTCACAGCCCCAGGAATCCGTATTTCCGCAAAGGCACTCTGGGAGGATGCAGCAAAACTTCCGGAGATTGAGATCAAGAAACCGGACAGCATCCTTGCAAAAGAAACCATCACGAGTATGCAGGCTGGGCTGGTGTATGGACAGATCGGACAGACAGAATACATTGTCCGCCATATGAAAGAGGAAGCAAATTTAGGTGAGATCAAAGTGGTTGCCACCGGTGGACTTGGACGTATTATTGCGAGTGAGACTTCCATGATCGATGTGTACGATCCAAACCTGACATTAAAAGGCATGAACCTGATCTATAAAAAACAGAACCGTAAATCAGGCAGGATCAAACAGTCATAACGACAGCAGAAAATGACAAAAAATCAGTCATAAACACAGCGGGAGCTGTAAATCATCAGGACAGATAAGGAAAAACAATGGATTCAATTCGAAAGCTGCAGATCGGAAATGTAACTTTAGAAAACAATTTAATTTTAGCACCAATGGCAGGGGTAACAGACCTGCCATTTCGCTTGCTGTGCAAAGAACAGGGGGCAGGTCTTTTATGCATGGAAATGGTCAGCGCCAAGGCAATCCTTTACAAAAATAAAAATACAGAGGAGCTTCTGACCATAGATCCAAGAGAAAAACCGGTATCTCTCCAGCTCTTTGGTTCAGACCCGGATATCATGAGTGAGATCGCAAAACAGATCGAGGAGAGACCATTTGATATCTTAGATATCAACATGGGCTGCCCGGTGCCGAAAGTCGTGAATAATGGAGACGGCTCTGCTTTGATGAAAAATCCGCTTCTGGCAGGAAAAATCATTGAGAAAACGGCAAAAGCGATCAAAAAACCTGTGACGGTAAAAATCCGCAAAGGCTTTGACGACGATCATATCAATGCCGTGGAGATGGCACATATCGCGGAGGAGTCCGGTGCTGCAGCAATCGCAGTACATGGCAGGACCAGAGAGCAGTTCTATTCTGGAAAAGCGGACTGGGATATCATACGCCAGGTGAAAGAAGCCGTCTCCATTCCGGTCATTGGAAATGGGGACATCTTAACGGCGGATGATGTGATCCGTATGCAGGATGAGACAAACTGTGATGGTTTTATGATCGCAAGAGGCGCGGAGGGAAATCCGTGGATCTTCAAACAGATCCTGCACTACTTTGCGACAGGTGAAAAACTGGAAAAACCATCATTTGCAGAGGTCACGGACATGATCCTGCGCCATGCACAGATGCAGATCGGATTTAAGGGGGAGTACACCGGAATCCGTGAGATGCGCAAACATGCGGCATGGTACACGGCGGGTTATAAAAATTCCTCCCGTCTCCGTGCAAAAATCTGTGAAGTGGAAAATTATGAGCAGCTTCAGGCATTATTTGAAGAGGTATTGGCATATAATAATTAAAAATCTGTGGAGGGACAACATGTCTTATCCCAATGCATATCTTAGGGATTTCGTCCCTGTGCTTGGACAGATTTTAAAAGAGAAACAGATAGCACCGGAAAAACTGCATCTGGAAATTATTGACGAGGAATCCGAAGAAAAAAGTATCTTTGAGCCGGTGGGCGTGGATGAAGTGCTTGACCAGCTTGCGGATGAACTGAACCATCTTACGGTTTACACAGACCGTCCGGCGCATTTTCAGGCATTTGCGGAACAAATCTATGAGGAAAACGGTCTGATGCCGCTCATTTTCACGAAAAAACAGTTGAAAAGCCGTTCGTTTTCCGGTGCGCAGGGTGTGGCGGACAGAGCAGACATGCGGCCCGGGGTGGGAGATACACTCGTTTTGGATTTTGAGTGGGAGGGACAGTGCTATTTCAACCTTCTGGCTCAGGGAAAGAATTACATTCCAATCCACAAGAAACCTTGGAAAATAGCGGAAAATCTTGACATCATAGTGCCTTTCGGTTATAATACTGTGATTGTCAAGAGCAGACAAAATAAGAAAAAAAAGCCCGTAAGAGACAGATTTGAAGAGGCATTTTACTCAGACTGAGCAGAGAGACAACTCGGGCACAAGCGTGCGAGAAACCCGCACATACAAAATCCGGCAGCGCCGGAAAGGGAATAAGAAAGTAATTACAAAGAAGGGTAAACGAGATGGACAAGAAAAACATTCTGACTTATCAAGGACTTAAGAAGCTTGAAGACGAATTACAAGAATTAAAAGTAGTAAGAAGAAAAGAAGTTGCTGCCAAGATCAAAGAGGCAAGAGAACAGGGAGACCTTTCCGAGAACGCTGAGTATGATGCAGCAAAAGACGAGCAGAGAGATATCGAAGCCCGCATCGAAGACATTGAAAAAATCTTAAAAAATGCAGAAGTAGTTGTAGAGGAAGAAGTTGACCTCGACAAGATCAGCATTGGATGTAACGTTAAAATCTTAGATATTGAATTTGACGAGGAATTAGAATATAAAATCGTTGGTTCCACAGAAGCAAACAGCTTAAAGGGAAAAATTTCCAACGAGTCTCCTGTAGGAAAGGCATTACTTGGCAAACAGGTAGGAGATATTGTAAAAGTTGAAACACCGGGTGGAGAGTTTGAATACAAAGTGCTTTCCATTCACAGAGCAAACTAAGACAGACTTTGTGCATCAGCTCCCGTAGTAACACAGGTGGGAGAAAGAATGTGCGAAGAAGCAGTCGAATGGAGGATGAAAATGGCTGAACAGAACAACCAGCAGAAAAAAGGCGGACAGCAGCAGGATGCAAACCAGCTTATCCAGGTTCGTTATGACAAATTACATGAATTACAGGCAAACGGAAAAAATCCATTTGAGATCACAAAATATGATGTGACACATCACAGCACAGACATCAAAGACAACTTCGAGAGTCTGGAAGGCCAGGAAGTGACTGTTGCAGGACGTATGATGTTCAAACGTGTTATGGGAAAAGCTTCCTTCTGTAACGTTCAGGATTTAAAAGGACGTATCCAGGCATATGTGGCACGCGATGAGATCGGGGAAGAATCTTATGCAGATTTCAAGAAATATGACGTGGGTGATATTTTAGGAATCAAAGGTAAAGTTTTCAAAACACAGACAGGTGAGATTTCCATCCATGCACAGGAAGTCACACTTTTATCCAAGAGTTTACAGATCTTACCGGAGAAATATCACGGATTGACAGATACAGATGCAAGATATCGCCAGAGATATGTGGATCTTATCATGAACGAGGATGTAAAAGATACTTTTGTAAAACGTTCCAAGGTTATCAGCAGCATCCGTCGTTATTTAGATGGACAGGGATTCATGGAAGTAGAGACACCTATGCTTGTATCCAATGCAGGTGGTGCTTCTGCAAGACCATTTGAAACTCATTTCAATGCATTAAATGAGGATTTAAAACTCCGTATTTCCTTAGAGTTATACTTAAAGAGACTGATCGTTGGCGGTATGGAGCGTGTATATGAGATCGGACGTGTATTCCGTAACGAAGGTCTTGATACAAGACACAATCCGGAGTTCACTCTGATGGAGTTATATCAGGCTTACACAGATTACCACGGCATGATGGATCTGACAGAGAACTTATACCGTTATATCGCAAAAGAAGTAACAGGTTCTGAAATCCTTACTTACGGTGAGCATACAATGGATCTGTCCAAACCATTCGAGCGTATCACAATGGTAGACGCTGTCAAAAAATATGCAAATATCGATTTCAATGAAGTTCCGGATACTGCAGCTGCAAAGAAGCTTGCTGAGGAACATCATATTGAATATGAAGAGAGACATGAAAAAGGTGATATCTTAAACTTATTCTTCGAGGAATATGTAGAGGAGCACCTGATCCAGCCAACATTTGTTATGGATCATCCAATCGAGATCTCTCCACTTACAAAGATGAAACCGGAAGATCCGAATTACGTAGAGCGTTTTGAGTTCTTCATGAACGGATGGGAGATGGCAAATGCGTACTCCGAATTAAACGATCCGGAAGATCAGAGAAGACGTTTCGAAGCTCAGGAGAAAGCTTTTGCAGCAGGTGATGAGGAAGCAAACCACACAGATGAGGACTTCTTAAATGCCCTTGCGATCGGTATGCCTCCAACAGGTGGTATCGGATTCGGTATTGATCGTATGGTTATGATGATGACAAATTCACCGGCAATCAGAGATGTTTTATTATTCCCGACGATGAAGAGTCTTGACTCTGACAAAAAAGCAGGAAAATCCGGAGCAGTAGAAGAAGCAACTGCAAACGACAACAACGGATTCTTCAAAGACAACGCGAAGATTGACTTTTCCAACGTAAAGGTTGAGCCTTTATTTGAAGAAGAGGTTGATTTCGATACATTCAGCAAATCTGATTTCCGTGCCGTAAAGGTTAAAGAGTGTGTAGCAGTTCCGAAGAGCAAGAAGCTCCTTCAGTTCACACTGGATGACGGAACAGGTACAGACCGCACGATCTTAAGCGGAATCCACTCTTACTATGAGCCGGAAGAATTAGTTGGTAAGACACTGATCGCAATCACCAACCTTCCGCCAAGAAAGATGATGGGAATCGAGTCTTGCGGTATGCTGCTTTCAGCAGTGAATAACCTGAAGGATTCAGAGGATGAAGAACTGCATCTTCTGATGGTTGATAACCATATTCCGGCAGGTGCTAAGCTGTACTAATCCAGAAAATAAGGTGTATAAAGGGACACTTCTCTTTTGGTAGAAATACCAATGGAGAGTGTCTTTTTTGCGTTATAGGATATTACTCCAGAAAATATTTAATGTTGGAAAAGAATTTAACATAACATAGCAAGAATTCTCCTTCCTCTATAGGTGGGAGATGAATTGTAGATCTGAGCATAAATGCTCAAAAGAATTTTATAAACAAAAAAGAAAACGCTTGTTCGCATGTTGGGATTGTATTATAATAATAAAAAGAGAACATATTGTTCAAAAAACGATGATTGAAATCATTCATATGTAGGAATAAGGTGAGGAAAATAAATCGGGCAGTAAAAATAAGAATCTATCCAAATGCAGAACAACGTGTGCAAATAGAAAAAACAATCGGCTGCAGCCGATTTATCTATAACTATATGCTTGCTGACAAAATGGAACATTATAAAAAAGAAAAAAAGATGTTAAGGAACACACCAGCCAGTTACAAGAAAGAATATCCCTGGCTGAAAGAGGTGGATTCATTGGCGTTAGCAAATGTACAGATGCATCTGGAAAGCGCATTCCATAAGTTTTTTCGTGAACCATCTGCAGGATTTCCACGTTTCAAATCAAAGAAGTCATCAAGAAAATCTTATACAACAAACGTAGTGAATGGAAATATCTTTCTGGAAGGAAAATATTTGAAACTGCCTAAGATGACGGCTGTCAGAATGAAGCTTC
>OLRA01004592.1_pt1 | contig 10780 bp, 13 predicted proteins | sample 1673011 | NCBI WGS metagenome assembly OLRA01 (sample SAMEA3136746, study PRJEB25190) | human gut metagenome | reverse complement strand
CTCGTGCAGCTTGCCGCTCCTGCGCCTCTCGCAGAAGGACTGTGGGTAGAAACGAGCGCACTTCAGGAAACCTACGCGATGGCTGGCGCGCTTTCCCCATATCGCAGCCAATTATTCGAAGAATTGCTCTAGGAGGGCACCATGTTAAAATTCTTTTCACGATTGATCATCATCCTCGTCCTGGCACTCGCCGTCGTCGCCGGGGCAGGATTTGCAGCATATCATTTTCTGCCGACAGCACCAACCTCCTCTGACAGCACCGTCGACGAAGACGTGCTCAAGGACGATACCTACAACATCCTCCTCTGCGGCGTCGACGGCAAACACGAAAACGCCGACACCATCGTCCTCGCCAGCTTCAACACCGAAAAGAAAACCCTCAAGCTCCTGAGCATCCCACGCGATACCATGAGCAACGTCGACAACCGCGACATCGTAAAGATCAACGGCTCTTACAGCGTCGACCACAAGGGCAACATCGAACAGACCATCCACGAAGTCGAAATGGTCACTGGTCTGCCGATCGATCGCTACGCCATCACCACCTTTGAAGGATTTGAACAGGCCATCGACGCCATCGGCGGTGTCGAAATGGACGTTCCATACGACCTGCAGTATTCCGACCCTTACCAGGATCTTGAGATCGACATCAAAGCCGGCGAACAGGTTCTTGATGGCGAACATGCGCTGCAGTTCGTGCGCTTCCGTTCCGGCTACGCCACCGGCGATATCGGCCGCATCGGCGCGCAGCAGCTCTTCTTTGAAGCCCTCGGCAATGAACTTCTGAGCGCATCCATCATCACAAAAGTTCCAGCTCTCGCCAAAGTTGTCAGCGAAGAAATGGAAACCGATCTCACGGTCAGCGAAATGATCTGGTTCTTCAAACAGGCCCAGGGCATGAGCGCTGACAGCATCGAAATGTTTATCCTGCCAGGCTCGCCAGAATATATCGGTGAACTTTCCTACTACATTCCATCTGAATCCGGCATCCTCGAGCTCATCAACAAAGAGTTCATGGAAGATGGCAAGCAGCTCGAAGCCTCAGACCTCGACCTCGTCGATTTCGCAAGCTCCGTCGAAGACACCACCAGCGGTGAAGATCTGCTCGAAAACGCCGGCATGGTCGACAACGGCTATGACACCAACGGCTCCTACGTCGGCAGCGGCGAAGGCGGCACCACCTACGAAGGCTACGGCGGCGCTTATGTGCCACCGGCTGAGACCAACACCGGCAACGATTACCGCGGCACCACCACTGAAACCGTGCCATCCCGCCCAACCATCGACGAAGGGAACAACAACAACGGCGCCACCATCACACCAAACGGCGGCGGCACCTCCAGCGATTCCGGATCGACCAGCAGCGACACCACCACCGGCAGCGGCAACACAGCCTACGTCCAATAAAACAAACCGAGCGTCCAACGGGCGCTCATTTTTTGTGCCCATTGCAGGCAAAAATCTTTCACAAACTGTAAGAAATAAATTATAATAAAACCTGACCAACAAAAAGGAGGCGAGCAGCCGTGGCCAAAAAAAGCAAATACGCATTTGAAAGCAAGATCCACGTTTACCGCGCGACCAGGCGCATGAGCCAGCAGGAGCTCGCCGATCTCGTAGGCGTCTCGCGCCAGACCATCGTTCAGCTCGAGCGCAACCGCTACAACCCGTCGATGCTCCTGGCCTACAGCATTGCTCAGGTGTTCGGCGTCACTATTGAAGATCTGTTTGATTTTAAGGAGAATGAATAATGCTTGAAACCCTCGCGCCCATCTTCGACAATGTCACCGTGCTGCGCGTGCACAGCCTGCTCGGCTTTGCGCTGCTCGCGTTCTTCCTCCTCTATTTCTTCTCAAAAGAAGGGCGCGACGAACGCGGCCGCAAAATCGTCGCGACCAGCGCCCTCTGCGCCTTCGTCGTGCTTTTTGTCGTGATGAACATGCTCGGCTATTTTTACGGCGGCAACGGCTGGGGCCTTGCAAATCCCACACGCGCCCTAAATATCGCCCAACTCGTCTACACGTCTGTGCTGCTCACCGCTGACATCGCCATCCTCATTCTGCGCCATCGCAAAAATTTCTGACCGGAGGTTTTCGCCCATGCTCGCAACCATCTACGACTCACCGATCTACCAGGCCATCTACGCGCTGATGGACAGCGTTCCCTTCGTCTACGTCAACGCCATCGGCTGCATCGTACTCATCATCGTCTTCGCCCTCTACGCTTTTTCCAGAGAAGGCCGTGACGAACACGGCCGCGCCATCATCGGCAGCGCCTGCCTCTGGGGACTCTTGGCGCTCTTCATCCTGATGAATCTTTTCGGCCAATTCACCTGGACCATCCTCTCCAGCCCCTATGTGTTCACGAACGCCTATCGCCTCGTCTTCAACCTCTATATGATCGTCGTTCTCGTCGCCATTACCATCCTGCGCAAAGTGCGCTGAACAGATCTCGCCAGCTCGCTGAGCTGGTTCTTTTTTTTGCGCAAGAGCGAAATTTTTCAGCCACTATGTAAGAAATACTTTACTTTGCGCTAGAAATAGCTTATACTAGTGCCAACAAATAAAACCAAAGGAGTTGTTCATCATGTTGCAAACGATCATCACTGTCCTCATCATTCTCTCAGCCCTCGCGTCCTCAAGCTGGCTTTCACGTCGTGCGCCGAAACGCTGCCAGCAGATTTTGGCGCGTACCGCCGTGCTGGCCATCGGCGTCTCGATCGCATTCTGTGTTGCCCAGGCAGCAGCCGCTGCAGGATTTCTCTCGCTCACCCTTTCCTACACACCGCTGGACGTGCTCGCCCTGCTCTGCGTGATCTACTGGCTCAGTTTTTTCACCACGGGAAGCACCTACGCCGCTGCAAAAGATATGCGCCTGTGAGCCAAAAAGGAGGCGGTCACCATGACTGAACGCGCACACACTTTCACCAAAAGCCAGGCGATGCTCTACGGCGTGCTCTGCGCGCTGCCATTTCTCCTCGCCGTCGGCTGCCTCTTCCGCTTTGCGCTGCGCGACCGCGCGCAGCTGATGACCCTTGGCGGACCATCGTTTTTCGCCGCATTTCTCGCCATCATCGCCGTCAGCGTCACGCTCCACGAGCTTCTCCACGGCCTCGGCTGGATGGTCGCCGGTTCTCTGCGCTGGCAGGATGTGCATTTCCACTTGAGCGCAATGATGCCAACGACAAGCTGCGAGCGGCCGCTCGCCAAACGCGCCTACCTCACCGGCGTGCTCCTGCCCTTCGCCGTGCTCGGACTTGCAAGCCTCGCGTTTCTGTTCATTTTCCCCGGCACCCTCTCGCTGCTTTCCGCCCTCGTCAATTTCACCCTCGCCGGCGCCGACCTCGTCATCGCCCTCTGCGTGCTCCGCGAGCCGCAAAACGCACGCATCGCCGACCATCCAACGCTCGCCGGCTACGTGATCGCTGAATAAAAAGAAACCGTCTATGACCGCACCAATGTGTGTGGTCATAGACGGTTTTCATGTTGTTATCCCAACTCTGTCACGCTGATATCTTTTGCTCCGCGTTCCACATAGCCGCATATTTTCCGTTTTTAGCCAGCAACTCATCGTGCGTACCGGCTTCAGCGATCTTGCCGTCAGCTACCACAAGGATGAGATCGGCATTTTTGACGATGGAAAGGGTATGGGCGATCATCACCACAGTCTTTTTCTCTTTTAACAGATTGGCAATGGCCTGTTTGACGGCAAGCTCGTTCTCAATGTCCAGAGACGCTGTTGCTTCGTCAAGGAGCAGAATTGGGCTGTCTTTCAGAATAGCGCGCGCGATCGAAATACGCTGACGCTGACCACCGGAGAGCAGATTCCCGTTTTCGCCAGTTGGCGTATCATAGCCCTTTTCCATCTTGCGGATAAAACCATCGCAATTAGCTGCTCGGCAAGCAGCCTCGATTTCCTCATCTGTGGCATCAGGGCGGGCGTGCCGAATATTATCCCGGATGGTGTCGTCAAAAAGAAAGACGTCCTGGTCCACCATGGAAATTTGTTCCAGCACACGCTCAGCAGCTACATGGTTGATGGGCTGGCCGCCAATGGAGATTGTTCCGTTTGTTGGTTCGTAATATTTTGCGATCAGGTTCAGAATGGTAGATTTTCCGGAGCCGGAGTCGCCGACAATGGCCGTGAGCTTCTGGTCAGGAATAGTAAAACTCGCATGCTGTAGAACCGGCTCACCGGGAACATACGCAAAATCTACATTTTCAAAGGTAATGTCATGTGTATCTGTTTGAAACGGCTCCATGCTGCCGGTTTCCTCCGGCTCGTTCATGACGCTGAGGATCTTATTTTTCGAGATCATCAGATTCTTATAGCTGGTGAGGTCTACAAAGATCGTATTCGACAGCTTCGCACAGAATAAAGGCAGCATACAGATCAAAAGATAGTCCACTGTTTCCAGTGTTCCCGCCGCCCACGGCGCATAAGCCACCCAGATGACCAACGGGCAGGCCAACCAGCTCAACACGCTAAATCCAGCACCAACCGGCAGTACTTTTGCTTCGTACACAAAACTGATGCGGCTGAATTCCCGCATGGCGTCCACAACACTTTTGTTCTTCATGCCGCCCACACCATAAGCGCGAAAGGTCTGTATGCCGGACACATACTCCACAATGCTCGAAACATTTTCCGCACAAATCGCGTTCTTCTCATTTCCATATTTTCGCACCATGCGGAAAGAAAGCCACAAGCTCGGGATCAATAAAAGATCTGCTGTGAGCAGGATTATTCCAGCAGGAACATAGATTGTCATGACAAAAACGGCGAGCATCAGCGACAGCGAAAAACTCTTTGCCAGATCGCCAATCTTGTGGGTCAGGATTTTTTCGTAGTTATTGACATCGCTCGTGATGATGTTGATGTAATCGCCGGTGCCGCCTATTGTAAACCGATAAAGCGGGATGCGCTTCAAATGGTCCCCCATAAAAAGGCGGATATTCTTGCTGACTTCTGCGCCGCCAATCTGCGCTTTGGTATAGCCGTAGCTGTAGATCAGGATGCGAAGAAGAAAAATCCCGACTATCATGCCTGTCAAAACCAGCACGCGGTTCATATCAAACTGCCCTGACCACAAAAACTGCATCACCGAATACAGCAGCATAAACAAGCTGCCGGAAAGCAGCCCTTCAAGGACGGTTCCGCCGACACCGATATAAAAATTGCGGTTCTTATTTAGTACATTATGGCCCAGGCCATCCTCTCTGTCCGCTGCGCTGGCATTCACCTTGTTCTCATGCATGTTGCTCGCCTCCTTCCAACTGGTATGTGATATTCCGAGCCGTTTCGTAGTCCGCCCAGGCTTTTCTGTAGTACGCGTTGTTCTTTCGAACTTCCCCGTGGCTGCCTACGCAGGTGATCGTATGATTTTCCACCACGGCTACACGATCGCACATTTTTAAAGCGCTCAAACGATGCGCGACGACAATGACCGTCTTACCCTCGCAGAGATTTTCAATGGCCTTATCGATCTCCATTTGATTTTCCGGGTCCGAAGCGCTTGTGGCCTCATCCAGGATCAAAATGGGCGCATCTTTCAGGATCGCGCGCGCGATCGCGATCCGCTGTTTTTCGCCGCCGGAAAAGCGGGAACCAAAGCTGCCCACCTTCGTGTCATAGCCCTGCGGCAGAGACATGATGAACTCATCAATCTGTGCCTTTTTTGCCAATGTTCTCATCTGGTAAACCAGATCTTCGTGTTCAAAGTTTCTGTATAATAATAATCTGTTCATGTCAAATCCCCTGATGCTTTCTATAATAATTAATTCGTTACTTTTGAAACTTTTCTATGTTTTTAGTAGTTTCCCAAGATTTTCAAGCGTGCAGCCTCCTCTTTGATGCCAAGAATCGCATTTTCTACAGCTGCATCGGCAAGATTTCCTTCGAAATCAACAAAGAAGCGATACTCAAATGGCTGCTCTGGAATTGGTCTTGATTCGATTTTTGTCATATTCAAATCGTTATAAATCATATGAGACAAAATCGTGTACAAACTTCCACTCTCATGAGGAATCTCAAACATGATAGAAATCTTTGATGCATCCCTGCGGTAGCATTTTTTTCTGCTTACAATAATAAATCTTGTTGTATTAGTCTTATTGTCATTGATTCCTTCCTCAAGAATCTCTAATCCATACAGCTTTGCCGCTGTTTCGCTTGCTATTGCAGCTGTCTTTGGATTATTTTCCTTAATGACCTTCTGTGCAGCCATTGCCGTATTTGCCTGACTGATCTGCTGCCAGGATGAGTGCTCATTTAAAAATTTTCCACACTGCATAAGCCCCTGCGGATGAGAGTAAACTGTCTGAATCTTATCTATGTCTGCACCCTTTAATCCTAGCAGACAATGACGTACAGGAAGATAATACTCGCCCACAATAGTATTATCGTAGCGTGTCAAAAGATCATACACATCACCAACCTGTCCGGCACTGGAATTTTCAAGAGGCAGCACGCCAAAATCAGCTTCTTTATTTGCAACTGCCTTCATGACCTCCTCGAAGTTTGGCACATGAAAATATGTTGCCAAGTCTCCAAAATATGCCATGGAAGCAGCATGACTGTATGCTCCCTCTACTCCCTGAAATACGACAGTTGCATTTATTTTGTCAATCTCATCCACACAGTCAAATGGAACCGGCTGAGCAACGCCCTCTTCCTTCATAATCTGATACTGACGCTTGCGGCAAATTGCCATGACCTGTGTAAACAAATCGCAGATGCCATGTTCTTTAAAACCATCCTCTGCAAGCTTTGACAAAGCTTCTAGCTTCTGGTTTTCTCTTGTTTTATCAAGCACCTTTTTATTATTCTGTATCTTGTATGCGGCTACATCCCTGCAGACATCAATTCGTTTCTGAAACAGGCGTGTGATTTCTTTATCTATCACGTCAATCTGTGCTCTTGATTCTGATAAATCTAACATATATTTTTTATTCCTCACTTATAACCTGTATTTTTGTTAATGCTATTTTGCAAGCAACTATGCTTCTCACAGTGAACTGTTTCTTATTTACTGCTCTGCGTTCAATTCTTCAAGCAGCTGTTTGATCGTGCTTTTACTTACCGGATGACGAAGCCATGGTGCAATCTGTGCCATCGGCACTAACACAAAACTTCTCTTTTCAATTTCTGGATGCGGTACAATCAGTCTCTTTGTTCCAATGATCTGATCATCGTAGAAAAGCAAATCTAAATCAAGTGTTCTCGGTCCCCAATGAATCTTGCGCTCACGTCCTGCCTTTGCTTCAATACTCTGAAGCACATCTAAAAGTGCAAATGGCTCCAGCCAGGTACGAAGACATGCACAGCCATTTAAAAAATTTGGCTGATCAAGATAGCCATACGGCTCTGTCTCAATCCAGTCGGAAACACTTTCTATCTCAATGCCTTTTACTGCTTTTAATTCTTCAATGGCAACATCAAGATAGTTTTTCTTTTCTCCAAGATTTGAGCCAAGCGCAATATATGCAGTATGCCACTTTCTTGTTGTCTCGACTGCCACAGTTTCAAGCGGCAGACCAACAGGCGCCCACGGCTTTTCAATTTTGATTGTGATGCCGTTAATGAGCGGATTTGTCAGCAAAATTTCTTCAGCTGTAACTGCTGCTGCACGCTCTAAGAGCTTATGGTTTTCACGCTGCAAAATCTGCGTAATCTGTCTTGAGATTGCTCCATAATTTACTGTCTTATCAAGATCATCTGTCTGTGCAGCTGCTGTTGTATCAAGAGATAAAACAGCTGACACAACAAATTTTTGTCCTAGACGCTGCTCCTCTTCATATACACCATGATGGGCAAATACTTCAAGCCCCTTGATTTCTATTTTATCCATTCTATATCAAATTTCCTTCTATTATTATTAAATTTAAAGCAATGTTTTTCCAATATCATGTAGCGTTAGTTTCTAAGCAGTGCTTCTGCCATCTTAATTGCTCTCACATTTGCCTGTACATTGTGGACACGTACAAACATGCAGCCCTTCTGTACTGCCCAGACGGTCGTTACCATAGTGCCTTCTTCTCTCTGGTCTGATGGCAAATCAAGTGTCAGTCCAATCATTGATTTACGGCTTGTTCCAAGAAGCACCGGGCAGCCAAGTGTATCTAATACTTCAAGATGATTTGTGATGGCTAAATTCTGCTCATAATTTTTTGCAAAACCAACACCAGGATCGAGTATAATGGTATCCTTTGAAATTCCTGCTTTTTTTGCAATATTTAATGTCTCCTGCAAATCTGATACAACATCCTCTAAAAAGTTGTTATAATCAATTGTCTCTCGATTATGCATAAGACATGACGGCAGCTTTGCCTTTGCAATCACTTCTGCCATTTTTTTATCTGCCTTTAATCCCCAGATATCATTGATCAGATCAGCTCCTGCCGCAATCGCTGCACTTGCAACACCAGATTTGTAGGTGTCCACGGAAAGCGGAGTGTCAAAACGTTTCTTTAATGCCTCGATAACGGGTGCCACACGAGAAATTTCCTCTTCGTCTGAAATTCGTGTATAACCAGGTCTTGTCGATTCGCCGCCAATATCTAAGATATCTGCACCTTCTTCAATCATGCGCTGTGCATGAAAAAGTGCATCGTCCATATGATTCCAGCGTCCACCATCTGAAAATGAGTCTGGTGTAACATTTAAAATTCCCATTACGTAGGTATGACCGCTTGTCTGAAAGTCTCTGTTTCCTATTCTCATTTTTTCCTCCAACTTAGCGAACCATCATCAAAACACGATTGATCAGCTCGTCATTATTTTCAAAGACGCCTCTGCACACATATGTTAACGTCTTGGTACCTGGCTTTCTCACGCCGCGCATTGTCATGCACATATGCTCTGCTTCTATTACAACCATAACACCCTTTGGCTTTAAATGTTCCATAAGTGCATCAGCCGTCTGAGCTGTCAGCTGCTCCTGAATCTGTGGGCGCTTTGCAAATACTTCTATTGTTCTTGCCAGCTTGGAAAGTCCTGCAACTCTGCCGTCTGGGATATATGCTATATGTGCTTTTCCATAAAATGGGAGCAAATGATGTTCACACACTGAATAAAGATCAATGTCTTTTTCTAATATCAGCTCGTTATTCTTTGCTTCAAATGTTGTATGCAAATATTGTCCTGCATCCTGCCCCAGTCCGCCATATATTTCGCTGCACATACGTGCAACGCGGTCGGGAGTTCCTAACAGTCCCTCTCTGTTTGGATCTTCACCGATTCCTTCTAAAAACAAGCGCACAGCCTGTTCAATCTTTTCTTTATCCATAATTCCTCGTCTCTATTTTGTTTGTTTACAGCCGGTTATTGCAATTCATCCACTCTTTTACCCTTGCAAGAATTGTAAGGGTTCCGCACACAACCACTGGATTGTTCTGTGATACAGCCGCTTCCATTGCTTTTTCAATACCATCCTCACTGTCAAATGAAGTGACCTTTAACTGTGAAAAACGCTTTTTAATTGCAGCTTTTAAATCTGTGCTTTTCATTGCCCTTGGTGATGGCGGTGTCACAGTAAACACGTTTGATGCGCGGCCAAATAAAATTTCAATTTCTTTTTCGTAATCTTTATCTGCCAGAACACCACAGACATAGCAAATCGGCACTGCACCAAACATTTGATTTACAGACTCACGAAGGCGTCTTATGCCATCTGGATTATGCGCACCATCTAATATTATATCAGGTGAACCGCTATGAAGCTCAAAGCGTCCGCCCCAGCGTGTTTTTTCAATGCCATCATAAATGTGCTTTTTTTCAATTGGATAGCTGCGGCTAAGTACGCTTGCTGCCTGTACGGCAAGTGCAGCATTTTCAGGCTGACAACTTCCAAGCATCTTTAAATGCAGATTTTCAAATTCTCGGAAAAATACAATGCTCTCTCGCTTATCAGAAAATATCTGACGCACCTCATCGCGGTGTACCTCGTAAAGCGGCGTGTCTGCTGCTTTTGCTGCTGCACGAATTGGCTCCATCGCATCTTCCTTCTGCTCGATGCAAATAACAGGTGCACCCGGCTTTATAATACCAGCCTTATGTGCTGCAATCTCGCTGATCTTATTTCCAAGGATACGGCAATGATCCATGCTAATTGATGTTATGATACTGCATACCGTTGTTGTAACAATATTTGAACCAATCGCAAAATCCATAATATTTTTCATCAATACATTATTACAATTCTTTTGTCTAGTAAGACCTGCCTCTAAAATTGCCAGCTCGCAGCCTTTTTGGGCAAAATACCAAAATGCCAATGCTGTTTCCTGTTCAAAAGCAGTAGGTGTTTCGCCGTCAAGACTTGCTGCAGCCTCTGCCACTGCTGTCACGCCTTTTGCATATTCGCTTTCACTTATACAGCTTCCACATGCGAAATACTGCTCTGTGCTTGAAAATACAGCCGGAGATGTATATCTTCCTACTTTAATTCCTGCCTCTGATAAGATTGAAGTGAGATAGGCAGCTGTTGATCCCTTGCCGTTTGTTCCTGCAACCTGAATAAATTTAACTTTATCCTGCGGATTATTAAGTTTAGCCATCAGATGGCGCATTGTGTCAAGTCCCAGAACGATTCCCTTTTGACTTCGCACCTTTTCCAGATAATTTTGTGCTTCCAAAAAGTCCATGGAGTCCCCCTTTCAAGGTTTTTGTCAGATAGATTTGTACTTTTGACCATGCTACTATAATAATATAATTTTTCATTTTAGTAAAGAGGGCAGATCACACCAGATGTCTGCCCTCTAAATATGTTTTTATATATTTTTTG
>OLRA01004588.1_pt1 | contig 10791 bp, 9 predicted proteins | sample 1673011 | NCBI WGS metagenome assembly OLRA01 (sample SAMEA3136746, study PRJEB25190) | human gut metagenome | reverse complement strand
AGAGCAGCTGGATGAATTTAACAAGCTTTGGGAAGAAAAGCAGGAGATAGCAGACAGGCAGGCAAAAAAAGATACACAGGCTACGCGGGATGCTATTGATCAGCAGATAAGTGACACCAGGAAAGATTATAAGAAACAGCTGGATGATCTGGCGGCTGAAAATGCTTCCGCGGTTGCAAAGCTGAATGAGGGCTTATCTACCGGTCTGAAGTCTCTGGTGGAACAGGCTGGCCAGATTGGTGAGAACATTGTAGGGAGTCTGATCGCCGGAATTCAGAAAGCAGGAACCGGCGGGACATTGCTTGATGTAAATGTATCGCCGGCTGGAAAAAATGTGTCAGCTTCTTCCGGAACAAGTGGAGCAACTGCTTCCAGCTCAGCTTCTTCCGGATCCGGCACTTCTGGAAATATATCCAAGACAGGAATTGCGCCGGCGCAAAAGAAAGAACTGGATAAAGTGACTGTGGGCGCAGCTGAGAAACCGGCAGAGATTGCAGAAGTACAGAAGCTGATAAATGCGAGCAAGGCGCATAAGAAATCTGTGTCGGATGCAGAGAAAAAGAAACATTCAGATTTGTGGCAGTATATTGTAAAAAAATACGGCAGGAGTGTGAATGATTCCACTGTAAAGAAGATAGCAGATGCCCTTAGCGTGGAAGTGGATGCAAAGCCGTCATCTAAGCAGAAGAAAGCTATACTGGCGGCAATGAAAAAGCGGGGACTTCGAACCGGAACAGAGAATATCCTGGAAGATCAGCTGGCATGGCTCTTTGAAAATAACGCACAGGAGTATGTCCTTCGTAAATCGGATGGAGCGATCATGCAGAATATGCTTACCGGTGATAAAGTGATCAATCCACAGGGAGCAGAAAACCTTTATAATTTTGCCACAAACCCGGACCAGTTCCTGGCAGACAGATCTCTGGATGTAGGGAATGCCGGAATTGAAAAGCTTAACAGGCTGATCAGGCAGCAGTCTGAACGGCAGATGAAGCGGGCTGGAAGTTCACAGGCAGATAATGCCGATATTTTGAGCAAAATGGATTCTATGATGAGAACCATGGAATCCATGACGGAGAGCATGATAAGCACCATGAAGAACTTAAAGGTATTCATGGATAAAGACAAATTGGTCGGAGAAATCCGGGAAGACATAAATATCAAGAATGAAATGGCAGCTACAAGGCATACAAGGGGGCGGCTGAGATGAAAATAAATGGCTGGGATATATCCGGGGCACAGGCCAGGCAGTGGAATGTGACTCCGGCTTTTTCGAATATCGAAAATGAAAGCGAATGGCAGAGGGGCAGCCCACTGCCATTTTTCGTCAACAGTTCCATCGGGTTCAAAACAATACAGATCACTTTCCTGGTATATGGCGCGGATCGGAATGAAATCCTGCAGAACTGCAGCACCTTGCTTTCCAAGATGATGTCCGAGTCGGTCATCCTGGAACTGGATAAGTTCGACCATAAATTTTGCGGATATATGGTAAAACATGATTTTGCTGAAAACCCACTTGGAAAGCTGCGGGTAACATCCAATAGACTGAGCAAGATTACGGTTGATTTTTCGTGCTATGAATACGCTGAAAAACCGGATGGCTCTCCATATTCACAGTCTGCATCCGGAATGTTGGAAATAGCAATAACAAACCCTGGAAATATCTGGACGCCCTGCATAGTGGAAATTACTCCGCGTGCTGCAGGTGCGTCAGCATTCACGGTTAAGGGAATTAATCGTAATCCGGATACAGGGGAGAGCCTGCCGGTTACAATCAGGAATACAACAAAGGATAAAACCGTTATCCTGGATGGTGAAACCGGAAAAATCACAGAGGCAGGAGTAAATAAATCCGCTGATGTAGACATCTGGAGCCTGCCGGTGCTTATGCCGGGAACGAACAGAATCACATTGGATAATACCTGGATGGATATCACGGTGAAATACCGTCCAAGATTTATGTAATTGCGGAAAATCACCAGGAATGTTGAAAAAACATAAATTTTTCAAAGAAATATGTGTGTTAAGGAGGATTTTTGAAAGTGACAAATCAGGAAATGATATTAGCATACAATGGGATTATGCAGTTCCAGAATATGGAACAAAAGAAATTTGAAGAATCAGGGAAGAAAATTCTTTCCGGAAAAATTCAGCTTGCTTTTTCAATTAATAAAAATAAAGCAGCAATTGTTCAGGCATTGCAGCCATATGAGGAAACGAAGAAATCAATCATTGAAGAGTACAGAGACACAGCCGCAGAACGGAAGGCCTGGGAGGAAGAGCAAAAAGCTGCAGAGGCAGAAAAACGACCTGTGCAGGATATAAGCATAAGTCTCCGTCCAGATAAAAGTATGGAGGAGTATCAAAGAAAACTTAATGAGCTGGCAATCCAGGAAACAGATTTTGAGCCTAAAAAAGTGCCATTATCATTATTTGAAGGGCTGGATCTGACCAGCGCAGAGCTGGAACCGTTTATTTTTATGATTTCTGAAGATTAAAAGAAGGAGGCCCTATGCTTAAGATCTACGATACGAACCACAATGCCATAGGGCATATTTTTAAATATAAAGATCTGATGATTGAGAGTGACGCCGCCACCGGCGAGAAGACACTCTCTTTTACATACCTGGCTAGGTATCATGAGATTTGTGAAGAGTATTATATTGAGGACCAGGATGATGAATACGTAATAAAAGAAAAAAGCGTAAGTACAGATGGATTCTTGCAGTTTGTGGCAGCTTTGAATTTGGAAGAACTGGAAGCCAAGCCATGGAGCTCATTTAGCATAACTGATTCCACAATTGAAGACGCGGCAAAGTTGGCACTCGCCGGATCCGGATGGACGGTGGGCGAATGTACAGTTACTAAAAAGAGAAATGCCGGAATATTACAGACAAACACACTGGGTGTTATTCAGAAACTATGCACGGCATTTATGTGCGATGTCAGTTATGATACCAAGAATAAGAAAGTTTCTTTTTATGAGCAGATAGGTCAGGACAAGGGAACCTTTTTCCTTACAGGTCTTAACCTTAGACGCTTGCAGAGGAGAGGCAGTACTTATGATTACTATACCAGAATCATCCCAATCGGACAGAATGGACTCACAATCGAAAGCGTAAACGATGGGAAAAATTATCTGGAAAATTATCAGTACACGAAAAAAATAAAGACATACATCTGGAAAGATGAATCCTATACAGATGCCACTGCTTTAAAAGAAGATGCTGAAGCGAAACTGCAAGATTTGTCAAAACCGATTGTATCATTTGGCGCAGAAATCATTGATTTTGCAAAGCAGAAAGCTGGATATAAAGATTTTTCATTTTCCCTGGGCGATACAATCACACTGATTGATGCTGCTACTGGAATTCGTGAAAAACAGCGTATTATCAAGATTACGCAGTATCCACAGGATCATACAAAAGATACATGTGAATTGGCGAATAAATTTCCCTCATTTGAAGAGTCAAGGGAAAAGCAACAGGCGGCAGAGGATATTATAAATACTGTGATCAGTGATGATGGACGATACACAGGAACGATCAATGTATCGGATATTTTGCATTTTGAAGAGGGTGTATCCGGAAGTGGTGCGGTTGGAAATCTTCAGAGACTATATAATGCTCTGAATGGAGATCTGTCTGAGTTAAAAGTATCTGTTGGACAAATTGAAACCAACTACATTAAAGCGGAAGACGCTGATTTAAAATATGCAACAATAAAAAAGCTGGAAGTGGAACAGGAAAAAGTAAAGAACCTGGATGTATTATACGGAAACATCAAGAATCTTCTTTCCGGAGCTGCCGGTATCGGAGAACTACAGAATATTCACCTCACATCACAGAATGCAGTATTGGAAGAAGCTTTAATTAAAAATGCAGTAATTCAATATGTTTCTGTGGGAGATTTACAGGCTGGAACAATCCTTACAAGCAAATTCACCATAATGGATCCAGATGGAGGACTTCTGATCAAAGGTCCCACAGCGCAGTGGAGTGACAAAAACGGAAATGTTCGTATTCAGATTGGTCAGGATGCCAGGAAGAATTTTACATTTTCTTTATTTGATGAGACTGGTACTGGTGTACTTATTGATTCAACCGGAATCAAGGAAAAAGCCATTGCTGACGGTTTGATCGTAAATAAAATGGTATCCGATGATGCAGCCATTGCCGGCACAAAGCTTGATATTCCGTCTGTGGTATCGGCAATTAATGGAAGTGATTCAACTATTAAGAGCAGCCGGATCTGGATGGATGAATACGGACAATCTTTGAACCAGATGTATACCAGGCTGGATCAGAATATTACAGTTATTGAACAGAGCGCCTCAGAAGCCAAAAAGACAGCAGCGGCTGCAAACAGTACTGCATCTGCAGCAGCGGATACTGCACAGCAGGCGCTTTCAGTATTATCAGGTATCTCTACTCTGGATGCTCTTGGAGCTTCCCTGGATAATGATTCCCATGTGGTTCATACCAACACGGATGGATCCGGGGGAGATTACAGCGATTGCTATACAAGGATGACGGTGTATTTAGGAGATACGGATGTATCATATGATGCGGTTTTTGAAGTGACGGTATCAGAAGGAGTTTCCGGTAACTGGAATGCGAAGCTTAGAACATATTATGTAAAATCAATGTCCACGGATGATGGATATGTTGATATAGAAGCAGTGTATGGCTCCGGTGAAAGATATTTAACTACCCGGTCAGGTTTGCGACTGACTACCCGATCCGGTGCTTACCTTACTGCAATATGCGGTGGCTCACGCATCAAAAAGAGATTTTCCATCAGCAAAGCGAAAGACGGAAAGATTGGTATTAACTACAATCTGCGGGCGTCTGTTCTTGCTATCCGTAAGCAAAAAGATGGAAAAACATTGATTCCAGCAAGTGTGACTTTTTCCGCGCTGGAGTTGGATAATGGTACAGTACACAGCTATACAGGGCGGTACAAAGTGGAAGAGTCCACAGATGGAATAAATTATACCGTAAAATATCAGCCGACTGCTGATGAATTGCAGAAGGTTTATACACCTTCAAGTTCTGACATTAAAGCAATTCGCGCTACATTATACGCCGCAGGCAGCAGTACACAGGAGCTGGACAGCCAGACAGTTATTGTTCTGGCAGATGCAGAAGGTCTGAGTAGTGATATAGCCGCCGCCCAGAAGACCGCAGACCAGGCTAAGGAAGCCATTGCAACAACTCAGCAGAAAGTAACGAAGATAGAATCAAGTGTAAAAGGCTTTGAGGCATCTTTGAAGGAAACAAATTCGGAACTTCAAGGTGTAACAGACGGAACGCTTCTGTATAACATTCGGTACTTGGACAACGGAAATGACACCACGACATTGTACGCGACAATCTACCAAAAGGGAAAGGATGTAACAAAGAACTATCCGGACAAATGGTTTACCTGGAGGCGAAAGACTGAATCAGGAGAATACTATCTGGGATATGGCTATCAAATTACAGTTCAGAACAAAGATTACGAATTCGGCGGCGCCTGCGCCGGCAGATTCACAACCTACGACACATATAACCTTACAACCAAATCCGGAAAATATCTTACCACAAGATCCGGAAAACAAATAACAATATGGAGGGAAAACTAATATGGCAGATCAAGCAATAAATGCACTTTCAACCAAAACAGCCCCAGAAACCTCAGATCAGCTGCTCCTTGTTGGCGCAGGAGAACCACAGCTGATTGACTACGATAAACTGGCAGATGCGATTCTGAATAAAATTACATCAAAAAATTATGCTTTGGATGCCGGACAGATGACACTTCTAGCGGCACTCAACAAATTAAATAGTGAGACACCAAGGTACGAAAATGCTAATTATAGAGGTTTTAGTGATATTATAACCGCGCTCAATGCGGAAAAGGATTCTTTTTCAACTGCCGCAAGCTATATTTTTACTGCAAATTTAGCTGGAGGTGCACCACATTTAATTGTATTCGGAATAGATGATACTGGATACGGAGCTGGTCTTTATGTAAATTATGTAGGAAAAATAAGTTTTTTCAAAATCGAAAAAGGAAGCTTCTACAATTTTAAAATGTAATAATTGTACAAGGTTATTTAAAAACACTAATAAAAATAGGATTGGAATATATATCGCATTCAAAAATTATAGCTTTTCCATCCTTATCAATTTGAATTTTTGCATCATTTCCCTCTTCATAAATTTTTTTAATTGATGCAGAATTAAATACTCCACCAGTTTGTCCGAGTTTTATAAGATAGAGTCCAGCTCTATTAATGCATAATGCGCCCGTATCTGAAACGATTGGTGCAATACGATATTGAGAACGATTATTTTCGGTTTTTATATGTTCAGCCTTACTAATGTATTTTTTTGACTCACTATTTTATATGCCGCCTTCCTTTTCGCTATAAATGTCTATCCAATCCTTAACAGACAGTGTTTTCCCAAGCCACCTTTTCAGCTGGCCATTTTTTCGCCTATTTGCAAGTTGCCTTATGCCATTAATCGCATAAATGAAGCTTTCACTGTTTCATCTTTAACTGATACATATAACATTGTTGTATCTGGTTTGGCATGACCAGCATAGGCTTGTATCTCCTGCAACGGTATACCTCTGGTTCCTGCATCAGTAAGCAGTGTTCGCCGGAACTTATGCGGATGTGCATGTATTCCGGCTTCTATTCCAAGCTTGCGTAACATTGTTTGAATCGCTTCCCTTTGCAGTCGGCTATAAGGTTTCCGATCTACAACAAATAAAGCTGGATTGTCATCTGTTCGGCTTGCCAGGTATTTCTTCAAATGATATATGCACCCCTCCGTAAGATACACTTTGCGCTCTTTCTTTCCCTTCTGTCCATATATCACAATTTCACGGTTAGGAAAATCAACATCTTCGCGATTGATTGATACTACCTCTCCAATACGCCCAGCAGTACTGTAAAGTAGCTCCATGATGGCTACGTCTCGTTCTGTCTTGGCTATATCTTTAAGATGTTCCCTTTCTTCTGCGGTATATGGTTTCTTAAGCTTCTGAGGTACTTTCACCCTTCGCAGTCTCCTGGAAGGATCCCGATTGATGTAGCCTTCATCTGTAGCCCATGTGAAGAAACTGCTTATATAGTGCCTAAGAGTCTCCAAATATGACAAAGAAATCTTTCTTTGTTCCTGGTACATGGCTAGATAATATCTCAAATCGTTAGTCGTTATCTCATGGATTTTCTTATTCAGTCCTATAAACAACATTGAAATACACCGTTTGTAAGCAATCAGAGTAGATTCCGCACAATTTTCTAAGCGCTTACTGGCTATGTACATTTTCAGAATTCTTTCCCAATGCCGCTCTGATGTTACTAATTGTGTACATTCCTCTTTTACTTCCAATCCATGTAGATTAATTGCTAATACGTTTTCCAGTTTCTGTAGTTGTTCATCTGTTAAGCTGTCCTGCATAGCTGCTACTACATTTTTAATAAAATTTTCTGTCATAAAAGTATCACCTCCTTACCACAAGTATAATCGGTATCATGGTAAGGAAGCTACTTTTTCCCATAATCTCCAGCAAACAAAATAGTGATATGGTTGGTAAAATTCACGCCTTAAGCACAGATTGTGGATATTTATACTTTCGAAAAAGTGCAGATGCTGTAAGTGTATTTGGTACTCTTAAGGTCATCAATCAAAATAATATTGACGATTATAATATTGGTGAAATTCCAGACTTTCTTAATCCTAACTATGATTATGCTGTCTTGAGCGCCATTACAAATTATATTCCATATATTCCTGTTGGAACATTATGGATATATAGAGATGGAAAAATAAAACTATATCATAATGCCGAAAATACGGATATTTTTGTATTTGGAAGCTATATTATTGACAGGAGCTAAAATACATTAACTTATTGCTATTTATAATGTTTTCCAAGAATTCCATCCAGATGTATCAGTCTTTGTATTTCTGTAAAATATTCTTTCCGTGTTGCCAGGAAATATAATTTGAAAACATCTGTAATCTGTTTTTGCGAGAACCATCATAAAACAATTCGTGATATTTTCTCCTGGTTTGTTATCACTCTCCGATTGATTTTTAGGCCCATTAATATAATATAAGCCAGTTTTCGTAAATGAGTTATAATCAAAGGTAATATCATCAATTGTAGTTACATTTCCTATTAACGACTCACTATTTTGTATGCAGAAAAGAAGAATTCATGCTAAAGGGCACCCAAGCGGTGTCTTTTATTATGAATTTTTCCAAAAAAGAAAAGGAGGGAGGCAGTGTGCGCTTTGAAAAAGAAGTATCCATATTTACCAAGAATGCCATCCTAAAAAGGTTTCAGGCAAATGAAACAAATTTCTCCATAGTGCAGGGAAAGATATCCGCTATAATATCCGAGGACGAAATTACAGAACTGCAGTCTGGTCGCGTTACGATGTATTCCAAACTGGGAGAAGTAGAGCAGACGGCCAGCGGTGTAAGCTCTAAGTTTTCAGAGTTTAAAACAGATTATGATAAGGCTCAGGAAGAGTATAAAAAATTCAAGACAAATACATCTGAATACATTCAAACTGCCGGGCGGTTCCAAAGTACAGTTGAATCCTATATGGGCACAAATGATGAAAAGGTGAACAATATAAAAACCACAGCCAGTCAAACCGCGGAAAAATTCACCTGGCTTGTTGAGTCAGGTGAATCCAGTACAAATTTTATTCTGACTGATCGCGTTACGGAATTGATTACCGAAAGTCTTGTGATTAAGAACAAAGATGGTAAAAAAACAATTATATCCGGCGGCAGGATGGATATAGATGAAATCTTTGCGCAGGACATTACAGCATCCGGTTCAATTACAGGAGCTACGCTGAAAGGTGGAAAAATATCCGGATCTGATATTGTGGCAAACACAATGACAGCAAATGAATCCTATTCTATTTACAATGGTAATAGCAGCCAGAAAATATTATACTTTGACGGAACATCCATAAAACTTGGAAAAATGGGAACCGGAACATCTATACAAAGTGGTGCCGGGTTCGAGTTTTTCGATAAAACAATCACGATGTATGGTAGTCTGAGTTTATACAGTGGAGATATTACCACTCCTGGCAAAGTACAGGGAAAAACAATAACTGCGACTGCAGATATAAATACTGATACCATATATGCATCTAATTGGTTTAGATCGCGTGGTAATACAGGATGGTATAGCGAGGATTATGGTGGTGGCTGGTATATGGCTGATTCCGATTGGATTCGGGCATATAACGGGAAAGGTATAACCACCACTGGCAATATGTCCATTGGAGGTTTTATTCAGAGTAATAACATAATAAATACAACCTACGAGTATCAGTCCAATAGAGGATCAGTAGACTGGCACTTTGGCGCTGCAACAAGTACAGGTGATGAAAATTTCTTCAGCTTTTATAACGCTAACAATGGAATAATCCCACTAGCAGTTGACGGAAATTTTGGAAACATTTACGTTGGGTATAATGTGGGCGGTTCTGGTTCGAATACTGCGGTAGGAATATATCTCGGCGAGAAAGTAGCCGGAAACAGAGCTTTTATTTATCACGGAGATTCGTACGCCGGATCAATTTGGATTCAAACCAGACTTGATGGATCGTGGAAATGGTTTAGTCTCGGAAGGGTATGCAGCACAGCTCTTTCCGATATTCGACTAAAAGATAACTTAAGAGAAACTGAAGTAAAAAATGCTACCAAAGTTATAGAATCAATGAAAATTCGTTCTTTTGAGCGAAAAGATTCTCATAAGAAATACAAGATTGGCTTTATAGCAGACGAACTCGAACAGCTCGACCCTAATCTTGTTGATGGAGGCGGAGAGGTTGATGGACACCCATATTATAAATCCGTCAACAATCTACAGATGATTGCGTATGTTGTAAAAGCAATGCAAGAACTTAATCTCAGAGTGAATAATCTGGAGAAAATGAAAAATTTCAAAGAAAACTAAATGGAGGAATATAAAATGGAGATTAGAGCGAGACCGTTATAAGGTCTTATTTTTTTACAAAATTGTGCCGGCAGGGTGCTGGAGAAAGGATATACATGGAGGTTTTACAATTCATACAGACACATTGGATTGAATGGCTTTTTGCAATTATCACAGCATTGCTTGGAGCTGGCTACAAAAATATTTCTACCAGATTAAAAGCAGAACAGAAAAAGAACAATGCTATTGCAGAAGGCGTTCAGTCTCTTTTAAGAGAGAGTATTGTAAACAACTATAACAAATATACGGACAGAGAATATTGTCCGATATATGCAAAAGAGTCAATCAAAAAGGTTTACAGTGCATATCATAATCTAGGTGGAAATGATGTTGCAACAGAACTATATAATAAAATCCTGGCTATGCCAGAGGAGAAAAAGGAGAACAATCATGGACATTAACTTTTTATTTGATTACATTAACCCTATTATCTTAGGAATTTGCCTTATGGTCGGTTTCGTATTAAAAACAGCTTTTGATAAATTCCCAAACAAGTACATACCGCTTTCCGCATTATGTATGGGAACTATTATTGCCATACTGATTAACCTTCAGTCTGGAATTAATGCAGAGGTGATCTTGGGAGGAATGATCAGTGGGCTTGCGTCTACAGGCTTATATGAATTGTTACGCAACATGCTTAATAAAGATGGTAAAAAGGACGAGGGAGAGTGATCGACCTCCTTTTTGAAAGGAGAATTTCAACATGAAATATTTTATCTGTGTAGGTCACGCGAACTATGGCGGTGGCGTCATCTC
>OLRA01004587.1_pt1 | contig 10792 bp, 8 predicted proteins | sample 1673011 | NCBI WGS metagenome assembly OLRA01 (sample SAMEA3136746, study PRJEB25190) | human gut metagenome | reverse complement strand
TATTATGCCCTTGAAGGGCAAGTGCATACCACGCGTTCAACGCGTGGTTTTGATTATTTTATATTCAGTGCTTTATAATGCAAAAACCCCTCCGCTGTGGCGGAGGGGTCGATATGCTCTTTAATTCAAAGCATTAATCAGTCAGATTACTTGCTTCTCTTCTTAAGAACAACGCCTGCTGTAGCAACTGCTGCTGCTGCGAGAGCTGCAGGAACAACTGCAACTGCAACACCTGTGTCAGGGCTTACAGGCTTGTCAGGATCTTTAGGTGTTTCGCCTGAAGACTCACCGGGTTTAACGGGCTCGGGAACGTCGCCTGAAGATTCACCGGGGTTAACGGGCTCGTCGGGCTCTTCGGGAGTGCTGTTATCTACAACGATCTTAACGCTGTCGATAGCGATTGTAGGAATGTCTGTTGCATCTTCTTCAGCTGCGAGGTCTGTGCAAACTGCGATGAATTCAGCTGCATCGATCTTGTTAGCAAAAGTAAGTTCAACTTCGTATGTGCCGTTGCCTGTTACGTCAACAACTGTACCTTCTGCGTTAGCGTTACCTGTGTTGCCTTCGCCCCAGTACTGTACGCCCCAGCTCTTATCTGCAAATGAGATCCAAGCCTTGAAAGGAGTTGTGAAGTTAGATACTGTGAACTGTACCTTAACCTTTGTTGCACCTGCGAAATCAGCCTTTTCAGCGATTACGTCAGCGTCGTCGCCTGTCCAAGCATTGATGATGTTTGTACGAACAAGACCGTTGTCAACTACTGTACGACCTGCGTTCTTGATAGCAACGTCAACTGTTTCTTCTACATCTTCAGATGTACCGGGTGTTACATCATCAGAAGCAACGGGAAGCTTTTCGCCATCCTTGTTAAGGAAGTCGACGCTTGAGTAAGCGATATCGCCGCCCCACCACTGTGAAAGGGCGATCTGACCGTATGTGCCTTCAGCACCTGAGATATCCTCAGCTGTGAAGAAAGGCTTTTCTTCCATTCTTGTGATAGAGTTTGTTTTAGTATCCAACAGAATGTCGTGCGCCTCAGGCTTCTCGGATGTGTCACAGCCGTTGCACCACTGGAGCTGGTTCCAGTTGTTAGATGCTGTGCTGAAGATGAATCCTCCGCCTGCACCCTGTGATAATACATCAGCTGATGCGTCTGTAAAGTTGATTCTTACACCGTATACATCGTTGATGTCTACGCCTTCGGGAAGGATGTCGGCTACGTTAAGTATGACGTTACCTTCTTTGTTGGCACCGTCCCAAGCTGCGAATGCGCTTACTGCAAGTGAAGAAACTGCAACTGCAGCTGCAGCAACACTTGCTAAAGTTCTTGTAAACTTCATTGGTTTTGTCCTCCATAAAAATATTTTAGCTGTTTAGCTAGTATTTATCATACTATATCCCTGCAAGCTTTTCAATTGGCAAATTGCACAAAAATTGCAAGCCGTTTTGTAGATTTTATCCACCATAACGATAAAACTGTTAAATTAATTACAATTTGCTAATAATGTTATCAAAGCGGAATAGCAGTATCCGACCGGTTTTTTGCATATATCCGGCATTGTTTTGCTTGACTAACTGCGTGGGATAAGGTACAATATAATTGAATAAATATGCTGACAGCTATACGCACATCTATATGTAAGCACCGTTTTGCGTACATATCCGATATGTTGTGATACTGCACAAAAACCGTATGAAAGATTTTACTTATCCGATACACAGAATTTTCATCAGGAGTGAAACTTTTTCGGAAAATCCGCCTACTACAAAGTAGGTGACGTAAGCGAGGTGAGCCAATGGGCAACAGCGGTCACGAAGAATATTTCAACCGTATATATGACGAAACCTGCAAGTCGGTTTCAAGGTTCGTAGTCAGCAAATGCGGAAATATGGACGATGCGGAAGATATTATTCAGAATGTATACACCCGCTTCTTCAAGCGTATAAGCGAGAAGGGTCACGAAGATATTGAAAGCCCGGAGGCTTTCCTTATAAATATTGCAAAGTTTGAATGCCGCACATACTTCTCCGGCAGAAAGAAAAATGATAAGGTTTCATCTTTTTCCGATTATACCGAAGAAGAGATGGTGGCAATAGAGAGCGAAATGTCAAAGCCTCAGCCAAGGCTTGAGGACGTTATAAGCAACAAGATAGTTGCAAAACAGATATTTGATGACATAATGAAGACCGATGAACTGACAGGTCAGATATTCTATCTTCATTTTGCGTGCGATATGAAGCTTGAAGATGTTGCTAAGGCACTTGATGTAAAGCTTTCAACAGTCAAGAACAAGCTTTACCGCACAATAGAAAAACAAAAGAAAAAATTTAAACTGTGACTTACGGAAGGGGGCTTTCAAATGAATACAAACGAGTTCTATAAAGAGCTTATGAGCGAGTATTCTTTTGACCATGATAAAATAAAAAAAGCCGCTATGGGTAAGTCGGTAAGCAGAAAAACAAGCAGACTTAAGGCGGCATGGATTTCGGCGGCAGGTGCCGCTGCGGCAATTGCCATTACATTCGGCAGTGTTGCGCTTCTCAATACAGGTAGTCCTGTGAGCGTTGCTCCCACGACCTCGATCAGTGCGGAAGATCGCTTTAAAATGGCAATGGAAGCTTATAACAAGGCTGATGAAAATACCGAGGATGTTTTCCTCTATGTTACATTCAAGGAAAACGAAACGCCTGAGGATATGCAGAAGATACTTGCAAAGGCTGATAACAAGGGTAATATCCGTGTTACGAAAGTTTACCTTTCTGACGGCTCGTCAGTGAGCGGAAGTGAAAACATTGCTTCTCTTTTTGACGCCAATGAGAAAAGCATAACAGCCGTAAAGGTTTACTGCCCCGGAAACTTTCTGAAACGTCTTACCGCACTTGACGGTGTTTACCTTGTGGAAACAGAAGACACATTCAAGGAAAATGATTTCTCTGCTATCGATACAAGTAGCGATTACGACAACTATCCCGATTACAGCACAGGCGACAACACAGTAACGCCTGCGCCCGGAGATTCAACAAACCCTCAGGAATAATCTCTTTATATATTTAAATAGTATACCGCCTTCAGGAGCGACAGTTCCGGAAGGCGGTTTTTAATATGCCGCTCTATCTTTGAAATAGCTGTGTAATCGTTTTAACAAAATTTCGTGACAGTCCCGAAATGCTATTGACTTTTCTTGTGAAAACCATTACAATATGATTAAAACAACAAAACGACTTTTTGTTTCCCGAAAAACGAAAAGCTGAGGAAAGAAAGGTATCTATGAAGAAGAGAATACTTGCCGCTCTTATCAGCGGCATAATGGTTGTTACCGGTATTTCTGCGTGCTCAGGCGGGGCAAACTCGTCTGTTGACAGCAGTACTGCAACTACAACGACCTCCGTGCCAGCCACAACCAAGGCAGAAACCACGACCACTGCCACAACCAAGGCTGAAACCACGACAACCAAGGCAGAAACAACGACCGTGACCACAACCACAACTACAACGACAACAACGAAGCCGGAAACCGTTGCAACCACAACGACCGCAACAAAGAAGCCGGAAACCACCACCGCAAAACCGGCAACAACCACAACAAAGAAGACCGAACCCGCACCTGACGAAACAAAAGGCGACTCTGTCAAGTTCTCACAGAACTTAATGCCCGGCTGGAACCTCGGCAACCAGCTGGAAGCAAATTCAGGCGGCACTCCGAGCGAAACCGCATGGGGCAACCCGACTATAACCGAAAAGCTTATAAAAAAAGTAAAGGCACAGGGCTTCAAGTCTATCCGTATCCCCGTATCATATCTTTCTAAGATAGGTGCAGGTCCCAACTACACGATCGACTCAAAGTGGCTCGACCGGGTACAGGAAGTAGTAGATATGTGCGTTGACAACGGACTTTACGCTATAATCAACATTCACGGCGACGGCTACTACACCGTAAAAGGCAGCTGGCTTCTCTGCGGCGAATCCGCTTCTGAGCAGAAGACTATAAAAGCAAAGTATGAAAAGGTATGGGAACAGATTGCAAAGCGTTTCAAGAACTATGACGAACATCTCGTGTTCGAGTCAATGAACGAGGAATTTGACAATACATACGGCAATCCCAATCCCGAATACTACAACAACATCAATGCATACAATCAGATTTTCGTTGATGCGGTAAGAAAAGCAGGCGGCAAGAACAACAGCCGTTATCTGCTTATCCCGGGCTGGAACACCGATATAAACTTTACAACCGGCGACTGCGATTCATATACAATGGAAGCAAAGTTCGTTATCCCGAATGACAGCAGGATAATGATTTCCGTTCACTACTACAGCCCGTGGGAATTCTGCGGAGAAGAAGGCTATGATACCTTCTATAAATGGGGCGACTCGGTCAAGAAATTCGTAAAGCCCAGACAGAGTGAATCGCTTGTAAACAGACAGTTCGATAAGCTCTACAACGCATTTATCAAGAACGGTTACGGCGTTGTAATAGGCGAGTACGGCTCAATTGACAGGACCTCAAAGGATAAGAGCAATACAATATATCGTGCTTATTTCGCGGAGTATGTGAATTATGCCGCTCATCAGAGAAATATAGTTACTGTTTACTGGGATAACGGCTATAACGGTAAACACGGCTTCGGATTATTCGACCGCACAAAGTGCACAGTAACACAGCCCGAGATAATCAAGGGTATTATAAACGGCGCAAAGGCTACCAAAGCCCCGAAAGCGCCTACGGAATAAAACCGCATTCGGTGCAATAACTTTGTATATTTTTCCACTTGCTTTTTCGGTGGAAATGTAGTATATTAATCCTTACAGAAAGGAATGATATTTTATGATGAAAAAAATTACTTCTGCGCTGACAGCCGCAGCAATGTCGATATTACTCGGTATAACCTGCTTTGCCGAAACTACAGTAGGCGCAAGCAGCGGTAACACAAACACAGGCGTTACATTCGATATGACTGCCATCATCATCTGCATAGTAGCTCTTGCAGTTGTAGTTGCAGTCGGCGTTATCACAGCTGTTGTAAGCAAGAAGAAAAAGAACGGCGATAACAAGTAATTATCACTGAAGCCCCGCCCACGCGGGGCTTCTTTTTCATTTTCACATTATCACCACAATCTTTCAGCAAAGATACACTATATTTTACTGTTCAACAGCATAAAATGGTAAAAATTCACTTGACTTTTCGGACCTGATGGGATATACTATTAATGTACAGGAAAATATCAGATTGTACATCTCAGACGACAGTAAGAGGCATATAACGACTGTCGCACGGAGGGAAAAATGAAAAAAAGCTTAGTCACATTGCTTATTGCGGCGTTGGCTGTTACTACGGCCGCCTTGATGAGCGGATGCGGCTCAGATACAACATCTTCGGACAACACGACCCCTGACACGCCACCAACGACTCAAGAGAGCAAAGATTCAGATCCTTCGTCGCAGCAGACAACGGTATCGGATATTATATCCGTTCCTGACAGCTCAAGCGATACTGGTAGCAGTGATAACAGCGATAATACGGCGACAGACCTGCGCAGGCAGATAGTTGCTACCGCTGAAGCGCTCGTAGGCATCGATTATGTCAGCGGTATGGCTTCTCCAGAACAGGGCTTTGACAATTCAGGACTTATCTATTATGTTCTCCGCGAAAACGGATTTATAAATTGTCCGAGAGGTACAGCCGCACAAAAAGAAATGGGTACATCGATTGATTTTGATGATATCAGGGAGGGTGACCTGCTCTTCTTTACCGACACCGACAGCGAAACAGGCGAAAAGATTGATTTCGGCGGTATTTACATCGGCAACGGAAAACTGATATACAGTCCCTATCCCGGTGAAAAAGTAAAGTTCGCCGATATCAACAGTGCTTATTGGCAAAACAGTTTCAGTGTTGCGATAAGTGTTGCTTAAATTCCGATTATGACATTGTCCTTCATATAAAACTACAAGAATACCGTCTGCGTTATGCAGGCGGTGTTTTTGTATTTGCAACACTTGTTACCGAATTGTAACCGTTGTTACCGTTTTGTAACCATTTGTAACCGAATTGTTACCGTATTGTAACCGAATTTTAATTGCATTTTGCTTATTTTGTGATATACTTAAGGCAAGGACAGGGAAATGTCAGATAAAAGGTTGGTGATAATATGAAAAAGAAATTATCATTGATATCAGTGATATTGACCGTTGTTGCCCTAGCATCGCTTACGGCTTGCTCCGGTAATTCTCAAACCGCACAAAGCGATGGATCATCTCAGAGCTCATCTGAAAGCTCAACTGCCGGCAGTTCTGACAACTCAGAAACATCTTATGAGGATAATTCATCACAGGACAGCTCAACCGATGATACATCGTCAGACGACAGTTCGACCGATGATACATCGTCAGACGACAGTTCAACCGATGATACATCGTCAGATAACAGCTCGAATGACAACGCTTCAAACGATACAGAACCTGTCGCACCTTCCCAAAAAGGCGATGTTATCGCCAAGGCGGCATATGATATGCTTGGCAAGCCGTTTACGGACGGCGGATACAAGCCCGAAACGGGTTTTGACAATTCAGGCCTTATCTATTATGCGCTGACAAATGCCGGTCTTGAGTGTCCGAGAGGACTTACCGCGCAGAAAGATATGGGCAAAGAGGTTCAGCTTTCTGACCTTCAGAAAGGTGACATTGTATTCATAAAAGACGGCGACTCTTTCTTCGGAGGTATATATACAGGCGATGACACAATGGTGTTCAGCCCGTATCCGGGACAGACGGTACGCACCGCAAATCTCAAGTCGATATACTATATCGACAACTTTCTTAAGGCTGTAAGAGTGGGTTAACGCTTTTATTGCACAATCATCACAAAGTTTTTTCAGTGCCTTGTAACACCTCGCAATAACTTCATAATGTTTTACAACATTGCAACAGCTTTTCAGACTACATCGCAGTAACATTCAGACAGCATTTTTATAACACCTGCAAATATTTACACAGCATTTTCGCATCGTTTCAACATAATTCTTAATTTCCGCTGCATTGCAGCAATTCTCCTCTCTTATATATTTGCCCCTCCGCTTTTGCGGAGGGGCAAAATCTTTTTTTGATAGTCGGATTTATCTTGATTTTCATCATTCAAACTGTTACAATATAATTGTACATATTCAGCTATAAAGCCGAAAGGAAAAAATAAAATGGAAAAACGTACAGTTTTATTTAATGACAACTGGAAATTTGCACTTACCGAGCCCGACAGCGATGAAACGGCTCTTCAGAATATACATTGGTATAATGTTGAAATTCCGCACGACTGGCTTATCGGAGATACCGCAAACCTTTACAAATCGGGTTGCGGCTGGTATGAAAAGCATTTCCGCATAGACAAGCTTGACGAGCGGGACTGCTATATTCTGATATTTGACGGTGTGTATATGGATACGACCGTTTATGTCAACGGAAAAACTGTCGGAGAGTGGAAATACGGTTATACCTCATTCAGCTTTGACATAACAGACAGCCTTGCCGAGGGTGACAACCGCATCCTGGTAAGAGTAAATCACAAGGCGCCAAATACCCGTTGGTACAGCGGTGCCGGCATATACCGCAACGTATGGCTGAGAAAGACCTCGCGTAATCATATCATACAGGACGGAATATATATAAGCGCAAGACCCAACGACAGCGACCGCAGAGAGCAGGGCAAGTGGAAAGTGACTGTACAGACAGAGCTGTCGGTGCAGACCTGCGGAACGCTTTCGTTTGATGTGATCGATCCTATAGGGCGTGAAACCTACAGCTGTGAGCGCAGAGTGTGCGGAAAAAGCGACAAACTGGTGTTCTATACAGACTGTCCGAAGCTGTGGGATACTATTACACCGAATCTTTATTCTCTGTCTGTAAAGCTCTGCGGCGAGGACGGAACACAGTATGACTATGTTCAGACAAAATTCGGCTTCAGAACTACAAGGTTCAGCCCGGACGAAGGTTTTCTGCTCAACGGCATACGTCTGAAACTCAACGGAGTTTGTATGCACCACGATCTCGGTGCGCTTGGTGCGGCTGTCAATTACGATGCTACATACCGCCAGCTTTCAAAGATGAAAGAAATGGGCGTCAACGCTATCCGCACAAGCCATAACCCGCCTTCAAGAGAGCTTATGGATATATGCGATGAAATGGGCCTTTTGGTCGACAGCGAAATATTTGATATGTGGGAGCTTGCAAAGAACGAGAACGACTATCACCGTTTCTTTCCCGAATGGTACAAGACAGATGTTGCCGCCTGGATACGCCGTGACCGCAACCGCCCATCGGTTATTATGTGGAGCATAGGCAATGAGATATACGATACGCATAAAAGTCCGAGAGGACTTGAGGTAGCACAGATGCTGAGCGCCGAGGTCGAAAAGAACGATCCTATGCACAACGCTCTGCCTACTATTGCGTCAAACTATATGCAGTGGGAAAATGCGCAGAATGTAGCGGACTTTCTTAAGCTTGCCGGCTACAACTATGCCGAAAAACTGTATGACGAACACCACGAAAAGCATCCCGACTGGGTCATATACGGCAGTGAAACAGCGTCTACTGTACGATCAAGAGGAATTTATCATTTTCCTTACGATACCTCGCTTCTTGTCTATGACGATCTGCAATGCTCGGATCTCGGCAACAGCGTTGTAAACTGGGGCGCTTCTCCGCTCAGATCCTACGCTATGGATACAGCCGCAGATTATTCTATGGGACAGTTTGTATGGACAGGCTTTGACTATATAGGCGAGCCGACCCCCTACAGCACCAAGAACTCATATTTCGGCATAGTGGATACCGCAGGATTTGAAAAGGATTCGTTCTGGTTCTATAAATCGGTATGGGATATTGCCTGCGAAAAGCCCTTTATCCACATATCGCCCTGCTACTGGGATTTCAATGAGGGACAGATGATAGATATCATAGCATATTCAAATCTGCCTGTTCTGAAACTCCGCTATTGCGGAAAAATATATGACAGCGAAACGCTTGATCATAAGAGCGAGGATAAGCTTTGCGCACATTTCCGTGTGCCTTATCATAAAAATTCGCCTGTAGCGGTAAGAGGATATTATAACGAAAACTGTACAATCAACGATTATGCGGTCGAAAAAGTACTCTTTACCTCTCTCGATCCGTATAAGATCCGTATGCACAGCGACAGGAGCGAGATAACCGCAGACGTCAGATCGCTTGCGTTCGTAACGGTTACGGTTGAGGACAGATCCGGTCAGGAAGTGCAGAATGCCGTCAACAGAATTAAATTCACCGTAAGCGGCGCCGGCAGACTGCTGGGTCTTGATAATGGCGACAGCACCGATTATGACAGCTACAAGGGCAGTCATCGCAAGCTGTTCTCGGGTAAGCTTCTTGCAATTATCGGCTCTACATTTGAAACGGGCAATATAACGATAACTGCCGAAAGCGAGGGCTTACAGCCGGAAACGATCATTCTCAATTCTGTTGTCCCGAAGACTGCGCCGGAAGGCGTAAGCATAGTGACGGAAAATGCATTCCCGGCAGTCACAACGCCGTATACAAACGAAATACCCGTCCGCAGGATCGGGCTTGAGGATAACAGCTCACATAAGCTTAGCAAGGACAGCGATACTACAGAAATAAGCGTTAAGATATATCCCGAAAATGCAACGTTCCGTGATATAGAGTTCAGATGCTGCGCCGATAACGGAGTTGAGATAAGCTTTGCCAAGGTAGTTTCGTTTGACGGAAAGACAGCAACTCTTAAAGCTTTCGGCGACGGAAATTTCCGCCTGCGTGCATATTCAAAGAACGGTACCGATATCCCGAAGATAATTTCAGAGCTTGAATATACAGTTGAAGGGCTCGGTAAGGCGGAAAAGGATCCGTATATCTTTACTGCAGCCTGCCTTTGCGATTTCTCAAATGTACCCGTTACAACGATAGACAGGGGTTCGCTCGGTGGATTCAACGGCAGAACCGTTGTCGGATTCAGTTCTATGGATTTCGGCGGCGGCACTAAACGTATGACGTTAAGCGTCGGAAACTGCGGCGGCGGTGAGGACTACCCGGTAGAACTCTACCTTGGTGATGCTGATAACGGCGGAGAATACATCGGCACATTCAATATAAAGAATAACGGCGGCTGGGACAGGGCGTATCCTCAGGAATTTGACCTGCCGCACAGAATAAGCGGAATACACGACATCAGCTTTGTCATCAATAATTCCTGCATATTCGGCGGCTTTGAGTTTGCGAAATACGACCGCACCTATGCGGAAAACTCTGCGGCAGACAACGATAATCTGTACGGCGATGATTACAAGGTAAACGGCTCGTGCGTTGAGGAAATAGGCAACAACGTTGTTATCGAATTCAACGGCCTTGATTTCGCAGGCGGTACGGATAAGATAACCGTTACAGGCAGAACACCGCTCGATAACTGCACGATTCAGCTCAGAGTAAATGATGAGAACGGCAGCCAGACCACCCGCCTGCTCGAATTCCCCCACGCAGACGAGTACACGCCGGTAACGTTTGACATCGAGCATATCGCAGGCAAGAACAACATAGCGTTCGTATTCCTTCCCGGCACACAGTTCGATATGAAATCGTTCAGATTCACAAAAACCGAAGATTAAGCTAAAGCCACGGCAACTGCCGTGGCTTCAGACTGTTGATAAACCTCTTAATTATATAAAAATGGGGTGTCGCTTATTGCTTGCTCTGTTGGTTTTGCATCGTGCAAAACTTTTGGCAAGCAACCAAAGCATCCTTGCTTTGGG
>OLRA01004584.1_pt1 | contig 10797 bp, 13 predicted proteins | sample 1673011 | NCBI WGS metagenome assembly OLRA01 (sample SAMEA3136746, study PRJEB25190) | human gut metagenome | reverse complement strand
TCACTATGTAAAGTTCATAGTATGTACTTCACTAATTATGATAAATTTTTTATGTTTTATTATATATTCTCCATGCGTTTTAAATATCCTTTTAATTTTTAATTTTTTTTTAAATTTTTTTAACTTATTTTTTGAATATATTTTAATATAATAAAACATTTTGTCTAAATGTGGATTAAATTGTCCACAAAGCCTGTGTATAATGTGGATAACTCTGTTAATAACTTTTTATATGTTGAAATTTCAACATTTTAAAAAATCCATATATCCACAATACATATGTTTGGATGTTAGTAACATCAAAATTTTTGCATTAAATCTAATAAATCATTGTTTATAAAGACTTGTTTTTGGAAAAATAATTTTTACTTTTGTAAATCTTTTATATTCAGATTCAATATTTATATCTAAATTCATTTTGTTGCAAAGTTTTTTACAAAGATATAACCCCATGCCTGTTGAATATTGTTTTTGTCTATCGCTTCCTGTAAATCCATATTCAAATACTCTAGGCAAATCATAATCTAATATACCCTCTCCGTTATCCTCAATTATTAAAACTACGTTATTTTTATTTTCTTCACTATGTATTTTTATTATTTTATTAGGTTTATCTAAGTATTTAATAGAATTTTGTACTATTTGACATATTATAAAGGTTATCCATTTTTCATCTATATAAACATAGTTTCGTAAATTATATATATCAAGCGATATCTTTTTTTGAATTAAGTTATCTATGTATTCCATAATTACATTGTGCACAATATCTTCAAGCAACACCTTTTTTACAAAATAATCTTTTTCTACAGAATCACTTCTAGCGTAAAATAACATTTGCTCTACTATATTATCTATTTTTTTAATTTGGACCTTTATAGATTTTTCATTTTTATTATCACAAAAAAGTGAAATTGCAGATATCGGAGTTTTTATTTCATGTGCAAAACTCTCTACATAATCTCTATATTCATTTAAGTTACTTTCAAGCTCTACAATTTTGTCATTCATTGATTTGCATGATTTTTTTAGTGCATAATAATACCCTATATTTTTTAAATTATTTGGTCTTTTTAAAATTTCTGATATAAAATATTTTTCATCTAGCTTATCTACTATTGAAACAATATTTTCATACTCTTTCTTTTGAAATAAATAAGAAGTTATGACATATGTAACTGTAATAAATCCCCTACCTCGAATTGTTTTTATAAAATTATGAAGACCTATATCCTCTAACTTTTTTCTTACTCTATTTATATTTACGCATAAAATATTTTCATCTATATAGAATTTATCATTCCACAAATCCTCCATAAATTTCTCTTTTGAAATGTTGTTTCCTGCATTAAGAAACAAATAATACATTATTCTAAATTCATTTCTGGTAAGCTCTACTTCGTGATCTTTATATCTGATTAAAGATAGGTGTAAATCTAAAGTTACATCTCTTACTACTAATTCTTTATAATTAGTAGGATTACTTTCTTTAAGTTTTCGTTTAACCTTTTCCAATAAAATATATTTGTTATACGGTTTAGTTATAAAGTCACTTCCACCTGTTATAATACTTTTTAGCTCATCTTGTTCTGAGTTTCTACTAGTTAAAACAGCAACGGACAACTTTACATTACCAATTGCTGTTTTCTCTCTACATAATAATTCTCGATATTTCTACTGTTACTATTTTTAAAATTATTCCGGCAAATATTATAAAAAATAAAACCTCTTTAACATTCTGGCTTTTTATAAATAATGCTATTATAGATGAAATTATAATAATACCTGCCCCTATACATCCAACTATAGTCGGAATACTCACAATTTCAAATATTCCACCAGCTATAGCTGTCCCCTCAACAGCATTTTGAATAGTAATATCCAGTCCATCTCGCGCTGCTGCAAAACAACAAACCACAAGGCCGTATATAACAAGAATTAATATTCTTCTACCCCAAAATTGTATATTGTCCCTATTGATAAAACAATAAGACATAAATCCAATCAATATAAGAATGAGTATTGTTGTAATTATAGTCGTAGTGTTTGAAAAATATAATTTCACACTATTCGCCCCTCTTTCCATACCAATCTAAAATTGCCTTTAGATTCTTTTCATCAACGTATTTTCCTCCATGTAACATCATTTCTAACATTTGATCTTCTTCTTGTGTTCTATCTTGTTTATTAGCAAGACCTTTCCCTGCTGTTTTGACCATAATTGTCATCATAAGTTTATAAATTCCATGGAGTTTTTTAACATCGAAACCACCTTGTAAAGTAAAGACTGGTTTTGAGCTTGGAATTTTATTTTTCGTTCTAACTTCTTTAACTTGTGTTCCTGTTGCCCCCATCCCAACAGCACCTACAGCACACACATCATAATCTTTTATTGCTTTTTTATATCCCTTTACTCCACTTGCCATAATCCAGCCAAGATATATAATTTTACCGCCTGGTTTAACCTTATTTTTTATTTCATCAAGTGAATAATAAGGCAAAGATAATTTATCACTTAATAACTTAGCGTATTCTTTTGTTGTACCAGTGTTTGAAGTATAAACTATTGCTTCCATCTTTTTCTCCCTTCTTATTAATTTATTATTGTTACTCTTAATCTAAATTTTTTATAGACTATTTTTACTAATTATTTATTTTTTTAGAAAACCTCTCAACATGCTTTTTTAACATTTCCGTTAAATCATCACCCTCTCTTTTATTATCATAAAGACTATACATCAAGAAAATTGGACCATAAAACTCAATTGCCAATTGTTTTGCCTCTTCTTTTTTTCCTGTTATTCCTGCAAATAAATATGTCATATAATCTATCGGTCCTGAAACCAGATATTTCTGATATAAATCTGCCATTTCTTGATTTCTATACTGCTCTAAAGTAAGCATCCTTCTGAATAAAGATGAAAATTCTTCTTCCGTCCAATGTTTAAATTGTACTTCTGTATAAATTCTGATTTTATCAGTAGATATATTTCTATATTCTTTTATGATTTCATCCATATTTCCATCTGGCATATTGTACTCTCTTGCCCTTTCATAATCTAATTCGTCCATTCTATTTATAATACTGTCAAAAATGTCTCTTTTGTTTTTATAATGCTTATATAATGCACTTTTCGCCATTCCTAATTCCCCAGAAATTTTGCTGATTGAAACAGCTTCATATCCATCCTGGGCAAATAGTTTAAGCGATGTTAATAAAATTTTCTCTTTTGTCGTACACATTTTAAACCTCCTTAGTGAACTATCATTCACCCTATATTTATATAATAATGAACGATAGTTCACTTGTCAAGTAATAAATCTAACTTTTTTAGTTTATATCTTTATTCCTCTATATTTTTCTTATATCCAAAATAAGTCGCTATAAAATATATCAAGTATATAAATAAAAATAATGATAGGCTATATAATATTGCATATAAATATGAGTATTCGCTACTTAGTACTGGATTAAGAAGACCGTTTAATGAGGTTGTAACTGAAATATCAATTATAATTGGATAAATTACTGGGAATAAAAAGAATATTAATAATTGCTTTCTTATTGTTTTATATATTTGGCTTTGCTCTACGCCTAATTTACTTAAAATTGAATAATGATATTTATATTTTGTGGAATCACTCAAGGTTTGTATTGCTAAGATAGTCGCTACAATTGCTGTGAATATAAATGCTATATACAAAAGGATAAATGAAAATATGGTTAATACTGATCTATTTTCTGATATCACTTCTCCTTTTATATCTAAATTATATGGATAAAACTCTGATTTTTCTTTATCATTTTTCATAGTACTTTTAACATATTTACATATATCGTTATATAACTTTTCTGTTGTTTGCTCTTTTGTATTCATCATTATAAATTTATCTAATATTTTCATATCTGAGACTGCATCATCTGGAACAATTATATATGTTCCAAATTCTTTGCTCCTCTTCGAAATCATAAATTTCATTGTATAATTGATTAACCAACCAATTACAAACACTACTAGCACACTCACTTCTATAACAGCTAGTCTAAAATTCATCATCGTACTAGATAATTCCCTAACGTCTTTTGAGTATACAATTAGGTTAAATGCTATTATTAGTGAAAATGACATTATAACTGTAATTAAATATATTAGATAGTCTTTTATACTTCTTTTTGCATTTCTAATTGCTAACTTTCTCAACATTTTTCATTACGCCATTTTAGCAAGTTCAATTTTTTATTTAACATCTTGAACATCACCTCCAAGAAGTGTTAGTATATCTAATATTTCGTTAAAAAATTTTTTTCTTGTTTTTGAGCCTTTTAAAATTTCTGTGAATATATTTCCGTCTTTTAAAAATAATATTCTCTGGCAGAAACTTGCACTAAAAGCATCATGCGTTACCATCAATATTGTCGCATCTAAATTTTTATTTATCAACGCCCTAGCACATGCACATCTTTGTTTCTGTCCACCTGAAACCTCATATGGAAATTTATCTAGTATACCTTCTATGTCCAATCTTTTTGCTATATCGTTTACCATTTCGTCTATCTTATTTTCATTCTTTTTATTTATAATTAGTGAAAGTGATATATTTTCAGCTATTGTCAAAGTATCTAGTAAATTAAAATCTTGGAATACAAACCCCAAATTATTTCTTCTAAATGATGCTATATCTCTATCTTTTATTTCTGTTATATCATTGCCGTTAATTATAATTTTGCCAGCTGTAACTGTGTCTATTGTTGAAATGCAATTTAAAAGTGTAGTTTTTCCACTTCCGCTAGCCCCCATAATCGCCACAAATTCTCCTTCATTTACAGTAAATGAAATATTATCTATTGCCTTTGTTATATTATTTTTTGTTCCATAGTATTTTTTTAGATTCTCTATTTTTAAAATATTTTGCATAAAATCCACCTCTTATTTTTTTAGGATTTAAGATCTTAAATTTAATTATTTCTATTAGTTAACCTATAATCATTGTATCAACAAAAGATATAAGATTTTATTACACTTTTGTTAGGTTGATTATTATATTTTAAAATTTAACCTAAACAAAATTGCTTATATGTCTTAAAATATATAAATAGCTGAAAATAATATAAAAAGGAGTTTGAATAATGGTAACTAAAGAAATGATAGAAAACGAAAAAGGTTATTACGCAAAACATTTTGCTATGGACCATTCGTTAAAAACAAATGCTCAAAATTTATTGTGGGAGTTTAATAATACAAGACCTGATGAAAGTGAAAAACGCGCTAGTATTTTACAAAAATTGTTTGGAACTTGTAGTCCTATAACTTTTATCGAACCAAATTTTAAATGTGACTATGGTTTTAATATTCACACACACGGATTTGCCTTCATAAATTACAATTGTGTTATGCTTGATACTTCTCCAATTAATATTGGTGAAAATGCATTTATCGGACCTGGTACTTGTCTTTCTTGTGCGGGTCATCCGATTTATCCTTCTGAACGTATTGTTGAAGGTATTTCTACATCTAAACCTATAACTATCGAAAACGATGTTTGGATTGGGGCTAATTGTACAGTCTTTGGTGGCGTTACAATTGGGGCTGGAACTGTAATCGGAGGTGGAAGTGTTGTAACAAAAGATATACCATCTGGTGTTGTCGCTGCTGGAAACCCATGTCGTGTTTTACGTCCTATAACTGAAGAAGATAGACTAAATTTAACAGAAGATTTTAGAGCTTTATAAATTTCACAAAAAAAGTAGGAGCAAAATGCTCCTACTTTTTATTTATCTTAAATATCAAATTATCAATTAATCAATCAAATTATTTTGTTACTAGTTCAACTTCAACTGGTATAGATTTTTCAACAGCTTCTCCGTTTATTATTTTTATAGCTGTTTCTACTGCTGTTGCACCCATTAAGTCTGGTTTTTGAGCAACTGTTGCTGCCATTTTACCTTTTTTAATTGCTGCTAATGCATCATCTGTTGAGTCGAATCCAACAACTACTATATCTTTATTTCCTATTGCTTCAACTGCACCAAGTGCCATTTCGTCATTGTGAGCGAATACACCTTTTATATCTGAGTTAGATTGAAGCATATTTTCCATAACTGTCATACCTTCAGAACGATTGAAGTTAGCTGTTTGGCTAGATACAACATTTAATTGGTCATCTGCTATTTTGTGGAATCCTGCTCCTCTGTCTACTGTTGCACTTGAACCTGAAGTTCCTTCTAACTCAACAACTTTTGCATCTTTTCCAACTAAACTTACTAAGTATTCTGTTGCCATTCTCGCACCTTCAACATTGTCAGATGCTATTGAACAATCTACATCTACACCGTTAACTGCACGGTCTAAAGATATAACTTTGATACCTTTTGCTATTGCATCTTTTACTGCTGGTGCAACTGCATCAGAATCAACTGGGTTTACTATTAAAACACTTATGTTTTTTGAAATTAAATCTTCTATATCACTTGTTTGTTTTGCTGCATCATCACCAGCATCTACTACTATTAAATCTCTTCCTTCTTCTTTTGCTTTATCCTTCGCACCTTGGCTTAATGTTACGAAGAATGGGTTATTTAGTGTAGATACTGAAAATCCTATGCTTCCGTTTCCTACTAAACTTCCGTCTGAACTTGCTCCATTTTCTTCACCTTCTATACTACATCCTACTAAAGAGAATGCTAATATTGCTGATGAAACAAGAGCAACTAATTTTTTAAGTTTCATTTTTATCCTCCTAATATTTACGGGTTATTTTTAATACTTAACGTTTACGGTCTGATAAAACTGCTATTAATATAACTAATCCTTTTACTACATCTTGATAGTAAGAAGATACACCTAATATGTTTAATCCGTTATTTAATACTGCTATTATTAGAACACCTACAAATGTTCCCCATATTCTACCTCTACCACCGTTCATACTAACTCCACCAAGTGCAACTGCTGCGATTGCATCTAGTTCATATCCGTCACCTAGTGTTGGTTGTGCTGAACCTAAACGAGATAAAAGTATTAATCCTGCCATAGCTGCCATTAATCCTGAGATTGCATAAGTAGCTATTTTAGTTTTGTCTATGTTTATACCTGCTAATTTTGCAGATTTTTCGTTACTACCTGTTGCATAAACTTTACGTCCAAAAGTAGTTCTTTCTAATATAAACATAAATCCTATAAATATTAATATAAACATTATTACTGGGAATGGGATATTTAATATAAGCCCTTTTCCTACGAATTTTAATAAATAACTATCTCCTAAGTTAGAGATTGGTTTACCATCCATGAAGATCATTGTTAATCCTCTGAATACTGTCATTGTTATTAATGTTGCGATGAATGGTTGTAAACGACCTTTTGTTACAAACACACCACTTATTATACCGAATACTACACCTAATACTAATGCTACTATCATAGCTATTGCTACTGGTGTTCCATTAGCTATTAAACTAGCACATATTGCTGTTGTAAGAGCCAATACCGAACCAACTGATAAGTCGATTCCGCCAGTTAAAATAACACAAGTCATCCCGAAGGCAATCAGTCCGTTTATTGAAGATTGTCTAAGTAATGATAAGAAGTTCTTTACTGTTCTAAACTCTGGACTTATTATACTTATTACTGCTACTAAAAGAATTAATGCAATTACCGCATCTAAATCTTGTATCCGATTCATTACTTTTTTATTTTCCATTTAGTTCTCCTCCTGTTGCTAAAGTCATGATACTTTCTTGGTTTGCTTCTTCTTTATTTAAAATTCCTCTTACTTCGCCTTCTCTTACTACCATAACTCTATCAGACATTCCTAAAACTTCTGGTAGTTCGGATGATACCATAATTATCGCAACACCTTTTGCTGCAAGTTCATTAATTATGTTATAAATTTCTTTCTTCGCTCCTATATCAACACCTCTTGTTGGCTCATCTAGGATTAAAACTTTTGGATTAGTGTAAATCCATTTTGCAAATATTACTTTTTGCTGATTCCCACCACTTAAATTATTACATTCGTGTTGCGGTCCAAAGCATCTTATTCTTAATTCTTCTATTCCTTTATTAACAAGTTCTTGTTCTTTTTTCTTATTTATAACTCCACCGTTAGAAATTCTTCCAAGGTTAGCTAAAGAAATATTTTTCATTATACTTTCTTCAAGCATTAAACCTTCTACTTTTCTATCTTCTGTTATAAATCCAATACCATTTTGTATTGCTTGTTGTGGATTTTTATTTTTTATTTCTTTTCCATCTAAGAATAGTTGTCCAGTTACATTTGGCATGTTACCGAATATAGCTTGCATTATTTCCGTTCTTCCTGCTCCCATAAGTCCTGATACACCTAAAACTTCTCCTGCACGAACTTCAAATGATACATTTTCAAATGCACCTGGGCAGTTTAAGTTTTTAACTTCAAATGCAACATCACCTATCTTAGAATTTCTAACTGGATATCTTTCTCCAATTTCTCTACCTATCATCATTTTAACTATGTCATTCATATCTATATCTGCAATTCTTTTTGTATCGATATAAGTACCATCTCTAAGAATTGTTATACGATCACATAATTCAAATATTTCTTCCATACGGTGAGATATGTAAACTATTGAAACACCTTTTTTTCTAAGGGAATTTACTACTTTGAATAATACTTCTGTTTCACTTTGAGTTAATGCTGCTGTTGGTTCGTCCATGATTAATACTTTTGCATCTACCATAAGAGCTTTTGCAATTTCTATCATTTGTTGTTGTCCTATAGATAATTCATCCATTCTTTGAGTTGGGTCTATATCAACTCCAAGCATATCTAGAATTTCTTGAACTCTTTTTCTCATTGCTTTTCTGTCGCATATTCCAAATACTTTTTTAATTTCTTTTCCTAAAAACATATTTTCTTCGACAGTTAAGTCAAATAATACATTTAACTCTTGATGAATAAATACTATCCCTGCTTTTTCAGCTTCTTGTGGGTTGTTATAACAAACTTCTTTCCCATCTACTATAACTTGTCCAGCATCTTTAGTGTAAACACCTGTTAGAATCTTCATTAAAGTCGATTTTCCTGCTCCATTCTCTCCCATAAGAGCATGAACTTCACCATCATCTAATAAGAAACCAGCATTTTTTAAAACTGCATTTCCTCCAAACGACTTATCGATTCCACGCATTTCAATTTGCATATCTCTACCTCCTTGTTTTTGTTAGAAAATACATCCCGACTGTAAAATTATATTTGCATATGGAGTTGTTTCTCCAGTACGTATTACAGCTTTGCATTCTCTTGTCATTTGCTTTAATCCAACATGCGAAACATATTCTACTTCTACATCTTGTCCTTTGAAGTATTCTGTTATTTCTGCTAATACTTGTGGATTATGTTCTTTTATTTCTTCTGCTAAAACTATTTTTTCTATTTTCATATCGTTGCCAACTTCTTTTAAAACGTCCATGAAAGTTGGTACTCCGAATTTTACTGCTAAATCAATTCTTTCTGTTTCATCTGGTATTGGAAGACCGCAATCTCCTATACATATACGATCTGTATGCCCCATATATGAAAGTACTCTTGATATATCACTATTTAATATTCCATGTCTTTTCATTGATACTTTTCTCCTTACTTTTGCTTTTTACTGTAACTCTTTTTCTACTTCGCTTACTGTCGGCATTCCTGTTTGTGCACCGAATTTTTCTGTAGATAAACTAGCTGCTGTATTTGCAAAAGTTAATGCAGTTTTTATATCTGCTCCATTTGCTATTTTTACTGAGAATGCACCGTTTAGCGTATCTCCTGCACCTGTTGTATCAGCTACTTTAGCTGGTCTTGCTGGTACATTTAATATTTCACCATTTTTTAAACATGTAGAAACTCCTCTTGACCCTTGAGTTATTAATAATTTTTCTGGGTATTTTTTTAGAAGTTCTTCTGTTGAAAGTCCTTTACCAAATATTAAAACTGCCTCATGCTCATTTGGTGTTAAGTAAGTTACTTTTTCTACAACTTCCATTGGTACTTCAGCTGCTGGTGCTGGATTTAATATAACTGGTATATTATTTTCTGCACAGAACTCAACTGTGTAGTGTACTGTTTCTAGTGGTATTTCATGTTGAAGTACTACCATGTCATAATTTTTTAATTCTTCTTTTATACTATCTATATATTCTTTATCTACTTTTCCATTAGCTCCTGGAACAACTATTATTGTGTTGTCATTTTCTGCAACTGTAATCATTGCTATTCCTGTAGGAACTCCATCTAATACTTTTATGTTATCTGTTTTTATGCTGTAGTTTTTCATGTTGTCTATCATTTTCTTTCCGTTCTCATCATTACCAACGCATCCAAACATTTCTACTTCTGCTCCAAGCTTAGCCATAGCTACTGCTTGGTTAGCACCTTTTCCTCCTGGTATGTAGCTTATACTATCTCCCATTAATGTTTCACCTTTAAGTGGTATTCTTTCTGACGTTACCGTCATATCTATATTAATACTCCCTACTACTGCAAGTTTCATATTTTCACCCTCTCGTTTTGCTTTTTATCGTCCGTTTCTCTATTGAGTAATTATATGTGTTACTCTTTTTCATTTTTTCCTTTCTAATTATAAGTGTTTTTATATGAAATCGTCAACATTTTTTTACAATTTACTACATTTTTTTCTATTTTAGAGCATAATCCAGGCATTTTATAGGGATATATATAATTAAATAGTATATCACATTTAATTTTCTAACTATTTTTAAATGCTTTTAGTAAAAAAATATATCTTCATTTATGATTGTCTATATAAAA
>OLRA01004581.1_pt1 | contig 10802 bp, 8 predicted proteins | sample 1673011 | NCBI WGS metagenome assembly OLRA01 (sample SAMEA3136746, study PRJEB25190) | human gut metagenome | reverse complement strand
TTCGCACCGGCTGCGGTAGCTTGTGTTGTAAAGGTCATCTGAACCGTAGCCTTGTCCATTGCCGGGGCAGCCTCCTTATTGCAGCCGGCGGACAGAGCGAGCAGTACTGCCGGCAACAAGGCGGCACGGCGGGCGGATAGAATATGCTGTAAAAATCTGTTCATCATATGGATACTCCTTTCTGTCTCTGGGTTATTGCCATCCCGGGGTGATGTCTTCGATATACCATGCAGGGATTTTGATGGTCACACCCAGAGGCGTGAATACGATGCTGATGGGGAGGCGGGCCTCCTGACGGGTGACGTCTATCACGTCGCGGTGTTGTTCCAGATAGCCGGCCATGTCGAATTCAGCCAGCGGGTTTCCTTCGGCATCTTCGAGGCGGAGCCGATGGCAGCATAGTCCGGCATCCAGCGTGCCCTGCCTATCCATGCGGAAGAGGGTGAAGTCCCGGGTGTGCCATGTATCCGTCGTAGCGTCGTAGTGCAAGTCGGGAACGACGCAGCATGTCTGCCCGGCGTTGATTTCATTGTTGAAGTCGGTCTGCGCATTCGAGTCCTCGAAACTCAGCGTGCAGGGCAATACGCCCCGTTGCCCATCCACTTCGGCGGTGGGTAATCCATGTATTTCGACATCCACGTCGATGTGCGAACTGTAAAGGCGAACCGTTTCATACAGGTATTCGTTGTTGGACGGGACTACGATCTCGCGCTGTCCCATGTAGTTGTGGTCGTGCCCCGATATCAGTCCCTCATTGCCCCATTGGGGATGCTGGATGAACATACGGCTGAAGTCGGCTGTATTCAGACCTTCCACTGTGGTACGGTCGTAAGCGTTACCCACGGCCACCAAGGTATATTTGCCTGCGGAGAGCCGGAACTGGGGAGCGATGTCGGTGCCTTCCGCGAAATCATCCTGATCGAAGGCGATGATCCTCACCAGCCGGCGGCTTTCGTCGAAGATATACAGGTCGATCTTGTCGATATACTGTTTCAGTACATCGACCTGTCCATCAGCATCGTATCGAAAGAATACGGCGACATTCTTACAGTCGTCCATGTCTTCTCTGATACAGCCGGCGATCAGGAAGGCAACCAGCAGTAACCACACTATTTTCTTGATAAAATTCATTGTTTTTAAGATGTCGATGGAATCGATCGGTTTTTATTGGGTGAAAATTGCTATTCTGCAAACTTTCTCTGAAAACGATCGGGCATTTCATCCGGCAACACTCGGAATAACATGTCGAAAATGCCCGGCCGTTTTCAAAGTAAGTTTTGTGTCGGCCTCGCCTCCCTCACCAAGAAGGGATCGCGGGGCATGCGAAAAGCGGTGTTATTCCTTCCACTCGGCGTCGATGTCGACAACCGACCAAGTGGCTTCCGTGACAGTAACAGTGACGCCATATACGGTTGCACCGCCTTCGTCGCCGAGGATATGTTTGTCTTTCAACTCTGCCTTGGTAATGCGGTAGATGTGACCTGCCTGCATTGTTACCTCATTATTGCTTTGATCGACATACTTCTCGATCATGGCATAGCGCGGCGAGAGAACGGGATCCGCACCCTCAGCAGCTTCTGCATGTCCGAAATAAATCTTGAACGTCGGGTTGCTTGCTCCGGTGTAGAAATTGTAAGCGAAGGTTTTACGCTCCGCGGGCCAAGTTCCGCTCTCCAGGAAATTATCGCCGTTCGTGCCGTTTATCACATCTTTCAGAATTGCTGCAATGCCGGTTCCGGTATTAGATGTTCCATCCCAGCAGTAATCGGTCAGACCAGTCGCTCCGCCCGTAGCTTTCAGGCCATCCATGTAGACTCCGTTGATGGTCAGCGCAGCATATTTGCATTCATCTTCTTCTTCGTCAGGGTGTGTTACGTGAGTGATACCCGAAACTTCCAGACGTGCGACAGGAATCGACATTTGGACCGATGCTTCGTACATCTGGTAAGTCTTATCATCATCGCCTGTCCCGGCTCCCGTCTGGGTTGTCGAGTTATTCAGATCAGGAGAAGCCGATTGGTCAGTCAACCTGATGCCGGCCGCGTCAACTTCGCCGTAAGCAGGAATATTCGCGGGGAGAACCTGTAATTCCGGAGTTCCGCCTGTGATGGCCACATTGCTGTAATCGGCTACGCCGCCGTTGATGGATGCTGTGATCTTTTGGGGATTTTTAACATTCCAGAAAGTCAACTTCGTGTTGCTATTGATCTCCCTTGGGTCGATCGAGATCGACATAGTTTCATTACCGTTATGTGTCAGGGTTACGGTCAACGTACCGACGATCTCGACATTTCCGGTACCGGACGTTGGTTCCTCAACAGCACGGGTTAGGATTCCCGGATTCTGGATCTTGATGCTGACGGCTCCGATACCGTCAAACTTCGGATTGTCATTGCCCTCATCCTTGTTGCAGGAGGCGAGCACCATCGCAGCGGCGAGCGCTGCAAATGCGAAATAATTTTTTTTCATACGCAACTAAATGTTTGGAATTGTGTTGGATTGTGAATAGTGATGAGTAGTAAATGTTACTTTACTTGTTTCTTGGATTTACAACTGGTCGATCACGCTGCGTACCTGTTCGAGGTTATGCCGTGCCTTGGCAGCTCCCGCTTCTGCGGCCTTGGCGAATGCCTCTTCGGCCTTGCGGTATTCGCCTGCTTCGGCATAGGCCACGCCGAGGGTATTGAGCAGCGTGGGGTGCGTAGCCGTGACACGGGCCTTCTCCAGCAGTTCCACGGCCTTGCCGTATTCGCTGCGCGAGATGGCCTCCAGCGCCAGATCGTTCAGAACGGTTGCAGTTTCGGGAAAACAACGTGCAGCGGTTCGCATTACCTTGTCGTATTCGGGCGAGCCTTTTCCATACGATCCGGCGACCTTATACATCTCCGTCAGACTCAGCAGGTCGGGACGTTCGTTCACCATGCGCCGGGCCTCTTCGAGGTTGAAATTGCGCACGTTGTACTCGATTTTATACTCGTTGCGCCGTAACAGAGGATAAATCTCGTTGAGCAGGCGCTGGTAGATGGTCGGGGGTATTAGCTGCCGGAACTCCGCTTCGGCACGATCGTGGTCGTCGGGGTATTGGGTAATAATTTCCCTGATGCGGTCAAGGCCCAACAGACCGGGGAACTCGTCGAGACGCTTTATGAAGCCTTCCCAGTCCTCACCGCAGGGATTGACGTGCAGCAGCGAACGGTCGAGATGCTCGTAACGGACGATATAATCGAGCAGAGCCTTGGCGCGGTTCTCCGAGAGCGTCTGGTTGTAAGCGACCGATCCTTCGGGCGAAGCGTAACCGGTGATATAGATCCCCGTGATCTTCACGTCGGGGTTGTTTCGCACCAAAAGGATCGAGTTGGAAACCGTATCCAGTTCGGCGCGGTTATCCTTGAAATCAGGCAGGATCTTGTAACTGTCCTGCCGGAACTGTAGACGTGCCGTACGGGTTTCGGCCCGCACTTTTACGGGTTCGGGTTCGGGAGCGATGGTATCCAGACGGTATTCGGGTACGAAAGCCGGCAGCACGTTGCCAAGCGGCTGAGCAGTTTCTTTCTTGTCACAGTTCACACAGCCATGTACTTCCTCGCGCAATTCGATCCTGCCGTCGAGCATCCATCGCTCGTAGGGAACCTTTGCGCTGTAATCGTAGCTCTGTTCCTTGCCGTTACGGCGGCGGATGACCACTTGTGCCGTTGCATCGTGGTATGGCGGCAACGCCACGCTTTCCAGCCGCTGAGCCCGCAGGTAGACCTTGTTGCGGATCCTGCCGTCTACGACGAGCGGAGGGAAGGCCCATTCGCGATTCCCGTCTTTTGAAACCATTGTATTCTTTTTTTAGCAGTAGTCATATTGATGAATAATTGTGAGATAAATACAATTTAAATAAAGACGGAATAATTACGAATATGATCCAAGATGCCTCGGTTATAGCATCAATCGGGTTGAAAAAAGCAAAAAGTAAATAATAAATGACTATAGGATAATAGCTTTTATGCAAATTTGAATCAATGGCCAGATCAATCTCTTGTTGGAATGTTGCATAGAAAGTTTTCAGGTAGCTCCATACACCGATGATGCCAGTAGAACTGGCAACAGCCAACAGCGTAGAATGACAAGCACTATTAATAAAAGCATTAGGTTGTTGAGTTATATTGTTACCCCAAATTGGACTCTCCAGAAATAATTTAATCGCATTAATTTGATACATGCTACGCGTTCCAGAAACATCAGTTACGTTGCCCGCGCCCCATAATGAATCATACATTCGAGATAAGCGCATGCCTATGGTCGTATCTTGATATAAACCTATCAGAATCTGGACTATCACAGGTAACAGAAAAATGAGGCCAATTGTGATAATAATGACCTTTATCTTTTTTTCTTTTGTTCGTGCATTGAGCAAATATGTTGTAGCAGCACCGACAATTGTTATAATCAATAACGTCGTAAATTGAGCTTGAGTTACGAAATAGAACGAAAACACCAACATTGCTAATATGATCCATTTCCATATATTCCATTTTTTCACCTGTTTAAATAAAGCAAACAAACCTACGGCAAATGCCCCCATAGCATACGCAATACCAAATCCGCCAACTCCCATTTCACGTAGCTCCATAGCGTAGGTTTCATCTGTTGTACCAGCAGTTAGTTCTCGCATTACGTTTTCAGACTCATCCATCACGGTCAAAGTTGTTAAACACGTAATTGCGAGCATAACTATTGCAGTCCACGTGATAATAAACAATTCTCGTGGACGATTTCGCAAGAACAAACCAATGCAAATGATACTTGGAACCACTAAATTCCACAATCCCATGAAGTTATGCAGAAAGCCATACTTAAAATTTAATCCTTTCGCAACAAACATTAAAAGACAAAACGGTATGGCATACTTCATCAGATTTACTACCTGATTAAAACTTACATATTTTGCAACAAAGCATAAATAGTATAATGCAGTAAGGTAAGCTAATTGATCAAATCGAATTAAAATTCTCAATTGAGGGAAGCAATAGAATGCTCCCACAAGTATTGTACATGCGACGTATACTATTGATATGCTTTTATTCGAGTTTAAATTTATCATTAATTTGCTTTGTTTTGAATGATTATTAATCCCCGTTTATGTCTGCCTTGGAGAAAAATACTAGCATTCGGTAATCAATGACTATGTTGTCTGTTCAATTGCACTGATGAGTTAAATATTCTTCATAGTAGAATCAAACTGTAACTTATTGTTGTTCACTTGGATTTAATGCTGTTTCGGAGATTCTTGCCCCATTCCATAAAACGAGTTGTCAATGGCTTTACTGCCCATGCCATAAGGATAGTCAATGGAAAAACCGAAAAAAAGAAGGACCATCCTTCAAGGTTCCAATACTTGTTGCTCAATAGCAAGAAAGCAAGACCTTGGCAAATGTATATCTCCAAAAATAGTTTGCTTAAGAACGCAGTAAAAGGATTGGCCAAAGACTTCAGCCTCATAACAGGAATCCAGCATAGAACGAATAATGGTGAGGTTATCATTTTCAGTATCATTGCAGGCAACTCTGGTACAAAGGACGCGCGTCTAAACAGAAAGCAAAAAGCAGTATTGTTAATATCCATATGGTGCGCCATTTCGTCGCAAGTATCATGTCCACTACAGGTTTGTTTGCTGCTATCAGCATCCCAGCAAGAAATGCCAAAACGGTTTCATACCAAGTATCGGATAGATTCATTATCAAGCATCCTCCCATATACAGGCTTAATGCAAAAGTCATAAGAATACATAACGCTGCTTCTGGATTGGTATGTGCGACCTTCGTTGAAATTCTTGCAGAAACATAAAACAGCAAGTAGATAACTACAATTGCCTGTAGAAACCACCCAAACTTGATAACCGTATTCCCGAAAAAAAAGGATTGGATAAAGCAAGACAATGAAGGAGGCTCAAGAGCCAGCAAGTGCCCCATTCCATAATACACAACCGAAAGAAGTGCCATTAGCATGTAAATAGGCAATACTCTTTTACTTAAGAAGGTTTGTAAATACCCCCCCCCATTATACTTGTTTAATATAGAGTGAGTTAGCCCATATCCGCTCATAAACATAAAGCCTGATACCGCCCAATAGCCAAAGGCTGTATAGATAGGCCCGAGCCCAATACTGGCACCAATGTTTGTTCGCGAGCAAACATGGCAGATAACTACCATTATTGCGCAGATACCCTTCAAGCAGTCTGTATTCTCACGGGAAAGATAATTCTGATTCATACACGTTTTTTTCGATACGAATCTAGCTATAGATTATTGTAAGTTTTAATCGCTTTTTCCAATATCATCAACGCCCTCTGCAAATCCTCTTTTTTGAGTACGTATGCCAATCTCACCTGATTCTTGCCAAGTGCTGGATCTCCGTAAAATCCTGCAGCTGGAGCCATCATGATGGTCTCGCCTGTCACAGGCAATTTCTTACTGCCCGAAGGCTGCATTTCAACCTGCCTGCCAACGAAATAGCCTTGCTGTACAGGAATTGTTGGTAGATAAAGTTGTGTTTTTTAAGTGGATAAAGTAGCATCTCGAGCGACGACCTTTGGGGGACACACCGAAAATGTGGTAAAGGTGCAACTCTATTGCGCAATAATTACCTATTGCCTGGTTGCCATTGCGACCAAAAAACTTAAGATATAGCATCCGATCTACAAAAATACCAATGGATCGAATTGCAACTTATTGTTATTCAGACATGTTAAGCGTAATACAAGTGGTTCATTTCCACTAGTGGTTTGATATAATTAACCAAATTTGAAGTATTGCGATATCTTAGTATGAATTGATAAAGTAGAAAGGTTTGAGCAACAAGAGTGGTATGGTTGAGTAGCGAGGTTACTCATGTTTATGGGATATTCAAGTTCTTCTTTAGCAGGCGGGTGATATTGAACCACATCTTTCGACCTGTACAACGGCTTCATATTACAGATTAGATAATCTCCTCCTCACCACGGAAGTGTACGTTGAGTTCATGGAGAGACCTTGTAGGCGCCAAAGACATTGTGCATGTACTTCGTGAGTTCTGCCTCAAGTGGGGTCATGACGGTGAACTTCTTGCCGATGAAGATTTTGGTGAGGAGTGCCACGGCTCCGGTGAAGACCATGGTCTGCTTTTTGAAGTCTTCGATATGGGTGCGCTCGGTGAGAAATTCAGGCATGTAGTGTACGCGATGGCCGGTCTCCTTGGAGAGCAGTTCGCTGGTGCCAGAGAGAATGGGTGGTTCGTACGAAAACTGGTACGTCGGGGAGGTTCTTGATGAGTTCCTTCATGAGGCTGAGATTCTGTGTACCGTCGTCTTCGGTGCGTACATGAATCTGCAGGAACGCGATATCAATTTCTTTCATGTCATCGTTGTAACTTTTAGCAGGGTCGCTGATGAACAGTTTACACTCTGGACTATTGTGCTCCAACCAATCCTTCAGGGCTCCGCCTACGAAGCCACATCCGATGGTTCCAATGTTGATCATTGATTTATGTTTATATTGATAATTTTCTTATTAATTCCTCATATTCGTTTTCAATAGCTCAAGTATGTAATCATGTGTTACTTTGCAATATTCATGATTCCATTTAGTTCGTTCTGAATGTACTCAAGGCTTGCGATTTTAGTCTTGGTCTCTTCAAGATTCAGGCGGCGGGTGTTATCTGAATTAAATTCAGTTAACTCACAGCGTTTCTCATCACCTTCTGTGAAATACTTATCGTAATTTAAACTGCGGTTATCAGCTGGCACGCGATAGAAGTCGCCCATGTCCTCGGCCTTGGCACATTCCTCGTTGGTGAGGAGGGTCTCGTACATTTTCTCGCCGTGGCGGATGCCGATGACCTTGATGTCTTCCTTCTTACCTCCGAAAAGTTCGCATACGGCTTCGGCTTGAGTCTGGATAGTACATGCAGGAGCTTTCTGAACAAGTATATCACCGTTCTGGCCATGTTCGAAGGCGAAGAGGACGAGATCGACGGCTTCTTCGAGCGACATGATGAAGCGGGTCATCTTGGGCTCGGTGAGGGTGATGGGGTTGCCGTGGCGGATCTGGTCGATCCAGAGAGGGATGACGGAACCGCGGGAGCACATCACATTGCCATAGCGGGTGCAGCAGATTTTGGTGTCGCCGGAATAGCGGCTTTTTGCTACTGCAATTTTCTCCTCGATGGCTTTGGTAATGCCCATTGCGTTGATTGGATACGCTGCTTTATCCGTTGAAAGGCAGATGACGGCCTTCACCCCCGCTTCGATGGCTGCTGTCAATACGTTGTCTGTGCCGATGACATTGGTCTGAACTGCCTCCATTGGGAAGAATTCACAAGAAGGAACCTGCTTGAGGGCGGCGGCATGGAAGATGTAATCTACACCAGGCATGGCGTTCTTGCACGACTGGAGATTGCGGACATCGCCGATGAAGAATTTAATTTTATGGGCCACATCGGGCATCTTGGTCTGGTATTCGTGACGCATGTCGTCCTGCTTCTTCTCGTCGCGACTGAAGATACGAATCTCTGCAATGTCGGTCTGGAGGAAACGGTTGAGGACGGCATTCCCAAATGAACCTGTGCCGCCGGTAATCATAAGGGTTTTACCTGCAAAAATTGACATAATTGAATGTTATTTGTTTATTTGTTTGTTATTCTTTTACTACCCTGACGCTGTTGAGCTTGATCACACTCGGCAATGCTCTAAATATCTTTCAATCATTGCTCTCACTCAATCACAACCTTATCAAAAAACGTATCTGGCCTATCCGGATTAAAGATTTCGTTGCAATACATGACGGTGACGAGGTCTTGGGTGTCGGAGAGGTTGATGATGTTGTGGGTATAGCCCGGGAGCATGATGACGCTCTGAATCTTGTCTCCATTTACTTCATATTCAAGAATTTCAGCATTTGGATCATTCTCGTTACGAAGTTGAATAAGTCCGTGACCGCTGACTACTATGAACTGCTCCCACTTGGTGTGATGCCAATGCTCTCCTTTTGTGATTCCTGGTTTGGAGATGTTTATGCTGACCTGACCGCAATTCAAGGTATGAACGAGTTCTGTGAAACTGCCTCGGTCGTCGATATTCATCTTGAGGTCGAAGATGGCTTTCTCCTTTGGGAGATACGAGAGATAAGTACTGTAGAGTCGCTTTGCAAAACTGTCTGCTGGAATATCAGGAATCATAAGGGTCTTGGGCATATCGCGGAACTGATAGAGGAGTTCAACGATCTCTCCAAGCTTGACGTGATGAGTGATAGGCGCAGCACAATAGCGGCCTTCTGGTGTAAAAACTGTCTCAACACCGTCAAACTCACAATGGTGCTCCTCACCTTTGAGGGCGCAGATCATCTCATCGACAAGGTCGTCGATGTAGAGGAGCTCCATATCAACGGTCGGGTCGTTGACGGTGATGGGGAGGTCGTTGGCGATGTTGTTACAGAAAGTAGCAACAGCGCTGTTGTAGTTAGGTCTGCACCACTTTCCATAGAGATTAGGGAATCGATAGACAAGTACTTTGGCTCCTGTTTCTTCGCCGTACTGGAACATCAGTTCCTCGCCAGCCTTCTTACTTTTGCCATATTCGCTGGTGCCAAAGCGACCTGCAAGGGTCGCTTGGATCGAGCTTGAAATCATCACAGGGCAGTTGTTCTTGTGCTTCTTGAGGGTATTAAGCAGTATGGTGGCAAAGCCGAAGTTGCCTTCCATGAACTCTTTAGGGTCCTGCGGGCGATTGACACCTGCGAGGTTGAAGACGAAGTCGCAATTCTTGCACCAGGCGTCGAGTTGTTCAGGGGTGGAGTCTATGTCATATTCATAAACTTCGTCGATGACGAGATTGCTGTAGTACTTGGCTTTACCTGTCTTTATATTACCTAATTGAGCACAGAGATTCTTTCCAACGAATCCCCGTGCTCCTGTAACCAATACTTTCATTTTTGCTGAAAATTAGAACTTACGCCATACCATTTTATTGACAACACCAACATACGACTGGATGATCTTGACCACCTTGGTAGATACATTTTCATCCGTGTAGTTTGGAACCGGAATACCGTAGTCGCCATTCTTTACAAGTTCCACGGCGGTATCAACAGACTGAAGGAGACCATTGGTGTCAATACCGGAAAGGATGAAACCGGCCTTATCAAGAGACTCGGGACGTTCTGTAGAGGTGCGTATGCAGACAGCAGGGAAGGGATGGCCTACGCTGGTGAAGAAACTTGACTCTTCAGGCAGAGTGCCTGAATCTGAAACTACTGCGAATGCGTTCATCTGGAGGCAATTGTAGTCGTGGAAACCAAGAGGCTGCTGAACATGTACGCGAGGGTCAAGCTGGAACCCAGATGCTGCAAGGCGGTTGCGTGAACGTGGGTGGCAACTGTAGAGAATCGGCATATCATACTTTTCTGCCATAGCGTTGATTGCATTGAAGAGACTGAAGAAGTTCTTCTCGGTGTCGATGTTCTCCTCGCGGTGAGCAGAGAGAAGAATATACTTGCCCTTTTCCAGACCCAGACGTTGGTGAATATCGCTTGCTTCAATCTCCGCCAGATTCTGATGAAGTACTTCGGCCATTGGCGAACCTGTCACATAAGTACGCTCTCTTGGAAGTCCGCACTCTGCAAGGTATCTTCTTGCGTGCTCTGAATAAGCAAGATTCACGTCGGAGATAATATCTACGATGCGTCGGTTGGTCTCTTCGGGAAGACATTCGTCTTTGCATCGGTTGCCGGCCTCCATGTGGAAGATCGGGATATGCAACCGTTTGGCCCCAATGACAGACAGGC
>OLRA01004580.1_pt1 | contig 10803 bp, 10 predicted proteins | sample 1673011 | NCBI WGS metagenome assembly OLRA01 (sample SAMEA3136746, study PRJEB25190) | human gut metagenome | reverse complement strand
GGAGCCTGTGCGAAGACGGGAGAAGGATGTTTCCGCAAGGACGTTGTAAATGAATTTGTTGCGAAGGCCGGAGAGGCGGGCGGATATATATTTGGTTCGCCGGTACACTATGCTGCGGCAAGTGGAGCATTGACATCATTTATGGATCGTGCGTTTTACAGCGGTGGCAGTAAAATGACCGGAAAACCGGCAGCAGCTGTAGTAAGTTGTCGGCGGCATTCGACCAGATTAATAAGTATTTTACCATTAACTGTATGCCGGTTGTTGGTTCCCAGTATTGGAATCAGGTGCATGGGGGCAAGGCAGAAGAAGTGAAGCAGGACGAAGAGGGAATGCAGACGATGCGGACGCTCGGAAACAATATGGCATGGCTTCTTTCATGCATTGAAGCAGGAAAAGAGAAGGGCATTACATTCCCGGAGAGAGAACCGGTAATCCGTACAAACTATATTCGCTAATAATGCGTGGGGTTACACAAGAAAAAAATTAGGAGGGCCACACATGAATATTTGGCATGATATCAGCAAGGAGCGGATTTCTTCGACCGATTTCATTGCGACAATTGAGATATCGAAAGGAAGCAAGAAAAAATACGAATTAGACAAAGAAACGGGATTGATTATTTTGGACCGTATTCTTTACACTTCGACCCATTATCCGGCGAACTATGGATTTATCCCGAGAACGCTCGGCGATGACAAGGACCCGCTTGACGTACTTGTGATTTGCTCGGAGGAAATTGAGCCGATGTCGCTGGTTCGCTGTTACCCGATTGGCGTTATGTACATGCGTGACAATGGGGATATGGATGAGAAAATTATTGCGATTCCGTACAACGACCCAACATACAATTACTATACCGACATTGAGCAGCTGCCGGAGCACATCTTTGAAGAGATTCAGCACTTCTTCTCGGTATACAAAGATTTAGAGAATAAGGAAACAGACGTCAAGGACTTTGGTGGTCCGTCAGAAGCAATTGCGGTTATTGAAAAATGTATTGCTAACTATGAGAAAAAATACGACGATAAAAAGTAATGAAACAATGAAATGGTTTATCATGCGATAAACAGTACGCATATGAAAAATCCCTGTCAATTTCGGGTGAGATTTTCACCCGAAATGACAGGGATTTTTTTGAATCATTAACAATTAACTTTCCTGCAAATAAAGAGCGTTTGCAGCAATTACTTTTTTCATGGCTTCCTCGCCCGGAGCACCGATGGTGTTACGTTTTTCTACGCATGTTTTCATCGAAATTGCTTCGTAGATATCCTCTTCAAAAACAGGAGAAATCTTTTTATACTCTTCCAATGGAAGGTCGTCGAGTGGAATTTTTTTCTCGATACAAAGCAGTACTAACTGTCCGATGATGCCGTGTGCGTCACGGAAAGGAACACCGTGGTTGACTAAGTAGTCAGCGGCATCGGTTGCGTTTGTGAAACCATGTTTTGCGCTGTCTTCCATAATTTCCTTATTAAACTTCATTGTGTCAATCATGCCGGTAAACAGTGCCAGACATCCCTTTACAGTGTCAATGGCATCAAAGGTGAATTCCTTGTCTTCCTGCATATCTTTGTTGTAAGCAAGCGGAATTCCCTTCATTGTTGTCAGCATTGAAATCAAAGCACCGTATACACGACCGGTTTTTCCGCGGACAAGTTCGGCGATGTCCGGATTCTTCTTCTGTGGCATGATACTTGAACCGGTGGAATAAGAATCATCAATTTCAACAAAACGATATTCGTTTGAGTTCCACAGAATGATTTCTTCGCAGAAACGGCTCATATGCATCATAATCGTCGAGAGAGCACTGAGCAGTTCAATGAGGTAATCACGGTCGGAAACCGAATCCATACTGTTAAAAGTAGGGCCGTCAAACTTCAAAAGCGAAGCGGTGTACTCGCGGTCCAAAGGGTAGGTTGTTCCGGCGAGAGCGCCGGCACCGAGCGGACAGTAATTCATCCGGTCGTAGATGTCGCGCAGGCGGCTTCGATCGCGGCGGAACATTTCAAAATAAGCCCCGAAATGGTGAGCAAGTGTCACCGGCTGAGCTTTCTGCAAATGGGTAAAGCCCGGCATAAAAGTATCAATATTTTCTGACATAATCCGGTGAATTACCACCATCAATTCTTTGAGCAAATCATTGATTTCAACGATTTCATCTCTTGTGTATAATTTCATATCCAGAGCAACTTGGTCGTTTCGGCTGCGTCCGGTGTGAAGTTTTTTGCCGGGATCTCCGATGCGTTCAATCAGGTTTGCCTCCACGAAACTGTGAATGTCCTCGTGTTCCGCAGTGATTTCTAAAGCACCGCTCTCTAAATCATTCAGGATTCCCTGCAGGCCATCGACAATGGCATCTTTTTCAGAAGTAGTTAAAATCCCCTGTTTTTCTAACATTGTTACATGTGCAATACTTCCTAAAATATCCTGTTTGTAAAATTTCTGGTCATAGGAAATGGAAGCGTTAAAATTGTGTACTAACTGATTGGTCTCTTTGGTGAATCGTCCTCCCCAGAGTTTCATAAGTATCCTCCATTCTTAAGCCTGATAAGCAGGCGGTTATTTAATGTTACATCCAACAGATGTCCTCCCACAGCATCATAAACATACTATCATTTACAAAGAAAATTAGCAATAGAAAATTGACCGATTGGAGGCGGCGTGGTAAAATGAATATCAATGCCGTTGGAAATAGAAACGAAACGGTAAATTAGTTTAAGGGGGATATGGCAGATTGAAAAAAATAATAAAGACAATTGGCTGGACGCTGCTTGCCCTCCTTGTCTGTTACGGCTTGGAAGTGTTGTTTCGTGCCTTGTTTGGACTTGCGTTACATAAAGGGATGACAAAGCAGGAACAAATCCGAGTGCAGATTATGGCAAATTTTATTTTGAAATTGGTTGTATTATTTGTGTTTGGTTTCTGGTATGCCGTGCGGGAAAATAAATGGCATTACAGACCGGATTACCGCCCATTATTTACGGTAAAACGTATCGCCGGTTTGACGGCGATTGGGCTGTTTGGGCATCACCGTTGGATTTTTGCGGTATCTTCTGCCAAACATATTTGCTTCCTATGACAATGTGAGTGAGATTTTAAGCCTGAAAAACGGTTCTCCGTTTGCTGTGCTGCTTCTTGTTGTTGTCGTGGGACCGATTGCGGAGGAACTACTGTTTCGCGGCGTGATTTACGGTGGACTTAGAACTTGTTTTCCGGTTGATGTGTCAGCACTTGTTTCGGCACTGATTTTTGGTATATACCATAAAAATATTGTTCAGGGATTGTACGCGGCTGCCTTTGGTATTATTTTGGCGTACATCTTTGAAAAAACACAGAGTATCTGGGGAAGCACCCTTATGCATATGGCATTTAATTTAAGTTCTTATCTAATCAGTGGAATCGGTCAGTGGTTAGCCTATCGGCAAATCCGGATTGCTTCTATCTGGTATGTGATTTTTTATGTACTTTGCATTGTGGTTGTGGCGGCAAGCATTTATTCGCTGCGCCGGCTGCCGAACCGATATGATGAAATTAGAAAAAGGAATGGAGATGTGGAAGGATGAGAACCTTTGCAAAATCAGATAAATTACATGGAGTATGTTACGATGTGAGAGGCCCTGTTCTGGATGCGGCAAATGAGATGAAACGCCAGGGCACGGAGATTCTCCAATTAAATATAGGAAACCCGGCACCATTTGGTTTTCAGGCACCTTCGTGGATTTTGGACGCTATCCGTGATGCACTGGATGACCCAATGAGTCAGGGCTATAGCGAGTCCAATGGTATTGTTGAGGCACGTGAGGCGATTTTAGATTATCACCGGTCAAAGGGGCTGCCGAATTTGGAGATGAACCACATTTACATCGGAAATGGGGTCAGTGAAATGATTTCCCTTGCGATGCAGGGCTTGTTAAATGATGGTGATGAAATTTTGATTCCGGCACCGGATTACCCATTGTGGACAGCTGCGGCAAAATTGGCGGGAGGAACGCCGGTTCATTATATCTGTGATGAGAAATCCAACTGGTATCCGGATATTGCGGATATGGAGAAAAAAATCAATTCCAGAACAAAGGGAATTGTCATTATTAACCCGAATAACCCGACAGGTGCTTTGTATCCAAAAGAAGTGTTAGAGCAGATTGTAGAGCTGGCAAGACGCCATGAATTGATTTTATTTGCGGATGAGATTTATGACAGACTTGTTTTTGATGGCAAAACGCATACATCGATTGCATCTTTGGCACCGGATTTGTTTGTAGTAACGTTTAACGGACTTTCCAAATCAGACCGCATAGCGGGATTTCGCAGCGGCTGGATGGTGCTTAGCGGAGACTTGTCAAAGGGCAAAGGCTACATAGAAGGAATTAACATGCTTTCGTCCATGCGTTTGTGTGCCAACGTGTTAGCACAGCACGTGGTGGCACCGGCACTGAAAAACAGACCGGATGTTGACCCGCTTTTATTACCGGGCGGCAGATTGTATGAGCAGCGAAAATGCATCTGTGAGGCGATTGATGGTGTGGATGGTTTGTCTGTTGTTCATCCGGAAGCGGCCTTTTATATCTTCCCACGCATTGATGCAAAGCGTTTTGGAATTCAAAATGATGAGCAGTTTGTGTTAGACTTTCTGCGTGAAAAACATGTGCTTTTGGTACATGGCGGCGGATTTAACTGGGCAAATCCGGATCATTTCCGTATTGTCTATCTGCCGGAGGTGTCCGTTCTTACAGAATCTATGAAGAAGATGGATGAATTTTTGGAAAAATACCGCTAGGATTGTCTTGCTTTTTAAAACAGTTTTCGGTATAATGAAATTAAGTTTGGAGATTTTTGTGAAAGGAGAAATAAGATGTCGGCGATGTATGTTCAGGATATTACAAATCGAACCAATCAGGCAGCAAGTGTATCGCTGTCCGCTTCGCATACAAAGACATCCATTACTCCGTTTCAGAAAGTGTTAGAAAAGGAAAATGCATTATATGCTGCGGCTTCTGAGGAAAACACAAAAAGTGTGTCGCTGAAAAAGACGACAGCAAAGACGACAGAAAAAACATCGTCAGCATCAAAGACAAACAAAACGTCGAATGATACTTCGGAGAGAACAGGAAGCACGACGTTAAAAGGTATCTTTGAGCGGGCGGCAGAAAAATATGATATTTCCTATGATTTCTTAGTTGCCGTGGCAAAGGCAGAATCAGATTTTAACACAAAGTGTGTTTCCTCTGCCGGAGCACAGGGAATTATGCAGGTGATGCCGGAAGAACAGAAGGGGTTAGGAATCAAAGATCCGTTTGATGCCGAGCAGAATATTATGGGAGCGGCAAAACTTCTGAAAGCGCATTTGAAGAAATTTAACGGTGATTACACATTGGCGGCAGCGGCATATAACGCCGGCAGCGGTGCGGTGAAAAAGTACGGCGGTGTGCCACCGTATAAAGAGACGACAAATTACGTGAAAAAGATAAAGAAATTTATGCAGGAAGGCGTTACTGTTCCGAACCGCAAGGTTTCGACTACTTCCGATGCATATGAGGGAAGTGGTGCTTCTACTGGTGTAGAAGAGAAGAAAACAATGTCACAATCGACTGATACGACTGCAGTGAAAGCGACGGCTTCAGATTTTGAAAAAGTTACGGTGGCAGTTGGAACCGGCGATAATGCGGTTACAATGACATATGGTGCTTATTTGAAATATTTGGAAATGGGGAGCACCGGCGTCGGTTGATGCGGCACTCCCTCATACAAGTTTAAGAAAGAAGATTTTGCATGGCAGTCTGATAGAGAATATCACTTTTCGACTGCCAGTTTTCGCATACTTTGATAGCATCTGTTTCCGTGGCAACGTCCAAAGACAGCTGCATGAGAACATGATTGCCGTCGCGCAGTGTACAGGTGGCGAGATAGGTGCCATCGTTTGTCGCATGGTAGTCACTCACTAAAGATGTATCATCAATGATTTCAAATTTGTGTTCTTCTAAGTAATGATTGATTTCGTCCCGAATTTCTCTTGATAAAGGAGCACCAAACAACTCTAATGTTTCGGCACCCGCTTCGGTCAGCGTGTAGTACGTTAAATGATAGGTGCTGTCCTCTTTGATTAAATCCGCTTCTAACAATTCCCCAAAGGCATTTTGCAAATTAAAATAATTTGTGTAGCCGCGGTCTGTGATGTAATCGGAAATCACGCCGGGCGGCAGTGGAGAATCTACTTTACTTAGTGTATATAAAATAATTAGTTTATAAATGGTAATTGAGCCATTTGGCATAGCAAATTCCTCCTTATTTCCCGTGATAGAATTTTCCCTGAAAAATATGTTCCTGCTTCATTTTTTTTTGAAGGGAGTTTAGAACCATTCGCTTGTTGGCACTCCACAGAGGAGCAATTAATAAGTCCTTTGGTCCGTCACCGGTCACACGGTGTATCACCATATCCGGTGGAAGAATCGAAAGTGCTTCGGTAATGTAGTCTAAATACTCATCCGGAGTCAGTGTCCGGAACATTTTATTTTCATAATCCAACGCTAAGTCGGTTCCTTTCAGTACATGCAAAAGCTGGAGTTTAATACCGTCACTTCCTATATCAGCAACATATCTTACCGTATCGATAAAGTTTTCTTTTGTTTCACCGGGCAGACCGGCAATCACGTGAGTTACAACATTTACACCGATATTTTGCAGATTTTTTACTGCTGTTTCGTATACGGAGTTTGGATAACCCCGCCGGATGTAGCGGATGGTGTCCGGATGAATGGTTTGTAAACCGAGTTCAACGGTCACCGGCATTTTTCTACAGCAGTCGGCTAACAGCGAGAGAACATCGTCTCCTAAACAGTCCGGTCTCGTTGCAATTGCAAGCGTGACAACGGATTCATGTGTCATTGCTTCTTCCCAAGCCGCCCGCAAAGTTTCAATCGGTGCGTATGTAGCGGTGAAAGATTGGAAGTAAGCGGTAAAATGATGCCCTGCGTTTTTGTAACGGGAAACACGGGCAATGGCTTCTTCGATCTGTTCGGTAATGCTTCCTTTGGTGGCGGCAAAATCACCGGAACCGCTGCCACTGCAAAAACAACAGCCTCTTGTACCAAGCGTGCCATCGCGGTTTGGGCAGGTGGTTCCACCAGCCAGAGAAATTTTATATACTTTTTCACCAAAACGTTTTTTGTTCTCGTAATCCAGAGAGTGGTACGGTTTATCGCCCCATTTTTCCATGATTAATCAGCAATATGTGCTTTTACGGCAGCACTTACAACATCTGCAACGCGTGGATCAAAAGCTTCCGGCATAATGTTATCTTCGTTTAACTCATCTTCCGGTACTAAAGATGCAATCGCAAGAGCGGCTGCTAATTTCATTTCTTCGGTAATCTGTGTGGCACGTCCCTCTAAGGCACCTTTGAAAATGCCGGGGAAAGCAACTACATTGTTGACCTGATTTGGAAAATCGGAACGTCCGGTTCCAACCACTTTTGCACCGGCCTTTTTTGCAAGGTCAGGCATGATTTCCGGCACCGGATTTGCCATGGCAAACAAAATACCGTCGCGGTTCATTGAGGCAACCATTTCCTCTGTTACGATTCCTGGAGCGGAAACGCCTACGAAAATGTCAGCGTCGACAAAGGCATCGGCAAGACTTCCCTCTTTGCCGGATAAATTGGTAACTTCCATCATTTCTTTCTGCATCCAGTTTAAGTCCTTACTGTTTTTGCTTAAAATACCGGATTTATCGCAGAGTGTTACATCCTTAAATCCATAGCGGAGTAAAAGTTTTGTGATAGCGATTCCTGCGGAACCGGCACCGTTTACAATGACTTTACAGTCTTCTTTTTCTTTGTTCACTACTTTTAATGCATTGATGATTCCCGAGAGAACTACGATAGCTGTTCCGTGCTGGTCGTCGTGGAAAACCGGGATGTCAAGTAATTCTTTTAAGCGTGTTTCGATTTCGAAACAACGTGGTGCGGAAATATCTTCCAAGTTAATGCCGCCAAAAGCAGGGGCAATATTGACTACGGTTTTGATAATTTCTTCGGTATCCTGTGTATCTAAACAGATTGGGAAAGCATTGACCCCGCCAAATTCTTTGAATAAAACAGCTTTTCCTTCCATAACCGGCATAGCGGCTTCTGCGCCGATGTTACCGAGGCCCAAAACGGCACTTCCGTCGGAAACAACGGCAACTGTATTTGACTTGATGGTATAGCGGTAAGCTTCTTCCTTGTTCTCTGCAATTACTTTACATGGTTCTGCAACACCCGGTGTGTAGGCAATGGCAAGATCTTCTCTTGATTTTACCTCACACTTTGGTGTGGTTGTAATTTTTCCATTCCATTCTTCATGCAGCTTTAACGCTTTTTCGCTCTGTGTCATAATATCCTCCATTCTATCTTGTACAAATCCAATAAACATATAACAATAATCATATCATTTTTCAAGGGCAAACACAATAAGTTTCTCTTGTACTTTTTATGGAAAATGGTACAATGAGGATAGGATGGCGCCATGGCGCTAAGGAAAGGAGAAAAAAGGATGACTTACGAAGAAGCAAAGCAGAAATTAATGCCTGTTGGTCAGGAACATTTATTACAATATTTTGAGGAATTGGGAGAAGAGGAGAAAAAGTCACTGTTGAAACAGATTGAAGATTTGGATTTGTCACTTCTTAATTTGATTGAGGGCGGTGTAAAAGAGATACCAAAAGGAAAATTAGAGCCGCTTGGTGCTGTGACATTAGAGGAGATTGCGGCAAAGAGAGAGCATTATGAAGAAATCGGACTTCAGGCAATTTATGACTGCAAAGTGGGTGCGGTTCTTTTGGCAGGCGGACAGGGAACAAGACTTGGTCTGGATAAGCCAAAAGGAATGTTAAATGTTGGCGTGACAAAAGAATTATATCTGTTTGAACAGTTAATACATAATTTGATGCAGGTGAAAGAAAAAGCGAATGCATGGATTCCGTTATTTATCATGACAAGTGAAAAGAACAATGACGATACGACACAGTTTTTCAAAGAACACGATTATTTTGGCTATAACAAAGATTATGTATTCTTTTTTGTTCAGGAAATGGCACCGTCAGTAAGCTATGACGGAAAGATTTATATGGAAGGTAAAGCAAAACTTTCAACTTCACCAAATGGAAATGGCGGTTGGTTCTCTTCCTTGGCAAAAGCAGGTCTTTTGGATAAAATCGATGAACTTGGCGTGGAATGGCTGAACGTATTTTCTGTGGATAATGTACTTCAGAAGATGGCTGACCCGGTATTCGTTGGTGCAACGATTGAGGCAGGCTGTGTGTGCGGATCAAAGGTAGTGGCAAAGGCAGACCCAAATGAAAAAGTAGGAGTTCTCTGTTTAGAGGATGGAAAACCATCGATTGTAGAGTATTATGAAATGACTGATGAAATGATTCATTCCAAAGATGAAAATGGACGACTGTTATACAACTATGGTGTTATTTTGAACTATCTGTTTAATGTAAAAACGCTGACAAAGATTATGAATGAATATATGCCGACTCATGTAGTGGAGAAAAAGATTCCATATATGGCAGAAGATGGGCAGATGATGAAACCGGAGGAGCCAAACGGTTACAAATTTGAACTTCTTGTTCTGGATATGATTCGAATGATGGACAATTGTTTATCTTTTGAGGTTGAGAGAGAACGCGAATTTGCACCGATTAAAAACAGAACCGGTGTTGATTCTTTGGATACGGCGAGAGATTTGATGAAAAAAAATAAAATTGAATTTTAAAAAGCGTGCAATTTAGCTGACTTGAAAAAGTAAATTCCAGTGCAAGAGTAAATTCCACGGGCTTTTAAATTTTGTTGATTTTGCAGGAGATTTTTTAACAAAATCTCCTGCTTTCTGCTATAATTAAGGCAACTTATCGAAATTTTGTTGATTTTATGGCATGAAAAACAGGCTACTGGAATTCGGTGTGCTAGACTAAATTCCACCAGCCACATTATAAAAATGTGAAATGTTTACTTCCAGTCTGACAGCAGATTTCGATCAGTTGATTAGTTACTTCTTAAAGCGTATCAGCTTAGGCGTTAAATTGACTTCATCGGGTGAAATCGGCTTGAGCTGAAATGCTTTAAGAACATCTTCTCCAAGTGTTTTCAGGGCAGCATCATACGGTGTATGACCCTCAAGGCTTTCTCTTGGAGTAGAGTTTATATGATTCACAATAAGATTGACATCCCACTGAGTCAGAAATTCAAAGGATGTTCCTTTGGGCAATATCGTGCGGAGCATGGTATGCGCCTGCTCGATGGTTCCCTTCTGTCCGCTCCGCATGGGATCACAATAATAAATGCTGCTTCTTTGGATGCCGTTAATACCGGTTTCCAATTTTTCTGGGTCACCAAATTCGGAGCCACGATCAGTTAAGACATTTTTAAAAACAGATGTAAATTCATACGTTCCCATACGTTTTTCCAAACGGTCAAATACAGCGCGGACAGCACCTTTTGTGCACCGGTTAAGAAGAAATGCAAGAAACAGCTTTTCCTCTGTAAAGATCATGGTCAACAGCGTTTTATGGGAATCCCTTGATGACTTTACTGTATCCATTTGTACATAAGAATCTAATTCCATAGAACAGAAGTCTGCATAGGTTCTGTTGGTAAACACTTTGCGGTCTTTGATCTGTGTTTTGTGGCACTTTCTTGGTTTAAATTTTGCCTGCCTTTTCAGATCTACATTTCTGGCTGTGAACAGTCCTTTATCGATGTATGTATACATGGAACGGACAGACATATCAAGCTCCGGATGATTGATCAGGATCTGA
>OLRA01004572.1_pt1 | contig 10817 bp, 8 predicted proteins | sample 1673011 | NCBI WGS metagenome assembly OLRA01 (sample SAMEA3136746, study PRJEB25190) | human gut metagenome | reverse complement strand
ATCCTGACACAGTGTACGAATATACGTGCCTTTGGAACATGAGACCTCCATTGTGACATAAGGCAGCTGTATTTCTGTGATATTCAGGGCATTAATCACCACATGTCTGGCCTTTCGTTCAACTTCCTGACCGGCCCTGGCCAGCTCATATAACTTTTTGCCATCTACCTTAATGGCAGAATACATCGGCGGTATCTGCATATAATCACCAACAAAAGAAACCGCTGCATCTCTGACCTCACGCTCATCGACATTCACAGCCTTTTCAGTAAGAATCTGCCCGGAAATATCCTGTGTATCGGTAGTTCTGCCAAGCATCATCACCGCACGATAAGTCTTGTCCCGGTCTGTGATCATATCACAGAGCTTTGTTCCTTTGCCGAGACAGACCGGCAGAACCCCTGTTGCATCCGGATCAAGAGTTCCGGTATGTCCGATTTTTTTCATATGAAGAATGCCACGCAGTTTTGCAACTACATCATGTGATGTAAAACCTTTTTCCTTGCAGACATTAATCATTCCATCGTACATGTATCCAGCTGCTCCTTTATTAATGCTTCTGCTGTATGATAAATTTCATTGATATCGCCCACTGCTGAAAATCCCGCTGCGCGCACATGGCCGCCGCCGCCAAATTTGCCTGCAACCGCTGCAACATCCACGAAATGATTGGATCTCATACTGAATTTATAAGTGTTTGCCTCTGTGTCGGAGGCAGATGCAAGCAATGCCACCTCAATGTCCCTTGTCAGACGCAGCTGATCGATAATACCTTCCAGATCACCATGTCCTGCACCCAAACGGTCCAGCTCCGTTTTTTCAAGCACACACACAATCATTCGATTGTCAAGAACAGGTCGGCATTTCTGCAGGGCATAGCCCAGAATCTTATTCTGCTTATAACTTTTGCGGTAAAAAACATCATCAATGAGATCTGAATACGGAATGCCTTTTTCCATCAGGCAGCCGGCCATATCCATTGTATGACGGCTTGTATTGCTGTATTTGAACACACCGGTGTCACAAATAATACCAATATACAATGCCACTGCTGCATCATAAGAAATAGCCTCCATTGCCATCAGCCCTGTCAGTACTTCGCAGGTTGAACTGGCATCCGACACGATCATATTCTCATCGGCATAGCCCGGATTGCTGATATGATGGTCAATACAGATCCTGTGTTTTGCCGTATCAAAATATTTCTGCGCTCCGGCAAGACGCCCTTTGTCACTGGCATCCAGTGCAATAAATAAATCATAGACCTTATCATCTTCATAGCTGCCAATAATCTGCTCAACACCGGCAATCACTTTATAGCTTTCTGGAACCGGTTCCAGTCTGACATCTGCCTCAATCTCAGGATAATTATCCCTGAGATAATGCCAGAGGCCCATACAGGCGCCGACGCAGTCACCATCCGGTCTTGTATGGCCGGCAATAATGACTGTTCGGATCCCTTCCAGGCAGGACAGAATATTATTCATTGTCCTCTTCTCCTTCATGTTCTTTTCCTTCATCTGAACGAACAACATCGTCAATCAGTTTTGACATATTGACGCCGTATTCGATCGACTGATCCAAAACAAAATGAATTTCAGGTGTATTTCTTAAGTTCACAGTCCGTGCAAGCTCACGGCGGATAAAACCAATGGCACTTTTAAGTCCTGCCAGTGTTGCATCCTGTGCATCTTTATCGCCCAGCACGCTGATATAAGCTTTGCACTGTTTCAGATCCGGTGCTACTTCCACAGCAACAACGCTGGTCATCGGACTGATGCGCGGATCTTTAATCTCACGGGAGATAATACGGCTCAGTTCCTTCTGAACCTCACCATTGATACGCGTATTCTTTATACTGTTCTTTCTCATCTATATACTCCTATCTCGGCACTTCTTCCATAACGAAAGCTTCAATCTGGTCGCCTTCCTTAATATCGTTATATTTCTCAAAGGACATACCGCATTCATAGCCGGAATTAACTTCTTTCACATCATCTTTGAAACGCTTCAGAGATGCAAGCTCACCTTCATGAATAACAACATTATCTCTTAAGAGACGTACCTTGCAGTTACGAACGATCTTACCATCCTGAACATAACCGCCGATGATGGTGCCGACACCGGATACCTTATATGTCTGACGCACTTCTGCATGGCCGATGATCTTCTCTTCGAATGTCGGTTCAAGCATACCCTTCATAGCAGCTTCGATATCTTCAATGGCATTGTAGATGACTCTGTACAGACGCAGATCGACTTTTTCCTGTTCTGCAATAATCTTCGCCTGATTGTCCGGACGAACATTGAAACCAATAATAATCGCATTGGATGCAGAAGCCAATGTAACATCAGATTCATTGATGGCACCAACACCGCCGTGAATAACCTTGACAGCCACTTCATCATTGGAAAGTTTTGCAAGACTCTGTTTCACAGCTTCTACAGAACCCTGAACATCGGCTTTGACAATGATATTCAGATCTTTGATCTGACCTGCCTGGATCTGATCAAACAGACCATCCAGAGATAATTTGGATTTTGTATCAGCCAGCATCTTCTCACGTTTTGTGGCGATAAATGTCTCAGCCATTGCACGGGCTTCTTTTTCAGTATCTGTTGCAATGAAGACTTCACCAGCCTGAGGCACTTCATTCAAACCAAGAATCTCTACAGGTGTAGACGGACCGGCTTTCTTTACACGGCGCCCCTTATCATCAATCATTGCTCTTATCTTACCAAATGCAGTACCAACAGTTACATTATCACCAACATTCAGTGTACCTTTCTGAACCAGCACGGTTGCCACAGGACCACGACCCTTATCCAGCTGTGCTTCAAGAATCAGGCCACGGCCCTTTCTATTAGGGTTCGCCTTTAATTCTTTCACTTCAGCATCCAGAAGGATCATATCCAGCAGATCCTGAAGACCTTCACCTGTATGTGCGGAAACAGGTACCATAATGGTTGTACCGCCCCAGTCCTCTGCAATCAGACCATATTCTGTCAGTTCCTGTTTAACACGGTCAATATTGGCACTCGGCTTATCAATCTTGTTGATTGCAACAATAATATCGATTTCTGCTGCTTTGGCATGGTTAATGGCTTCAATTGTCTGAGGCATAACACCATCATCAGCTGCAACAACAAGGATTGCGATATCTGTAGACTGTGCACCTCTTAAACGCATGGCTGTGAAAGCTTCATGTCCAGGTGTATCCAGGAATGTGATCTTCTGACCACTGACTTCAACAACATAGGCACCAATGTGCTGTGTAATACCGCCGGCTTCTCCGGATGTAACACTTGTCTTACGGATAGCATCAAGGATAGATGTCTTACCATGGTCAACGTGACCCATAACGCAGACAACCGGTGGTCTTGGCTGAAGATCTTCTTCATTTTCTTCCTCTTCCTTCAGCATCTCTTCGATAACATCCACAACAACTTCATGTTCACAGAGAATATCATATTCAAGCGCGATTTCTTCTGCCTCATCATATGTGATGTCTGAGTTCACATTAAGCATCTTGCCTTCAAGGAAAAGCTTCTTGATGATCTGAGCTGCCGGAATCTTCATCTTATCTGCCAGTTCTTTGATTGTTACTGTCTCAGGCAGTTCAATGCTTGTTACCTTCTCTACAACCGGTTCCGGCTTTGGCTGTGCATTGACAGGCTTCTTACGCATTGTGTTTCTATTGTTATTGTTATTGTTGTTCTTATTATTGTTCTTGCCGTTTCTGGATGTATTTCTTCCTTCAAAATCTCTATCATCACGGCGGTTGTCACGATCTTTGTTGTCCTTGTAGTTTCTGCGGTTTTCTCTTGTTGTATCCTTTGTCATAACAACTTCTTTGTTGATGGCACTGTCAAGATTGAACTTGCCGTCACGGCCGCCGTTTCTACCACCCTGACCTCTGTTGTCACGGCTGCCGTTTCTGTTCTGGCCATTGCCGTCACGATTGAAGCTTCTGTTCTGGCCGTTGCCGTCGCGATTGAAGCTTCTGTTCTGGCCGTTGCCGTCGCGGTTAAAGCTTCTGTTCTGACCGTTGCCATCGCGGTTAAAGCTTCTGTTCTGGCCGTTGCCGTCGCGGTTAAAGCTTCTGTTCTGACCGTCACGACCGCCGTTTCTATTCTGACCATCGCGGTTATAACCTCTGTTCTGGCCGTCGCGGCTGCCATTGTCTCTTGATGGTGTGCTGTAATTACCGCGGCTGTCCATACCCCCCTGGACATTGTTATTGCGGCGTGGTGCTGCGTTTCTATTGTCCTGAGCCGGCTTTGTTTCCTGCTTCTGAGCCGGTTTTGCTGCCGACTGTGTAAAGAACTTTCTAATCTTATCTGCATTCTCTGATGAAATGGTGCTCATATGGCTTTCTACATCCACACCATGTCCCTTTAATGCATAGATGACATCTTTGCTGCTTTTATTTAATTCCTTTGCCAATTCATGTACTCTGATTTTTGACATAGGCTACCTCCGTTAAAATGGTGGAATCACTGATTGATTCCTGTATCAATAAGTTTCCTGATGGACTTTCCGAAACCGGCATCAAGTACTGCCAGTGAAGCCCTGTATCCACGTCCCGTATGTGTTCCGAGACTTTCTTTTGTTCCATAAATGTATACAGGCACATGATAATAAGCACCCATATCATTAAATGATTTCTTCGTATTGTCAGATGCATCCGATGCAATAATGACAAGACATGCCTTGCCCTTTCTGACTGCAGATTCTACTGCAAACTCACCGCTGGCGATCTTGCCTGCCTTTGTCGCCAGTCCGATCATTGATAAAGCTTTATCTGTCAATATTCTTCATCTCCTCTTCCAGCTGTCCGTAAACTTCCTTCGGTATCTGCATCTTCAGTGAACGTTCCAGGCCTCTGTTCTTAATGGCTTTCTGCAGACATTCACTTTTCGGACAAATATAGGCACCGCGTCCGTTTTTGCGCCCTGTTGCATCAATACATATCTCATCTTCCGGCGTTTTAATGACACGGATCATTTCTTTCTTGCTCTTCATTTCCTGACAGCCGATACACTGTCTCATAGGAATCTTCTTCATGGCCGTCACCTTTTAGTAACCGTAAGCCTGGGATTCACTCTTGATATCGATCTTGTAGCCTGTCAGTTTAGCTGCCAGTCTTGCATTCTGGCCTTCCTTGCCGATAGCCAGTGACAGCTGATAATCAGGAACAACAACAGCTGCGCTCTTCTCTTCAGGATCCACATCAACAGAGACAACCTTTGCAGGGCTTAATGCATTCTCAATGAGAACGGCAGGATCCTCGCTCCAGTTGATGATATCGATCTTCTCACCGCGAAGCTCATCAACAATGGCATTGACACGGGCACCATTCATACCGACACATGCACCGACAGGATCAACGTTTGGATTGTTGGAGCTGACTGCGATCTTTGTTCTGGAACCTGCTTCTCTTGCAATGCTCTTGATCTCAACTGTACCGTCTCTGACTTCTGTTACTTCTGCTTCAAAAAGTCTCTTCACCAATTCAGGATGTGTACGTGATACAGTGACCTTCGGTCCCTTTGTTGTATTCTTTACTTCTACAATATAGAGCTTGATACGGTCTGTCGGCTTGAATACTTCGCCCTTCACCTGTTCATTCTCTGTCAGAACCGCATCAACCTTACCCAGGTTCACACTGATATTCTTGCCGTTATATCTCTGTACAACACCTGTTACGATGTCTTTCTCGCGACCATAATATTCATTATATAAAGACTTTCTTTCTTCTTCACGAATCTTCTGGACAACGACCTGTTTTGCCTTCTGTGCTGCAATACGTCCGAAATTCTTCGGTACGATCTCCACATGAACAATATCGCCCGGATCATAGAACTTGTTCTTCAGTCTTGCATCCGCAACACTGATCTCCATTTCAGGATCTTCCACTTCTTCTACAACTGTCTTATCTGCAAAAACTTTGACTTCACCTGTCTCACGATTCATAGTCACACGGATGTTATCTGCTTTGCCGTACTCATTCTTGCAGGCAGCGACAAGAGAATTCTCAATAGCTTCAAGCAGAATATCTTTGCTGATGCCTTTCTCTTTTTCTATATCGTCCAATGCCTTAATTAACTCTTTACCTTCATTCATTTTTTAAATTCCTCCTCTATGTCTGTTCTATCAGAAGAAGAATGCAAGCCGGATGCGCGCAATATCGGAACGTTTAAACTGCATCTCGGTTTCATCTTCCATTTCCAGTGTCACCGTATCTTCATCGTATGCTTTCAAAATACCGACGAATTCCTTTTCTTTATTAATTGCTTTGAACAATTTCACTTCAACATCCTTGCCGATGCTTCTCGCAAAATCCTTCTCTTTCTTCAGAGGACGATCAAGACCCGGTGAACTGACTTCCAGAATATAGTTTTCCGAAATAAAGTCCTCTTCATCCAGTAAATCACTGAGCGCCCGGCTGACTTCTTCGCAGTCATCTACTGTAATCCCGTTCTCCTTGTCAATATAGGCACGCAGATACCAGTTGGCACCTTCTTTCACCCATTCTACATCGACAAGTTCAAATCCTTTCGCCTCGACGATCGGCATGAGCATTGCCTCAGTCCTGCTTTCATAATCTTTCTTTGCCATGTAACTCACTTCCTTCCCGAATTAAGATTCCTTAACACGTACAAAGAGTGGACTTGCGCCCACTCTTTGCTAAAGTTAATATACTATCTTAATCATTGTAACACCAGTTTGATTATTTGGCAATAGCCAACTTGACGATTATTCATAAGAATAAAACGCCTGCAGCCGATGTTTTGTATCAAACAGATCATTATATAAAAGTTTCTTATAATTTTTCAGCAGAGCTTCCGCTTCTTCTTCACCACAGTCTGTTCCTGTATTTTCCTTCAATGCATGTGCAGAGATAAACGGAACATTCTGCTGCAGATCAGACAGATAACTCTGAAAATCCGTCAACGGCAGCCCTGCTGCCTTCAAAAGACGTACAGCCAGATAGTTGGCACTTGTCTCTTCCCCCTGACTTTCATTGATGTCATAATTGGCCCACATGACAAACGGCACAATATATCTTTCCTTTCGGTCACTGCCTGTTCCAATGGAAGTGACAAACGCATCATTGCTGCCCGTTTTTTTGCCGGTGTCTACCACATTGGTAATGTAATCTGCCGGCTGATGATCGCCAAACATCATAATGATCGTCGGTTCTGACTGCTTTTCAAAGTATTCCACCAACTGTTTGAAAGCTTCATCGGAACGCTTGATCAATGACAGATACTGTTCTGTAGCCTTCAGATAAGTGCCGCTGCCTCCCACAACACTGACATCCGGGATAAAATTGCTGTAGCGTTTGACATAGCTGCCATGATTCTGCATCGTCACATCAAACACAAATAGCCTCTCGTCAGAAGACTTCTCTTCATAACGACTGATAATCTTCTGATACGTGGTCCAGTCACTGATATAGGTTCGTAATATCTCAGGGTTTGAAAAATCATCTTTAAAATATTTCTCTTCAAATCCCAGGTCATCATATACCGTATCTCTGTTCCACCCCTTTGGATAATAAGGATGCATGGACACAGATGTATAACCGACAGAGGACAGCTGACTGGCCAGTGACGGCACTTCCGACTTGATATACTGTTGATAAGGGATACTGCCTGTGGGCAGAAAATACATACTGAGTCCGGTCAGAAACTCAAACTCTGTATTGGCTGTGTTGCCGCCCTTAACAGAAGAATACATCCATCCCTTCTGGGTGTTCTCCGAAAGAGAACTGATAAATGGCATCACTTCTGTATTCGTTGTATAATCCCCCAGCACCGACAGATCAGAAAATGCTTCATTCATAATAACAATGATATTCGGCTTCTTCGTCAGATCAATGTTGTCTGCACTGACATTGCTGTCACTGTTCCCGGAGGATATCTCATCCTGGATTTTGGCCAGTTCTTCCTGTGAATAACCCTCCGGCTTGTCAATCTTCAGATAACGGAGATTCACAATAAAACTCAGCGCCAATCCGTTATTGCGATAATAAACCGTCGGCGTAAACAGGGTTGTATCCATATCAAATGTTTTGATGGCCGCATCCGTCTGGACATAACCGCAAAATCCCATGAATGCTGCGCACATGACAGCAATACCGGCACCGCGGAACTTCGACATCTTAAACTTCAGCCGCATTTTCAGACACAATGACCAGAGCAGCAGGATCAACAGGATCACGTTGCATGCTCTTACGGATAATTTATATTCAAAGTTATCAGCCACTGTCGCTGCCACACCCACTGAGAAAAGATCCCATGGCAGAATCGGCGATGATCGGAACATCAGGACAAAATAATTGGCCAGGCCCGCTGCACCAAGCAGCATCGAACCAATAAGGATGGACATTCCTGTTCTTCCGGTTATAAACAGCAGCACGCCAAAAAACAGATAATACATGATAAGGTTCAGAATAACAGGGCCTTCCCACATCTGACTAAGCAAGTGGGTATAACTTTCCACAAGCATAAAAACAGCTGCCGGTGCAAAGGCTGTTAAAAGTATCTCGATCAAAGCTGAATATCGGAATCGAAACAGATTCACAACAATGGCTGCAGAGATAAATACAACCGCCAGCCACAGCCATTCCTGGCTTTTCTCAGCCGTCTGCATGGAGTACACCGCCAGCCCCGCCATCACAACGCCGTATACCACAGCCAATATGGCAGATTTCTTATCAATCCACCTGTCCTGTTTTTCAATCGGCCGTTTCAGCTGTTGACCGATAATTGCTAAATATTCTTTTGCAGAGGAGGACCGTTCTGATTTTGTATAGATTCTCTTCTTGTGTTTTTTGTTCTTCAAGTCAATCTTTCCTCCTAAAAACCAAAATCAAAAATTGACAACTGATTGCTCTCAGGGAGTCCACCGAGAAGTCCAAGTTCAGCCATAGTATCCAGCACAGTCTGACTGACTTTAGCCTTCTGACGAATATCGTCCTTCGACAGGAATTTCTCACCACGCTCAGTCTCTGCGTGAGCTGCCACAGCCAATGCTTCCGCAGCAATACCGCCCATGCCTTCAATGACAGAAAACGGCGGCAGTAATTTGCCCTCTACAACCTGGAATTTGATGGCATCCGATTGATACAGATCGATTTTCAGAAATTCAAAACCTCTTGCATAGAATTCCTGTACGATCTTCATATCACGCAGAGTATCCTGCTCTTTCTTGGAAAGATTCGGGTTTGCTTTATAAGCTTTGATATGATTATCAATAGCCGCTTTACCCTGACACATCAGACCATAATCAAAAGCCGTTGCTCGAATGGTGAAAAAGGCTGCATAATAGGCCAGCGGTTCATGGATCTTAAACCAGGCAATACGGATACCCATCATAACATAAGCCACCGCATGGGCTTTCGGGAACATATATTTGATCTTTTTGCAGGACCAGAGATACCAGTCCGGCACATCATGTTCTTTCATGACTTTCTCATAATCCGGTGTCAGGCCCTTCCCTTTACGGACACTTTCCATAATCTTGAAAGACTGTTCGGATTCAACCCCTTTGTCGATCAGATAGATCATAATATCATCTCGTGTACAGATGGCTGTGGAAATCTGGGCTTTTCCCTCCTGGATCAGCGTCTGTGCATTGCCCAGCCATACATCCGTACCATGGGACAGACCTGAAATACGCACCAGATCCGAAAATGCTTTCGGTTTTGTATCACGGAGCATCTGCATAACGAATTCCGTACCGAACTCAGGAATACCAAGAGAACCCAGGTCGGTACCGCCGATGTCCTCCGGTTTAATATGGAGCGCCTCAAGACCATGAAACAACGATAATACTTCCGGATCATCCAGTCGTATTTTCGTGGCGTCCACGCCGGTAATATCTTCCAGCATACGGATCATGGTCGGATCATCATGTCCAAGAATATCCAGTTTCAAAAGGTTATGGTCAATGGAATGATAATCGAAATGGGTGGTAATAATCTTGGTTGTCTGGTCATTGGCCGGATGCTGAACCGGTGTGAAGGAATAAATCTCTTCACCATGTGGCACAACAATAATACCGCCGGGATGCTGACCGGTTGTACGTCTGACACCGACGCATCCGCTGGAAATCCGGTCCAGCTCGCAAGAACGTTTATGCTGTTCATGCTCTTCGTAATAATGCATGGCATAACCGTAAGCCGTCTTATCTGCCAATGTACCAACGGTTCCCGCACGGAAAGTCTTGCCTTTACCGAAGATAACCTCCGTATAAGCATGAGCCTTACTCTGATAATCACCGGAGAAGTTCAAGTCAATATCCGGCTCTTTGTTGCCCTTGAATCCAAGGAAGGTTTCGAAAGGAATATCATGTCCCTCCTTCATCAGCGGTTCTCCGCATACCGGGCAGACCCTGTCTTCCATATCACAGCCGGAACGGCCCGAAAAACTTTTGACATAGTCCGAATCAAAATCCACATAGTGACATTTCGGGCACAGATAATGGGCCTGCAGGGAATTAACCTCTGTAATACCGGCCATATAGGCAACGAAAGATGAACCGACAGAACCTCTGGATCCTACCAGATAGCCGTCTGCAACGGATTTCCACACCAGTTTCTGCGCAATGATATACATAACCGCAAAACCATTACCAATGATAGAATTCAGTTCTCTTTCCAGTCGCTCCGTCACAATATCCGGCAAATCCTCCCCGTAAAGCTCATGGGCACGATTGTAACAGATATCTCGCAGGATGCCTGCCGAATTCTCAATGACCGGCGGACATTTATCCGGCCGGACCGGAGAAATTCTGTCAATCATAT
>OLRA01004566.1_pt1 | contig 10839 bp, 13 predicted proteins | sample 1673011 | NCBI WGS metagenome assembly OLRA01 (sample SAMEA3136746, study PRJEB25190) | human gut metagenome | reverse complement strand
GAATGGCCGATGTCTCCGACGATGCCGACGCGAAGGCCCTCGATGCGGCCGAAACGCTCGCGAATGGTGTACAGGTCGAGCAGCGCTTGCGTAGGATGCTGATGCTTGCCGTCACCTGCGCAGATGACGGAGACGCCGGAAACGTCGGCGACCTTGCGCGGCGCTCCCGCGTGCTTGTCGCGCACGACGATGGCGTCGATTTTGTACGAGCAGAGCGTCTGCACGGTGTCGCGCAAGCTCTCGCCCTTCACCGTGGAGGTAGAGGACCCGCCGAAGTTGAGCGTATCGCATGACAGGCGCTTCTCGGCGAGCTCGAACGACGAGCGCGTGCGGGTCGAAGGCTCGTTGAACATGTTCACGACGGTGAAGCCCTTGAGCGTCGGCACCTTCTTGATGCGCCGCTCGTTCACCGCGCGGAAACTTGCGGCGGTATCGAGGATTCGCGTGATGTCTTCCGCAGAGTAGTCGGAGATGTTGATGAGGTGCTTGTGGTTGAAGGCCATGGTTGCTACGCCTCCTTTTCATGGAGCTGGTCTAAGCCAAGCGGGGCGGAACCCGCACGGTCCCCTGGCGCCATCTCGAGGACCTCGACGGCAGAGACGCCATCGACTTCCTCCAAAAAGAGGCGGACGTTCTCGTGCGACGAGGAAGGGACGTTCTTGCCGACGAAATCGGCGCGGATGGGAAGCTCGCGGTGCCCTCGGTCGACGAGGACTGCAAGCTGCACGCAGGAGGGACGACCGAAATCGCTCAGCGCATCGAGCGCCGCGCGGATGGTGCGGCCGGTGAACAGAACATCGTCGACAAGCACGACGGTCAGTCCGTCGATGTCGAAGCGAATGTCGGTCGAGTGAACCTCGGGGGAAAGATGCGTCGCGAAATCATCGCGATAGAAGCTGATGTCGAGCGCGCCGAGCGGTACGTCAGTTCCCTCGATCTGCTTGATCTTGCTCGCAAGGCGATGAGCGAGCAGATCGCCTCGGGTGAGGATTCCCACCAAGGCGATGTTCAAGGCACCATGGTTGGCCTCGAGAATCTGGTGCGCGATGCGCGTGAGCGATCGCTCGATTTCGTCTGCGTCCATACAGACGGATTTCACTGTTCTAGTATCTGTCATTAGCACCCTCTTCCAATCAGGGATGCAGGCAGACCGCTCGGTTCTGCGATAGTGCAACTTCACCTGGGTGAATCGCTCGCACTCCTTGTCGGTCTCTCTGTACCGCTTTTAAAGGACTGCACGCAAGTATAGGGCAGCTTCGCGCCGCGCGAAACCCCGAAATGCTACATTGGCGGAAAACGCACGATTAGATAGATTGCTGACACGGCGACGGTCGCGAGCATCGTGGGAAAGCCGACCTTGAAGAAGTGCGCGAACGTGATGACGTGGCCGTTCTTGCGCGAGATGTCGGACATGACGACGTTCGCCGACGCGCCGATCAAGGTGCCGTTGCCGCCGAGGCAGGCGCCGAGCGAAACGGCCCACCACAGGGGCGCGACGTCCATGCCGGTCGCCTCCATGGACAGAAGGATCGGGATCATCGTGGCCACGAACGGGATGTTGTCGAGGAAGCTCGAGACGATGGCCGAGGCGAAGAGCAGCACGAGCATGGCGATAAAGGTCGAGCCGCCCGTGACGTCGATGAGCGCCTGCGCGAGCATGCCGATGACGCCAACCTCGGACAAGGCGCCGACCACGATGAAGAGGCCCGCGAAGAAGACGAGCGTCGTCCATTCCACATGCGCGAGAGCCTCCTCGATGCGCTCGCCCGAGATGAGCATGAGGATGCCCGCCGCCGTGAGGGCGACGACGCAGGACTCGATGCCGAGCGAGCCGTGCAGCATGAAGCCCGCCGTCACGAGAATGATCATGACGACGCTCTGGCGCAGGAGGACGGGGTTCTTGATCTGCTCGCGCTCGTCGAGGCCGGCGAGCGCGTCTTTGTGCGCGTCGTCGACGTGGAGCTTTCGGCCGAACAGCAGGTAGAACAGCGCGAGCATCGCGGCAAGCGAGAGCAGCGCCGCCGGGGTGTCGTAGAGGATGAAGTCGACGAACGAGTAGCCCGCCGCCGAGCCGATCATGATGTTGGGAGGGTCGCCGATGAGGGTCGCCGTGCCGCCGATGTTGGAGGCCATGATCTCGGCGAGGAAGAACGGCAGGGGGTCAAGGTCAAGCAGACGACAGACCGTGACCGTCATGGGGCCGATGAGCAGGACCGTCGTCACGTTGTCGAGCAGGGCCGAGAGCACCGCGGTCAGGCAGACGAAGAGCACCATGACGCGCCAGGGGTCGCCCTTCGCGAGGCGCGCGCACTTGATGGCGAGGTACTCGAAGATGCCCGAGAGCTTCACCACGGCGACGAAGAGCATCATGCCCAAAAGCACGCCGAGCGTGTTGAAGTCGACGTGTTCCATAGCCGCGTCGAAGCTGACCACGTGAAGGATGAGCAGGACCATCGCGCCGACGACGGCAGCGAGCGCGCGATGGATCTTCTCAGTTACGATTGCCACCATGACGACGACGAACACGACGATGGCGATTATCTGGGTTGTGCCCATGCGGTTCCTTTACTGTTCGATTTTTCGCATTCGAATCAGTATCCATGAAGAAGGGGGCCTTGTCATCAACATTTGAGCGAGATGTCTGCCCGATTCGGCAAATTACCCCATGGGAAGCCTCAGAAAGCCACTTGAGAGCCGCTCCAAAGCGCATGTCGATTTTAGCAAGATTGGCAGCCACCTTGAGAAATCCCTTTCTGCTCGATTTCCGCTCGTCGTGGACAAAAATCGTCGATATGTGAGTCGACTAACTACGAGGAAAAAGGCCACACGGCAGGCAGTATGCTGCGAACTGGGCTTTCTCATTTAAGACGATTGGGAGAAGCTCGCGGGAAGCCATCTTGACTCACATATCGGCGATTTTTGTCGATGCTGTCTAGCGATTCCGACAATCCCATGACCTGCGGTTTTGTGTACGAGAATCCCATGATTCGCATGAATTGCGGGCATTTTGGGGGACTTAGGTAAAAGATAGGCAAAGGTAGGGTGCTAACCGCTGTCGGGTTTTTCGAAAACTCTCCCCAAAACAAAAAAGAGCCCCGCGCTAGAACGCGAGACGATATGAGCAGGACATGAAAACATTGAGAGCCCCTGCTGCATGCGAATCCGTGGATTAGGCCGACAATGTGAGTGTCTAATTCAAAAGTGGCGACCACGCCACAAGCATGGAAAGGGGCTCTCTCATGTTGAATACTACCACCTTCGTCGGCCTCGACGTGCACGCACGATCCATAAAGGCCGTCGCCCTTGACGCGATGACCGGCGAGGTCCGCTCGGCCACTTTCGCCTACGACGCGGCGGCCGTCGCAGAATGGGTGGGATCCCTCGACCCTGCCGCGAAGTGCGTCTACGAGTCGGGCGTGACCGGGTTCGACCTGCAGAAGAAGCTCACGGCGCTGGGCGTCGACTGCGTCGTCGGCGCGGTCTCGAAGATGATCAAGCCATCGGCTGACCGCAAGAGGAAGAACGACCGCAACGACGCGGAGTTCCTGGCGCGCATGCTGTCGGTCGGCAACGTCGTGGAGGTGTGGGTGCCCGACGACGAGTGCGAGGCGGCGCGCGACCTGACCCGGGCCCTCGACGACGCGCGCGAGGACCTGAAGCGCTGCAAGCAGCGGCTGTCGAAGTTCCTGCTGCGGCACGGGCTCGTCTTCAGCGAGACGAACGCCAAGGGGCAGAGGAAGAAGAACTGGACCGCCGCCCACTGGGCCTGGATAAGGTCGATATCGTTTCCCGATAAGGCCGACGACGAGGTGCTCGCCTACTACATCGACGCCGCCAGGCAGGCGATGGAGGACAAGGCCCGCCTCGAGAGGCTGGTCGAGGCAGAGGCGTCCAAGCCCCGATGGAAGAAGAGGGTCGACTCGCTGCGCTGCCTGAAGGGCGTCGACGCCATGACGGCCGCCGACGTCGTGTTCGAGGCCGGCGAGTTCTCCAGGTTCAAGAACGCCAGGTCGTTCGCCGCTTGGCTCGGGCTCACCCCCTCCGAGCACTCCAGCGGGGAGAGCGCGAGGCAAGGCGGCATCACCAAGGCCGGCAACAAGCACCTGAGAAGGGTTCTCGTCGAGGCCGCGTGGCACTACATAAGCGCCAGCCCGCATCCGAAGGACCTGGCCAAGGGCCAGGCACCCGACCCCGCGGCGAGAAGGCACGCAGCCAAGGGCATCCGAAGGCTCGTGAAGAGGCGCGAGGAGATGCTGGGGCGCGGAGTCCACAAGAACAAGGCCAACGTCGCCACCGCCCGCGAGCTCGCGTGCTGGTGCTGGGCGGTAGGCCGCATGGTCGAGAACGGCTGACCTTCGGGAAGGCCGTCCCGACATAGCGCGATCCATCCCATCCTGCGGTCTGATCCGAGGCCGTTGGGGCGAACCCCAGGCTCTTTTTCTGCGAGCGCCCAAGGCGCCACCCGCGACACGAGACTGTCGAATCGACCGAGGTAACCCCAGCCGTAGCAACGGATTGCCCAGCGCAGAGATGCGCCACGGGCGGATATTAAACTGCAAAGACGAGCGTCGGAGAGACACGCCGAGGTCGCCGCAGGAGGGTTGAGATAGAGAAAGGGCCTGACTCAGAAAACCTGGGCCAGGCCCGGTTTTGCCTATTGACAATGTCCTGCTCATATTAAAAAGGCCCCGCCTCTCCTGAGAGAAGCGGGGCCTCGTATGTCCAGGCGCGTGACAGCTTGCGGCGCGATTGTCAGACGACAGCGACAAAAACGCTTGCAGCAACCAAAGCAAGCCCTACCGCAAGAATGGGAACGGAATGCTTCCGAGCCGAATCGTCTCCAATGAGCGCCCCTATGATTCCTGCCAAAGTCGAGAATCCGCCGAGAACCATGAGATTGGCGGAAGCGGCTCCCGCGACTCCCATATTGGCGAATCCGGCGTTGACGTTTACCAGAGTAAATATCGCCGCAAAGACCGCCATAAGGGCGAGCGTGTTGGAGTAAACGCGCTTCTCCGTGGTTTTAAGCTCGTCCGCTTGCTTTGAGAGCTCCTCTATCTCCCCTTCGTACACGTTCGAATACTCTCCGAGGCCTTTGTAGCTGAACTCGTCGGAGAACGCACCGCTATACGGCTTCGTCACCCCATCGACAAGTTCGAACATGACCTGAGCGATCCCCTTGCTCTTGTCGAGGGTGATTCTATTCGCGCTAACGTTGGTGACACGAAAGAAAACGCGAGTCTCGTGTCCTGGAAAATACAGCGGAGCGTCAAGAGACAGGCCCTCACGGATACGCGAGTTCTTCAGCCACACCCGTGCAGCAACATTGTCGGGAAGATGCAAGCATTCGGCAGATGACACGAAAACCGAATCGCCTGGTTCGAGGGAGACGGCGTCTTGTGCCGAACTTTCCACGTGAAACGCATTGGTCGTCAGGTCGTACGACACAGGGCCGATATTCTCCGCCTTCGCGCCGCTTATCGCTCCATCATCCGCAAGGCGCGCAATTTCTTTGTTTCCGAGAAGCATGATTCATGTCCTTCCTTCTCCTCAATACGTGGAGTTTAGCACTATGGATGGGCCGTTGGCCCTCGCGGAAAAAACTCCCAAAATCGAGAAGGCCCGCCCTACCGAAGAAGGGCGAGCTATATCCAAACGTATGGAAGGCGGCAGATGCGACCACCATTGGAATCCCATGGCGCGCGGGGCTTGTCGGTTTCTGGTCGTAGACTGGTCTGCAGAGCTTGTCGGAGCTTGTCAGAGTAGGTTCGAGCAGGTTCGAGCAGGTTCGAGTACCTAGCCCAGCTTCTCGGCGATCGTATCAAGCTTGGCGTTGATAGCCTCGATGGCGGCGGCGTTATCAGCCACCGCCTTGCCAAGCCACTTGATGTGGTCGTGGTCACACAGCTCCACGCCGCGCCCCGTGGGGTCGTATGTCCCCGTTACCTGCTCGTAGATGGTGGCTAAAAGCTTGTCCTGATGTTCGGTGAGTCCCATGTCCTCTTCCTCCTGATTCTCGTTGTAATCTGGCCGCACGACGCAGCAGATGGAGCCGTAGCCGCGCTGACGGCGCGCGACGACGCCACCGTTCGACTGGGAGCCCGCGCTTCCGCTGCTCGTGTTGCCCTCGATGGTGGTCATGTACCCCTCGCCTGGGTGGTTCTCCTCGACGATGCCCACGTGGTCTGCCAGGCCGTCGCCGCCCCAGTCGAACAGCACGAGGTCGCCAGGCTCGGCGTCCTCGCACGAGACGGTGGCTCCCGCGTCCTCGCCCGCGCTCACGATGTCGGGGCAGTATGCGCTCGGCATGCCCGCGCAGGGGACGCCCGCCCAGTCCAGGCAGTAGGAGGTGAACATGGCGCAGTAGGGGACGCCCGACGTGCCGAAGTACGGCTCGCCCGTCTTCTCGGCGTACCAGCGCCCGAAGACGGTGCCCTCCTCTGGGTCGGTCCATCGCGAGTAGCCAATCCAGTCACGTGCGCAGTAGAGCACGTCGCTAATCGTCCCCATTTTTGCCCTCCTCCGCCTTGGGGCAGGGCTCGAAGTCTGGCTCGTCGTGCGAGTCCTGCGACTCGATGAGCCGCTTCTCCTCGTCCGTCAGCTCGCCCATGGCTAGCCCTCCTTCGGCTCGGTGTAGGTCATCGCCTGCTCGCTGTCGCCCACGCCCGCCGTGGTCGGGTCGGCCACGATGCCCAGGATCGCGAGCAGGGTGAAGACGGTGCCGACGATCGCCACCAGCTGCGACTGCAGTTCGCCGAAGTCCAGGGTAACGCCGAAGATGCCGCACACCTGCTGGATCAGCAGCAGGAGCGCGGGGATCAGCGCGACCCAGAAGGCCTTGTTCTTGATGCGGACTCTCCAATTGATGTTCATTTCCAACCTCCTAATGCCTGCTGCGCACCGTGATGGCGTGGATGTCCTCCACCTGATGCGCGATCGTCTCAACTTGCTCGCCCATGTGGGCGCTGCGCTCGGATGACACGTCGAACTTCGCCACGATGGCGTTGAGCGCCGCCGCCATCGCGTTCTCGCTGTCCGCCGTGCGGTTCATCGCGTCCGCGAACCGCGCTTGGTTGGCCGCGTCGTCCTCGCGCCGCTTGTTCTGCAGGGCGAGCTCCTCGCGCCTGATGCGCTGCGCCTCCTCCTGGATTGACAGCTCCTTCTTCTTCCGCGCATCCACGAGCGGGATGGAGCGCCACGCGAGAACGCCGAGAAGCACGACGATGCCCGCGACCAGCATCCACCAGGGGCCGAAGCCTTCCCACACGTCGAGCGCGTGCACGTATGTCTCGTCCGTCGGCATCTTCTCTTACTCCTGTCTCTTAACCCTGGTTGTCCGCGTCGAGGAGCGCCTGCACCTGGTCGCGCCAGCGCTCGGGGACTTCCTTGATTGTCAGCTTGCCGCGCTTGATGCGGCCGCAATAGAACCTAGCCATCTACTCACCCCCTGCCGCGATGCCTGCGAGCTCCTCGATGGCCGCCGCCTGCTCGTCGAGCTGCGCCTGCTGGTCTGATACCTGCGCCTTGAGCTTCGCCTTGTCGGCGGCGCTCATGAGGCCCGCCGCGCTCGCGGTGGCGACGTCCTTCGCGGCGAACAGCGACTTCAGCCCCGACAGGAACTCGCCTAGCAGGTCCTTGTCTATGAGGTCCTTGAGGTCCTTCATAGGCGCCGCCTACGCGAACATCGCTTTGATGTCGTCCACCGAGGCGAGCGAGACGTCGGCCTTCGCCACGTAGGCGGTGAGGTCGTAGAATCCGCCCTGCACGTCCCACTTGTACGACGAGCCGCTCACAACGCACACGACGTTCGACCCCGCGGGGTAGCTCTCGCCCGCGCCGCCCACGAAATCGTCGGTCGCCGTGAAGGAGTTCGTGACGTTCCACATGTTGCCGAGCACCGCCTTCCCGGGCGTCGGAAGCTCGGCGAACGCGCAGCTCCCCTTCGGGGTCACGGCAGAGGTGGGCGCGCTGTCGATGGCGGCCTGCATGTCGGACTTCGCCTGCGATACCTTGCCGTCCACGGAGGCCACGGTGTCGTAGGCCTGAGCCTTGACCCACGTCTGCGTGGCCATGCCCCTCGTTGCGGTGCTCACCGCGGTGTTCACCTGGTCGCCCGTCTGGTAGCCCTTCTTCGCGAGGGCCGATTCGGTGACCATTCCCTTCGTGCCCGCCGCGACGGCGTCGGACACCTGCTTGGCGTTCTGGTACCCCTTGGCCTCCACGCCCGCGTTCGTGGCCATGTCGCTCGTGGCCGTCGCGACGTCGTCGGGCGTCGCCAGCCCGAGCCCCGCCGCCGTGAGCGCGCCCGCGACCTCGTGCCCGTTGATTGTGGGCTTGCCCGTCAGGTCGGCGTAGGCCCCCGAGAAGTCCGATTCGCCTGCCGCGTTGATCTTCGCCACGAGGGCGTCGGTCAGGTTGTTGTCCGAGAGCACCTTCTTGACCGTGGTGCTCCCCGTCTTGTACTCCTGGGCGACGTAGGCCTCGTCCGCCTGGCCCTTGAAGGCGGCCAGCAGGTCCTTGTCGATTAGATTAGTCAGCATATCGCTTGCCATTCGAGCATCTCCTCACTTGAACATTCCCAAGACGTCGGCGAGCGTCGCCTTCGTCATCCTCACGTCCCCGACGAGCGGGCTCCCGTTGATGGTCGGCTTGTTCGCCGCCGTCGAGTAGTCGCCCGCCACCACCGACGGCGAGACGGACAGGAGCCCGTCCTCCTCGACGTCCAGGCCGTCCCCGACCACCACCTCGCCTATCCGCTCGCGCGTAGCGGGTCGGTGCTGGTCGAGCCCGCCCGGGACGTAGGCCGCGCCGATCCCCGCGCTGAGCGCGCCCTCGCCGCGGATGCGCGCCGAGAGCGGTCGCGGCTGCTCGGCGATTCTCGCTTCGAGCACGTCACACCTCCCTCCTCAGCACGGCCTCCTTGAGCCGCGCGGCGGCGGTCTCCGTCTTGACCACCGTGCCGTCGGGCATCTTGAGGGTCACCTCGAACTCGACGAGCCCCGCCCCGAGGGCTGCCGTCTCCGCCTGGGTGTAGGGCACGGCGACCGCCGTCCCGTCTACGCTCGCGGCGTCCTTCTCTATCAGCTGCCGCCCCTTCGCGGCCACGATGACGCGCTCCGCATCGGCTAGCGCCTGCGCGCCGTCGGGCACGTCGATGACCACCGTCGGGGTCGTGTAGGTCTTCACTACTCGCTCACCCCCTGGTCGGCCCCGCCGCCCTCGGGCACGTCGGCCGCGCCCTCGAACTCCGGCAGGGTCTTCAGGTAGGCGTAGGCCGACTCGATGGTCATGGACTGGTCGTACTCCGCCTCGAACACGGACGTCTCGATGAACACGTCCATCGGCTCCCCCGATTCGAGGGCCGCCCTCTCCTCGGCGCGCTTCTCCGCCGACGTGTAGCTCGCAACCTCGACGAGGTTCGCCGCGTTCGTGATGCAGTTGAGCGAGACGACGCGGTGGTAGCGCACCGTGACGCCGCTCGGCAGCTCGATCTCCTTTGCCAATGCCATTGCATTCCTCCTTCTACGCCTTCAGTCCGTACACATCGGTGATGCGGACGGTCGACTTCTGGGCGGCGGCGACGCTCCCTGACTCGCCGACCCATCCGCGCCCGTGCCACGTCCCGTATGTCGAGATGGTATTCCCGCTGATCTGCACGATGCGCGAGTCCGTGTACGACCCGCTCCCTTCGTAGTAGTACGAAGCCGACAAAGCCGCGTAGCCAGACCCCGACGAGACGATCGCCGCCGACCTCGGCATAGGCGTGTTCCCGTTGTCGGACCTCGGGGTGAAGATGATGACCAGGGCGCTGTAGTTGTTCGCGTAGTCTTTGAGGGTGACCGTCCCCGCGTTTCCGCTCGAATTGATGTACAAGGGGAACCACGCCCTGTATTCCCCCCTGATGCCCCAGCCCGTCCGCATGACGCCGAAGTCGGACCTTGAGCCGTCGACTTCTATTGCGTTCCCTATCTTCAGCCACCCGTAGGCCGTGCTGTTGCCGCGCAGCGCGATGAACTGGCTGCCTACCGACTGGATGGAGGCGTAGCCGTTGACTATGCCGAGCTTGAACAGGTTGTTGCTCGACGAGCTGAACATGCTCACCGTGCCGTCCTTGACCTCGACGTACCCCGACCCCGAGACGGCCGACAGCCGATTGCAGTAGATGTCGCCCGAGGCTATCTCGTTGACGTCCACCGAGTCCGCGCGTATCTCGGCCCCCGTGATGGTGTTCGCCGCTATCTGGTCGGCGGTGACCGCGCCCGACGTTATCTTCGCCGTGGTCACCGCGCCGTCCGCGATGAGCGTGGAGCCGACCGACCCCGCGACCAGGATGCTGTTCGCAACCAGGTCGTAGCCGTTCCACTGCGCGCCGTTCCACACCTTCACGGCGGCGATTTGGCCGTCCGCGTTGGTCTGGTACCACAGGTCGCCCGCCTGGAAGCCGCCTTCGGGCGCTGTCGGCTCGTCCGCCGACGCGTAGATGTGGTTGCCGCCGTCGGGCGTCTCTATCTTGCTCACGGCATCCTTCACGGCGGAGTCTATCTTGCCGTCCATGCCCGCCAGCTCGTCCCTCGCGGCCGCCATGTCCTTCTCGTACCGCTCCATGGCCTTGTCGTGCTCGTCCATGCGCACCTTGTCGGCGGCGAACTGCTTCTTCGCCTCCTCGACCGACGCGTCGAGCGCTCGGGATATGCCGCCCGCCAGGTCGATGACCCAGGACTGGCCCTGCTTGACTATCTTCACGCGGTCGCCGACCTTGAGGCGTGTCGAGGCGGTCGCGTCGGTCAGCGTGATCGGCGCGGCCTGCCCGTCCAGGAGCACGGTCACCGTGCCGGCCTC
>OLRA01004555.1_pt1 | contig 10859 bp, 8 predicted proteins | sample 1673011 | NCBI WGS metagenome assembly OLRA01 (sample SAMEA3136746, study PRJEB25190) | human gut metagenome | reverse complement strand
GACTGCATCAAGACGTGCGACGTGACGCACAGCCCCTACTGCATCATGCTGGCCCTCTACAACGCTTTCAAGGGCAAGCTCCGCAACGGCTACGCCTTCTGCGGCTCGAACGCCTGGCGTGCCGAGAAGATTCAGTCGGTCCGGGAGCTGATGACATCGCTCCGCACCGAGTACGACAGCTTCGCCGCGAAATGCGAAGGCTTCTCGCTCCGGGAAAAACTCTTCGGCGCGAAGTGATCCGCCGCCTCCCAATAAAGACAAACCCCCTCCCGGCCAAATGGCCGGGAGGGGTTTGTCTTTGCCGGATGTCGTGCGTCATTTCGCCGCGGCGTAGACGAGTTTGAGTTTGGCGAGCTGCGCGTTTTTCTTGTTGGTGATCTCGATGCGGTAACGCAGGTTCTCTCGGGCGTCGATCAGTGTGTAGGACCATGTGCCGTCGTCGCCGTAATCGAGCGTATACTGCGGTTCCGAATTGTCGGCGCCGAACAGGTCGAGGCTGACGTCGTTCTGCTGGCTCGTGGGCAGGTAGTGAACCTCCGAAAGAACTTTGCCGGCGATGGCCGGGAATTCGACGTATGCGCCTAATTTGCTGAAAAACAGTCCTTGGGCCGGATCCGGAATGGAGGGGCTGAACTGTTTGTTGTCGAGCCAGTAGAATTTGCCGCCCTCGTCCGGATCGACGAAAATGGCAAATGTGTAGCCGCCGATCGTGTACTCATGGCGCCCGGTCGTGAAGTTATCCGTCGAATAGGGCGGCAGCTCGGGGGTGGCGACCGAAGCTCCCAGCGTAAAATCGGCCACCAGGGTTACCTCGGACGGCAGCACCGGGGTGATTTCGTCCTGGCTGACGCTGACGGTTTTCACTCCGTCGACGTTCGTGGCCGCGATCTCGATGCTGCCCAGCTGCTTCACATAGCCGTCCCAGTTGCCCGCGGCGGCGGTTACGCGGACGGTAGCGTCACCCGTGCCCTCGGTCTTGTCGAGCGTGAAGCCTTCGCCCGAGGGGACGGCCTTCCACGCGGCGGTCGTAGTGATGGTGAAGGTTTCGGACTCCCCGGCCTCGCCGCCCAGTACGAGGTCGTCTGTGCTGACGGTCAGCGTCGCGGTGTTCTTGTCGTTGTTGTCGTTGCAGGCGGTTGGGCTGGTGACGGCGAAAACTGACAGCAGCAACCCCGAAAGGACCCGCATGAATCTGGATGTTTGCATAAATTATTTTTTTGTGAGTGAGTAGCTTACAACTCCTCGAGCCGCGCCACGGGCGAGACGTCGAGCGACGAGAAGTCGCCCCGCAGGTAGCGGTAGTAGCCCGCCATGGCGATCATCGCCGCGTTGTCGGTCGTGAACTTGAACTCCGGAAGGAACGTTCGCCAGCCGCGCCGGCGGCCCGCTTCGGCGATGCCGTCGCGCAGGCCCGAGTTGGCCGAGACGCCGCCCGCGATGGCGATGTCGCGGATGCCCGTCTCCTTCGAGGCGCGGATGAGTTTGTCGAGCAGAATCTCGACGATGGTCCCTTGCAGCGAGGCGCAGAGGTCGGCCTTGTGCGTCTCGATGAAGTCGGGGTCTGCGGCCACGGCGTCGCGCAGCGTGTAGAGGAACGAGGTTTTCAGGCCCGAGAACGAATAGTCGTAGCCCTCGACGCGGGGATGCGCGAAGCGGAATGCCTTCGGATCGCCCTCCTTGGCCAGACGGTCGATCACCGGACCGCCCGGGTAGGGCAGCCCCATCACCTTGGCGCACTTGTCGAAGGCCTCGCCTGCGGCGTCGTCGATCGTCGTGCCGATGATCTCCATTTCGAGCGGGGAGTCCACGCGCACGATCTGCGTGTGGCCGCCGCTCACCAGAAGACACAGGAACGGAAAGTCCGGATGGGGCAGCGTGCGGTCCCGAAGGTCGATGAAGTGCGAGAGGATGTGCCCCTGAAGGTGGTTGACCTCGACCATCGGGATGTTGCGGGCGATCGAAAGCCCCTTGGTGAACGACACGCCCACGAGCAGCGATCCGACCAGCCCCGGGCCGCGGGTGAAGGCGATGGCGTCGATCCGGTCGGCGGCGACGCCCGCCTCCTTGAGCGCCGTGTCCACGACGGGGATGATGTTCTGCTGGTGGGCCCGCGAGGCCAGTTCGGGGATCACGCCGCCGTATTTGACGTGAACCGCCTGCGAGGCGATGACGTTCGACAGCAGGACGTTGTTGCGGAGCACGGCGGCAGAGGTGTCGTCACACGAGGATTCGATGCCGAGAATTGTAATATCCATCCGGAATTATAATTGTTTTTTAACTATTTTCGCTAAATTTGCAGGTTATATAGGAGTCCTGATGCGCAAAGGTATAAAAATATTGGGAAAGGTGTTCTCGGCGGCGGTTTTGTTGCTGATAATTGTTCCCGTGGCGCTCTCGCTGCTGCTCGACATTCCCGCCGTGCAGAACTACGCGGTGCACAGGGCCGCGCGCTTCGTCTCGCGCAAGCTGGAGACCACCGTGTCGATCGACCGCGTGGACATCGGCATCTTCTCGAAGGTCAGGGTCAAGGGCTTCTATGTCGAGGACTACCAGCGCGACACGCTGCTTTACGTCGGGAAGCTCGACGCCTTCATCACGAGTTTCGGCATCTTCGGCGGCGGGCTGGAGCTGAGCCGCGGCGAGATCGCCGACGCGAGGCTTTACCTGCGGCAGACGCCCGGCGGGGAGATGAACATCAAACAGATCGTCGACCGCATTTCCGACCCCGACAAACCCAAGAAGGGCAATTTCCGCCTCTCGCTGAAGAAGGCCTCGATCGAGAACATGGACCTCTGCCTCGAACGGCTCGACCATCGCGATCCGGAGCACGGCATCGACTTCTCGCACATGCACCTCTACGGCATCACGGCCCGCGTGGACGATTTCACGATCGACGGGCAGGCCATTTACACCTCCATTGCGGCCTTTTCGGCCCGCGAACGCAGCGGCTTCGTGCTGAACCACCTGGCCGGGCGGTTCTACATGACGCAGGGCTGTCTGGGCTTCGAGAACGCCTCGATCATCACGCCGCGTTCGAACGTCAACTTTCCGTTCGTCTCGCTGGCGGGCGACTCGTGGGCGCAGTACAAGGATTTCATCGGCGAGGTGCGCATCGACGCCTCGATGCGCAATACGACCGTTTCGACCGACGACATCGCCTTTTTCGCCCCGAAGCTGCGCGACTGGCATGTGGATTTCACCGACGTAAACGTCGAGGTCGCCGGCGTGGTGTCCGATTTCACGGGCCGGATCAGGAGCATGCAGATCGGCGAGGGGACGACGCTCGTGGCCGACGCCTCGGTGAAGGGGCTTCCCGACATCCGGAAGACCCGTTTCGACCTGTCGGTTCCCCGCCTGCGCTCCACGGCCCGGGCCGTGGACGAGCTGGCCCTCGGCATCGCGGGCCGCAAACTCTCGGACAAGCTGGTCGGCGTGCTGGGCAATTCCGGGCAGATCGACCTCAATGCCCGTTTCCGGGGACTGCTCTCGTCGTTCGACATGCAGCTGGGCGCCGCGACGGGCGTGGGTAACGTCTCCTGCAACCTGAAAATGGCCCCGGTCAAAGGGGGGTTGAGCAGCGTGCGGGGCGATGTCGAGACGCGCAACCTGCGTCTGGGCGAGCTGCTCGACCGCCGCGATCTGCTGGGCAACGCCACCCTCACGGCCTATGTCGACGGCGTGATCGGCAGGGGCGTGGCCGACGCCAACGTCGTGGGCAACGTCACGCAGCTGGGATTCAACGGCTATGTCTACGACTCGCTGCGGCTCGACGGCCGCCTGCGCAACCGCGAGTTCGACGGACGCATCACGGCCCGCGATCCCAACCTCGACTTCGACTTCTTCGGCACGGTCGACCTGAACGACTCCGTGCCGCGCTACGACTTCACGATGGACCTGCGGCACGCCGATCTGGCCCGGCTGCACGTCAACCGCCGCGACTCGGTGTCGCAGCTCTCGGGCCGCATCGTCGCTGCCGCCGGAGGGCGTTCGCTCGACGATCTGAACGGCCGCATTCAGGTGACCGACGCCCGCTACCGCTACAACGACAAGGAGATCGCGGCCGCCAGCATGACCGTCACGGGCGAGAACTCCGAGCGGAGCAAGTTCGTGGAACTGCGCTCGGACTTCGCCGACGTCACGTTCCGGTCGAAAACCAGCTACCGCACCGTCTTCGAATACCTGCGCCGGAGCGCGTGGAAATACCTGCCGATGCTGGGCGGCGAAAAGTGGGAGGAGACGCCTTCGGAACGCAAGGCCGCCGTGGCCAACGACTTCTCGCTGCTGTCGGTCAACATCCGCAATTTCAACCCCGTGGCCGACGCCGTGTCGACGGGACTTCAGATCGCCGACGGCTCGTCGCTGCAACTGTTGTTCAATCCGGCCAGCGACCAGTTGTCGCTCAAGGCAGCGTCGGAGTACATCGAGCGCCGGCGCATGCTCGCCACGCGCCTTTCGGTCAACGCCTCGAACCGCGGCGACTCGCTGGCGGTCTACGCCTCGGCCGAGGATCTCTATGCAGGGGTGCTGCACCTTCCGCGCCTCTCGCTGACGGGCGGCGCGCGGCAGAACCGCGTGCAGCTCTCGGCAGGCTTCGACGACACCCTGCGCCGCGTCTCGGGACTCGTCGGGTTCCGCGCCGCGGTGGCCGACGAGCACGGACCCAACGGCCGCGTCGTCGATTTGCGGATTCTTCCCTCGCACATCACCCGCGGCGACAAGACGTGGCAGATTTTCGCCCGCAAAATCCTGCTCGACACCGCGCAGGTCGTGATCGACAAGTTCTACGTGATGAACCGCGAGCAGGAGTTGCTGCTCGACGGCGTCGCCTCGCGCAGCCGCGAGGATTCGGTGACGCTCTCGCTGCACAATTTCGACCTGGCGCCCTTCGCGCAGGTCGCCGAGCGCATGGGCTATTACATCGAGGGGCGCACGAACGGTTCGGCGGCGATGAAGTCGGTGCTGCGCGGCGGCGAGATCACGGCCGACATCCTGCTCGACAGCGTGGAGGTCAACGACATTCCCGCGCCGCCGATGCGCCTCGCCTCGCGCTGGGACTTCGCCCGCAGCCGCGCCGGAGTGACGGTCTCCGACCGTATCAGGCGCGACACGCTGATCCGCGGTTTCTACGCCCCCGACCGCAACCGCTATTTCGCCCGGCTGGACGTCGACAGTCTCGACATGGCGCTGCTGGACCCGATCCTCGCGGGTGTCGTCTCCTCGACCGAGGGCATGGCCTCGGCCGACCTCACGTTGCAGGGCCAGGGCCGCAAGGCCGATCTCGAAGGCGAAATCCGGGTCGCGGGGCTGAAAACCACGGTCGATTTCACGCAGGTGACCTATTCGATGCCCGAGGCCGTGCTGAACGTGAAGAACAACCGGTTCAGGGCTTCGAACGTCCCGATTTTCGACCCCCGGGGCAACCGGGGGCGGTTCGATTTCGACATGAGCCTCCAGCACCTTTCGAATATCTCCTACGACGTGCGCGTGGCCCCGCAGCAGATGCTGGTGCTCGACACCGACTCCGACGACAACGACATGTTCTACGGCAGGGTCTTCGCCACGGGCGCGGCCCGCATCTCGGGCGACAAGGGGGCGGTGAACATGGATATAACGGCCTCGACCGACGGCAACTCCTCGTTCGTGATGCCGCTGTCGAGCAAGTCGAACATTTCGAACGCCGATTTCGTGGTCTTCGAGCAGCCCGAGCAGGCCGATACGCTCGACGACGTGGCGCGCAAGAAACTCTCCTTCGAGCGCAAGCATCGCCAGAAATCCGACGCCGGGAGCCAGATGAAGATCACCCTCGCGCTCGACGTGCGGCCCGACGCCGAAGTCGAACTCGAAGTGGCGGGCAACACGGTCAAGGGGCGCGGCGCGGGCGCGCTGAACCTCCAGATCAACCCCAAGGCCAATATTTTCGAGATCTACGGCGACTATACGATCGCGGAGGGCAGTTTCATGCTGTCGCTCCAGCAGATCATCAACAAACGCTTCACCATCGAGAGCGGTTCGTCGATCCAGTGGACCGGGTCGCCGATGAACGCGATGCTCGACATCGACGCCGTGTACAAGGTCAAGGCGTCGCTGCAACCCCTCCTGCAGGGCACGGCCGACCTCGGGGGCGACCGTTCGGTTCCCGTGGAGTGCGTCATTCACCTCGGCGAGCGGCTTTCGAACCCCACGATCACCTTCGACGTGCGGGTTCCCGGCTCCGATCCCGAGACGCAGAGCCTGATCGCCAATGCTCTCTCGACCCCCGAGACGGTCGACACGCAGTTCCTCTACCTGCTGCTGTTCAACAGCTTCATGTCCGAGAACTCGTCGCAGGCCTCGTCGAACATCGGCAGCTCGGTGTCGGCGGCCACGGGACTGGAGTTCGTGTCGAACATGGTCAGCAACTGGCTTTCGTCGTCCGACTACAACGTGGTGATCCGCTACCGGCCCAAATCGGAACTGACGAGCGACGAGGTCGATTTCGGGCTGTCGAAGAGCCTGATCAACAACCGGCTGTTCGTCGAGGTCGAGGGCAACTACCTGATCGACAACAAGCAGGCTGTGAACAGTTCGATGTCCAACTTCATGGGCGAGGCCTACATCACCTACCTGATCGACCGGGCCGGGACGCTCAAGCTGAAAGCCTTCACGCAGACCATCGACCGCTTCGACGAGAACCAGGGTTTGCAGGAGACCGGCATCGGCGTCTACTTCAAGGAGGATTTCGACAACCTGCGCGACCTGCGGCAGCGGATCAAGGAGCGTTTTACGAACAAGAAGCGCAAGGCGCGGCGCATCGCCCGCCGTACGGCCCGCGCGGCCGAAAAGGCGGCCGAAGATGCGGACCGGAGCCGTCTGCGCGAACCGGCGGATACGCTTTCGCCGTTCGGATACGTTAAAGAGGAAGAGGATGAATAGAAGGTGAACTTTGCGGTTAAGCGAGAGCAGAGACTGCTTGAAAAGTGAAAGGTGTCCCTGCGGTGATTGAATCCGACTTGATGCCGGAGCCGTGAAACAACGACCCGACTAAAAGCGCGGGCGGAGGGGCCGGGGCGCGTGCGCCCCCGCGGGCGCAGACTGCAAAACCGGCGCTCGGAAACGAAATTGGAAGGATAAAATTTGTAAACTTAAATATTTCTAAACCATTATGACAACATTTTTGCAGGCTGCCGAGGCGGTGGCCGTAAGTGAGGAGACCCGTATGGGCTTGTGGACCCTGTTTACCAAAGGCGGCTGGCTGATGTGGCCGCTGCTGGCGCTGGGCGGCGTGACGATCTTCATCTTCGTCGAGCGCTTCATGGCCATCCGCAAGGCGTCGGTGCTGGACATGAATTTCATGAACCGCATCCGCGACTACATTTCCGACGGCAAGATCCATACGGCCGTGAACCTGTGCAAGAAGACCGACACGCCGATTGCCCGCATGATCGAGAAGGGCATCGAGCGCATCGGACGCCCGATGAGCGACGTGCAGACCGCCATCGAGAACGTCGCCAACCTCGAAGTCTCGAAACTCGAAAACGGCCTTCCGTTCCTGGCCACGATCGCCGGCGGCGCGCCGATGATCGGTTTCCTCGGCACGGTGTTAGGTATGGTGCAGACCTTCATGGACATGTCCGCCGCGGGCGGCACGGTCGACCTGGGGCTGCTGTCGAGCGGCATGTACGTGGCGATGGTGACCACCGTGATGGGTCTGATCGTCGGCATTCCGGCCTACTTCGGCTACAACTACCTCGTGGCGCGCATCGAGAAGCTGGTGTTCCAGATGGAGGCCAACTCGATCGCGTTTATGGACATTCTGAATCAACCCGTTCAAAAATAGCGCGTTATGGCAATCAAACACGGATCGAAAGTCGATAAATCGTTCTCGGCCTCGTCGATGACCGACCTGATGTTCCTGCTGCTGCTGTTCCTCTTGATCGCCACGACGCTGATCAACCCCAACGCCCTGAAACTGATGCTTCCGAAGAGTTCGAACCAGTTGAAGGACAAGGCGATGACCACGGTGTCGGTTCAGGATGCGGGTCACGGCAAGTATCGTTACTATGTCGAATTGCAGGACGTGGGTTCGATCGGCGGCGTGGAGCGGGCGCTCAAGGCGCGGCTCGACGGGCAGAAGGACGCTACCGTCTCGCTCCACTGCGACAAGACCGTTGCGGTGGACGAGGTGGTGAAGGTTATGAACATCGCCAAGGACAATAATTATAAACTTATTTTGGCGACTTCGCCGAAATAAGTTCAATGAAAAATGAAAAATTAAGAATTAAAAATGAAATCCGTGCCACCATGGCGCAGGGGCAATTTTTAATTTTTCATTCTTAATTTTTAATTGGGAAACCAATGTATTACTACGATCCCGATAATAAATCCCCGCGACGGTGGGCGATGATCGCGACGGCAGTCTACGGCGTGCTGCTGGCCGGCTCGTTCGCGCTGGTGTCGTTCGATTTCTCGCCGGTGACGGACAAGCCGGGCGACACGATTCTCGTCGACTTCACCGAGCCGCCCGTTCCCGAGCCGCCCAGACCGCCCGTGAAGGTGGCCAACGAGCCGCGCGTGCACGATGTCGCGGCACCCGTGGAGCAGACGGCGCAGGTTGCGGGCAAGGACCCTGTGACGCAGACGCCCAACCCCAAGGCGCTGTTCAAGATGAACAAGGGCGGGGCCGACGAACCCGACAATGCGGGCAATCCCCGCGCTCCCGAGGGCGAGGACAAGGCCAGCGGCACGGGTCCGGGACTGAACCCCGACGGACTGGACCAGCTGGATCAGGGGCTGAAAGGGCGCGGACTGGTGGGCGACCTGCCCAAGCCGTCGTATCCCGGCGAGAAGGGCGGCAAGGTCGTGATCCGCGTGACGGTCGACGCTTCGGGCAAGGTCACGGGGGCTTCGTTCGAACCCAAAGGCTCGACGACGGACGCTGCCGAGCTGATCGAGGCGGCGAAAGCGGCGGCCCGCAAGGCGCGATTCACAGAGAGCCGCGCCGCGGTGCAGGGCGGCACGATCACCTATATTTTCCGCATGGAGTAACGGGTGTGTTTGAGAAACCCGCGTCGGGTCGGCCGGGTCGGCGCCCGTTTTTTACCCGGTTTCCCGCCGCCCGCTGGTATGATATTGGATAAATACAAATTTTGGCTATGCGACATATCCTGTTAACCCTCTCGGCCTGCCTGGCGTTCGCTGCGGGCTATGCCGAAAAACCCGTAAAGGGGGCGCACCTCCGGCTGGAGAACGCGACCTATAATTTCGGCGACGTGCCCCGTAAGGGCGGCGACCTGGTCCGCGAATTCCGGTTCGTCAACGACGGTACGGCCCCGCTGGTGCTGGTGCGGGTCATCACTTCGTGTTCGTGCCTCAAGGCGTCGTTCTCGAAGCGTCCCGTGGAGCCGGCCGATTCGGGGGTGATCCGCATCACCTACGAACCCCACAAGAGCGAGCCGGGAGCCTTCAACAAGGTGATCCAGGTCTACTCCAATTCGGGCGACGGCCGCGACGTGATCACCGTGCAGGGCAACTCGATCGAGGGGCAGCCCCGCGGAAAGGTCAAGACCGAAAAGGTGAAAGTGAAGTATAAGTAAGAATATGAACGAGTCATCGGCATCCCGCAGTGCTGTCGACTGCCGCTTTCGCCGCCTTTGGCGTCGTTGGCAAGTCTGACCCACCCCCAAACCCCCGCCTCGGCGGGGGCTTATGGCAGGGCGCTGCCCGGGACCGAATGACATAATGAACCGAAATATGGCAATTCTTTTTTCAAACGCGACGGTGCTGCCGATGACGGCCGTCGGGAACGCCCCCCGCACCTTTGCGGGCTGGGTGGGCGTCGACGGCAACCGCATCGCGCTGGTCACGGAGTCGGAAACGGCCGCCGCGGGGTTCCGCGCGGCGCACCCCGGGCTTCGGGAGTTCGACTGCCGGGGCAAACTCGTGATGCCGGGGCTGGTGAACACCCACTGCCATGCGGCCATGACCCTGCAACGCAGCCTTGCCGACGACATCGTCCTGATGGAGTGGCTCCACGACTATATCTGGCCCTTCGAGGCGCGTCAGACGGCCGACGATGTGGCGCTGGGCATGACGCTCGGCGTGGTCGAGATGCTGCTGGGCGGCGTGACGTCGTTCGTCGACATGTACTATTTCGAAAACCGCTGCGTGGAGACGGTCGAACGGCTGGGCATCCGCGCCATGCTGGGCTGCAACTACTTCGATTCGAACGTCGACGAGGTGATGCCCCAGGTGGAGGAGGCCGTGCGGCTGGCCGCCGGATGCGACCGGGTGCAGATCGCCCTGGCGCCCCATTCGCCCTATACCGTGTCGCCCGAGAACCTCCTGCGGCAAGCGGCTGGCGGATAAATACGGCCTGCATCTGATGATCCATATCTCGGAGACGCAGGACGAGGTGCGCATCGTGCGCGAAAAGTACGGGAAAACCTCGGTCGAACACCTCGACGGGTTGGGACTGCTGGGGCCGAAGACCATCGGCGCGCACTGCATCCACGTGACCGACAGCGACATCGACACACTCGCCGCGCGGGGCGTCGCCGTGTCGCACAACCCGCAGAGCAACATGAAAATATCGAGCGGCGTGGCGCCCGTCGAGCGGATGCGCGCCGCGGGTGCGCTGGTGACGGTCGGCACGGACGGAACCTGTTCGAACAACGATCTCGACATGTTCGAGGAGGTGCGCACGGCGGCCTTCCTGCAAAAATCCGCGACGGGCGATCCCGTGGCCCTTCCGGCCTGGGAGGCGCTGCGACTGGCGACGGCGAACGGCGCGCGGGCGATGGGCTATGCCGAAGGCGAACTGGGCGTCGTCCGCGAGGGCGCGCTGGCCGATCTGATCGTCGTGGACCTTCAGAAACCCCATT
>OLRA01004549.1_pt1 | contig 10868 bp, 14 predicted proteins | sample 1673011 | NCBI WGS metagenome assembly OLRA01 (sample SAMEA3136746, study PRJEB25190) | human gut metagenome | reverse complement strand
TCGCCATGATTATGGCTCTTGACCGTGCAATTCGCTGTGGAAACGACTCCGGCGACAGCATTTATGACAGCAGGGAGATGCTGGTACTTTAACTGATAGTGTCAGTTTTCTTTGTTTTTATTTTGAAGATACTTATAGTATTCAGAAATGATAGCTAAATCAATCTGTTTATAGATCGCATACTCTTCTTTTGTAAGACTATCTGGAGTGTACTCACTTAGCATTCGTGTAAAATCAAAGAATGAACGTGAATATGCACCGAAAAAGTAAATCGCATTATTAGCATAGTATTGTAATTTTACTTTATTTGTTTTGGTCTTCCGATCATCAAATAATAGTATACTCAGAGATTTTTCCAAATACCAAACATTTGTATTGTAGTATTTTTCTCCACCTATGATTCCGTTAATTGGAGAACACAGTAAAATAGAATCCACATTTTCATAATTTGATTCTATAAAACTTGACTCTGTAAAAGCTCCTTTTTCCCCAAAAATATAAGAATACCATTCGTCAAGGTCAGAGATAGTTTGTAAGGCAATGACGAGGATATTAAAATAGTCATCGCCGTTTGGAAACTTTTTTTGTGACTGTTCTAAATAATCTTTTAATTTGTTATCCAATCTGGATAGTTCTTCAACACCTTCATAATCTGTATCATCAAGGTTTATCATTCCAGAAAGTTCTTCAATAACTGCTTGTTTATCTGGAATTCTTTCAGCAGCAAAAAACTTTAGCGAATTGCTGTTTTCTTGCGCTATTCTTTTGCTATAGTTTGGAGTTTTGACTTCAATATTTACAACAACGCCTTTATGTTCAAATGAGCATTCTGGATTATAATTTCCGTTATATTTAGGTTCATATTTAAAGCCAGTATTAAACTTTCTCAAAATATAATATAAAACCATTAACTCACAGTTACATTGAAGGTATACTTGAACATCGTTTATCGAATATGCTGTTGCTATTTTATTGTAAATATTATCCTGCTCTTTTTCAAAAAGATTAGCTTCAAAAGTTTTAATCATGGCAATAAAGTCAGAATAAAAGCGGCTTCCATTTTTATATGCTACAGTAAGTGGGAAAATAGAATCATTATTTTGTATAAAATCTTCGATTCTCTGAACTAACATCGTAAGCAACCTCTTTTCTTTAAATATAGTTATATAGCTGATATCCTCCGCTTTTCTATATTATAACATACGCCCAGAGAAAAAGTCAACCGAAAGGAGCTGATGCACATGGGAATTTTCAGTGGACTTTTCAAGTCCAGAGATAAGCCTCGAAACAGCTACGACAGTCCCAGCTACAGTTACTTCTTCGGACGTTCCAACAGTGGTAAGCGAGTCAATGACCGTACCGCCATGCAGCACACAGTGGTGTATGCCTGCGTGCGGGTTCTGTCAGAAGCCATTGCCCAGCTGCCATTACACGTTTACCAATATACCGAAAATGGAAAAGAGCGAGTGCCACGGCATCCGCTCTATTTTTTGCTGCATGATCAGCCAAATTCGGAAATGACATCCTTCGTATTCCGAGAAACCCTGATGTCCCATCTGCTGATTTACGGCAATGCTTATGCACAGATTATCCGAAACGGTCGTGGAGATGTATTGGGGCTGTATCCGCTGATGCCGGATAAGGTCAGAGTAGACCGTGACCAGCGAAATCGTCTGGTCTACATCTACAGTCGCTACGATGAAGCCAATCCAAACCTGAAACAGCAGGGCGATATTGTCCTGCAGGCAGAAGATGTGCTGCATATTCCCGGACTTGGGTATGACGGCTTGGTGGGATATTCTCCCATTGCTCTTGCAAAGAATGCAATCGGCATTTCCCTTGCCTGTGAAGACTATGGTTCTACCTTTTTCGCAAACGGAGCCAGTCCGTCTGGTGTGTTGGAACATCCGGGAGTCATCAAAAATCCAGAGCGTGTGCGGGATGCCTGGCAGCGTGCCTATGGTGGTTCCAACTCGCATCATACCGCAATTTTGGAAGAGGGCATGAAATACACGCCTATTTCCATCCCCAACAATGAAGCACAGTTTCTGGAAACCAGAAAGTTTCAGGTTGAGGAAATTGCACGGTTGTATCGAGTGCCACTCCACATGATCGGCGACTTAGACCATGCCACTTTTTCAAACGTGGAACATCTGTCACTGGATTTCGTGAAATACAGTCTTGACCCTTGGATCGTTCGCTGGGAACAGTCTTTGCAGAAGGCATTGCTTTCCGATTCAGAGAAAGGCAAGTATTTCATCAAGTTCAATGTTGAGGGGCTTTTGCGTGGTGATTATGCTTCCCGTATGCAAGGCTATGCCACAGCAAGACAGAACGGCTGGATGTCCGCCAATGATATTCGTGAACTGGAAGATATGAATATGATTCCTGACGAATTGGGCGGAAATCTCTATCTTGTAAATGGCAGCTTTACCAAACTCGCAGATGCAGGGGCATTTGCAAAGGAAAATGAAAAGGAGGAAACGACCCATGAAGAATAACCGTTTTTGGAACTGGGTACGCAACGAAGAAACCGGTGCATCGGAGATGTATTTGTACGGTGCCATTGCGGAGAGTACATGGTTTGAAAATGACATCACCCCTGCCATGTTCCGCTCGGAACTGCAAAAACACAGCGGTGATGTGACCGTCTTTATCAACTCGCCGGGCGGCGATGTGTTTGCGGCCAGTCAGATCTATACCATGCTCCGAAACCATCCGGGCAAGGTTACGGTCAAGATTGACGGCATTGCCGCTTCTGCGGCTTCTGTGGTAGCGATGGCTGGAGAAGAAACCTTGATTTCACCGACCGGAATGCTGATGTGCCACAATCCGATGACCTGTGCCATGGGCAACAAGGCAGATATGGAGAAAGCCATCGCACTTCTGGACGAAGTCAAGGAATCCATTATCAATGCTTATGCAGAAAAATCGCATCTCAGCCGCAATAAGATCGCAAGGCTGATGGATGAAGAAACGTGGATGAATGCAGAAAAAGCATTGCAGCTGGGATTTGTAGACGGCATTCTCTTTTCTAAAAAGAATCCGTTTGTTCCAGAAGAACCAGAAAAAACAGATCCAGATGAAGAAGAAACAGAGGAATCTTCGGAAGAAGATCCGGATGAAAAAAAGAAGGAAAGCACAGCATCCATGCTGTACACACCATCTAAAACGCTGGATTCTTTTCTGCAGAAGATTTCTGCAACTGCATCCAAAGGCACGCCGATCAACCAATTGGACAAGCGGCTGGAGCTTTTGAAATATTAAAAACTATAGGAGGACTGATACTATGACAATTCAGGAACTGAGAGAAAAAAGAAGCAAGGCATGGGATACTGCCCGTGACTTTTTGGATTCCAAGCGAAATGAAAGCGGTCTGCTTTCGGAAGAGGACAGCAAGACATACGATGCCATGGAGCAGCAGATCGTGGCATACGGCAAGGAAATCCAGCGGCTGGAACGACAGGCTCAGATTGAAGCGGAGATGAACAAGCCCACTTCTACGCCGATTCAGGACAAGCCGAACGCAGCCATTCACGGCGATACCAAGACAGGGATTGCATCTGATGCATATCGTACTGCTTTCTGGAACAACATCCGCAACCGTAATTTTGCCGATGTGAGAAATGCTCTGCAGATTGGCGAAGATACCGAAGGCGGCTATCTTGTGCCGGACGAGTTTGTGCGCCTGTAAAAGGCGATGTTTACAGTAGATTAGGCTCTACACCGCACAGCAGAGCGGTTGTCAATCTGCCTAACCGATGACAGGAAACTGGACACGGGAACACAGCACGGCAGAAACGCAGGAAACGTCAAAAGGATATGAGGCGAGTAGTACCTGCAATGACAAGATAACATAAGGATAAGGCTGGATTGCCAAAGCAAAGGTTAGCTCCTTTTTCGTGGGAGGGTGTGGAAATTATCCTGAAACCACTCTCATGACCCCACCATAATATTGAATTCGTTATGGTGTCTGCTATAGGTCATGAAGCAAGCGTGAGAACACGTGAGATAAACCGAAATGATATCCGACAGTTATCACTTGCCTATAAGCATCGTTAAACAGGGATTGCCTAAGTGGAAATGCCGAAAGGCTATGTCTATTCGAGACTGAATATTCCATATGGCAACGGAGCTTCCGTAGTAGTCCGAGGTGGATAACGCCCACTACATGGCGAAGGGAAGCAGTTTGTTAATTCCAAAGTAAGAAGATGAAAGGGAGGAGAATCCTCATGAATCCAACATCGGAGATTTTGGAGCGTGTCAATAAAAGTTCCTCGGAACATCACGACGGAGTCTTTACAAGACTCTTTCGCTACCTTCTGAGAGAGGACATTTATTTTGCAGCTTACCAGAAATTATATGCAAACAGTGGAGCAATGACTCCCGGAAGTGACAACGACACTGCTGACGGTTTTAGTGCTGAATATGTGCATGAACTGATTGAAGAATTGAGGTCAGGAAAGTACAAACCGAAGCCTGTGCGCAGAGAATATATCAAGAAACAGAACGGAAAAATGCGCCCACTGGGTATTCCGTCATTTCGAGATAAACTTCTGCAAGAGGCGGTTAGAATGTTTCTGGAAGCAATCTATGAACCGTTATTTTATGACCAGTCACATGGTTTCAGACCGGAGAGAAGTTGTCATACAGCTCTCGACCAGATAAAGACAAATTTTCGTTCTGTAAAATGGTTCATAGAAGGCGACATCAAGGGTTGCTTTGACAATATAGACCACGCAGTGCTTATTAAAACGTTAGAAGTCAAAATCAAGGACAGCAGATTTATCAATATTATCAGAGCTTTCCTGAAAGCAGGTTATGTGGAAGATTTTCAATATCATACCACAATCTCCGGTACACCACAGGGCGGAATCATTTCCCCTATTCTGGCAAATATATACCTGCATGAGCTTGACCGGAAAGTCATGAAACTCAAGGAAAAGTTCGATAAGCAGTCTACACGACACCAGACACCGGAATATCTTCATTTAGCGAAAAGAAGGCAGACACTTCAAAAGAAGATTGACAGGGTAAAAGGTGAGGAACGTGAGCTTGCAATCAAGGAATATAAAGCGGTGTGCAATCAAAAATTGAAAACGCCCGCAAGAATGTCCGACGATAAAAAGCTTGTATACTGCCGATATGCTGATGATTTTCTAATTGGAATCAGCGGAAGCAGAGAAGACTGTGAAGAAATTAAAGAGATTCTGAGAGAATTTCTATCAACGCAGTACCATTTAGAGTTGAGTGCTGAGAAAACAAAGATCACACACAGTGCTGAACGAGTACGTTTCCTTGGTTATGACGTTGCGGTACGCCGAAGCCAGAAGATAAAGAAAAAGGCAAACGGTGTTAAACAAAGAACGCTGAATAACTCTGTAGAATTAACTGTACCTCTCGAAGATAAGATCATGCAGTTCCTGTTCAAAAACGACATCATAGAACAAAAACCAAACGGAGAAATCTGGGCGGTTTGCGTTCCAAGATTAAGACATCTTTCGGAAGTGGATATTGTGAACAGGTATAATGCACAAATCCGTGGCATTTGCAATTATTACTGCTTAGCAGCGAATTATGATAAGCTGAATTATTTCCGTTATCTTATGGAATATAGCTGTCTAAAGACGCTTGCAAGCAAAAGCAACAGCACAACGAGAAAAATCATCCAAAAATATCGTCATGATGGCAAATGGGCTATTCCCCATGAAGTTAAAGGCGGTATCAAATATGCAAAGCTTGTCTCGTTAGCTGACTGCAAAGCCGGTAAGTTGATGTCCGATAAAGACCCATGGCAATACAAATCCTTTGACCCGAAAAAGCTGTCACAATATGTGCGGTTAAGCGCAGGGGTATGTGAGCTGTGTGGTGATAATAGTGATTCCTGCTGTATTTATCATGCAGGTAAAATGAAGAATCTGAAAAGCACTACGGAATGGGGCAAGAAAATGCTTCACATGAGACGTAAAACGTTGATTGTTTGCCCGAAATGCTTCAAAAAGATTCACAGGGAACAAAATAAATGACATGTCAATAATGAATGGAAAGCCGTGTACATCGAGAGGTGTAAGCACGGTTTGGGAGGGGCTTTGTGCAAACCTGTCATCGAAAGATGATAAGGCGGCACACTGCTACCTCACGAACGAAAACTGGTGGAAGAGTTGGAGGAAGAGAGTATTTTCCGCCAGATGGCAACAGTTATCAAAACTTCCAACGGCGACCGCAAGATTCCGATTGTGACTTCCAAGGGCGAGGCTGTCTGGATGGACGAGGAACAGCAGTATTCTCTTTCTGATGATACATTTGGGCAGGCATCGCTTTCTGCATACAAGCTTGGAACAGCGATCAAGATCTCCGAAGAACTCCTTAACGATTCTGTATTTGACCTGCCATCTTACATTGCAAAAGAGTTTGCACGCCGTATTGGGGCAAAGGAAGAAGAGGCTTTCTTCGTTGGTGACGGCAAGGGAAAACCGACTGGCATTTTTAATGCTACAGGCGGTGCGGAAGACGGCACTTCCACCACAGGTGCAAGCATTACATTTGATGATGTGATGGAACTTTCTTACTCCCTCAGAAGTCCGTACCGCAAGAAAGCAGTGTGGGTGCTCAATGATTCCACAGTGAAGGCACTTCGCAAGTTGAAGGATAACACAGGAAACTACATCTGGAGTCCGTCTGTGCAGTCTGGTGTTCCTGATACAATCCTCAATCGTCCTTACAAAACATCCAGCTATGTGCCGGAAATCAAGGCTGGCAACAAGTGCATGGCATTCGGCGACTTTAGTTATTACTGGGTAGCTGACAGACAGGGACGCTCTTTCAAGAGACTGAATGAACTCTTTGCTATGACAGGTCAGGTTGGTTTCCTTGCTTCGCAGCGTTTGGACGGCAAGTTGATTCTTCCGGAAGCAATCAAGACACTTACCATCAAGAAAGCGTGATGCTATGATTACGCTGAAAGAGGCGAAAAACTATCTGAGAGTGGATTATGAGGAGGACGATAGTCTGATTCAGAATCTGCTTTCTACAGCAAAAAATCTGGTAATGGACGTTGGCAGAATGGACGAATCAGCACTTGCTGAAAATGAAGATACCGTGCGGACTGCGATGCTTTTCGCACTTGGTTATCTTTATGAAAATCGAAGTAATCCCGATTATCAAAAGCTAACGCTGAATCTTCGTTCAATTCTGTTTGCACAGCGAGAGGGTGTGATTTGATGGAAATCGGAACTTTGAATCAGCGAATCACTATTCTGGAACACAGGACTGTTATTGATGAAATCGGAAACCACATCACCAAATGGGAAGAAACGTTTTCTCTGTGGGCAAAGGTAACTGTAAAAACAGCAAGTGAAACAACTGATGTAGGAGTTACCAAAGAGGTGCAGAAGTTTGAATTTCTTGTCCGTCAAAGTCCTGCCTCGCTGAATATCAACAGCACCAATTTTCGTATTCTCTTCAGAAACAGCATCTACAATGTCACCGGAATTACTCCTTTATACGACCACAACAACTACATGAAAATCGAGGGTGAGATAAGAAAGGCAGGTGCTTCCGATGACTACAGTTGATGCGATGGCTGATGAGATTATGAAAGGTCTGACGGAATATGCAGACCTTGCAGATACGTCAATGAAAAAGGCGGTCAGAAATACTGCAAAGTCTGTAAAAGATGAAATATCCGCCAACGCTCCAAAGAGAACAGGTGCGTATTCAAAAAGCTGGACTGCCAAAAAGACAAAGGAAAACAGCCATTCTCTTGAAATGGCTGTACATTCCAAAAACAGATATCAGCTGGCACATCTCATTGAAAAAGGCCATGCCAAGCGTGGCGGTGGTCGGGTATCCGGCAAACCGCATATTGCTCCTGCAGAAGAAAAAGGTATACAGCTTTTTGAGAAACTTATAGAGGAGGCATTATCATGACCTACGAACAGATCGCAGAGATGATGGAAGAGATGGGACTGCCTTTCGCCTACCACCATTTCGCCGAGGGCGAGAGTCCTGCACCGCCTTTTCTGCTGTTTTTATCTCCCGGAGAGAATACATTTTCTGCGGATAATTCCATGTATTTCAGTTTTAAGAAACTGGATATTGAACTTTATACAGATGTTAAGAACCCTGAACTGGAAAAGCAAGTTGAACAGGTTCTGAAACGTCATGAGATTTACTACACAAAATCAGAAGTCTGGATAGAGTCCGAAAAACTCTATGAAGTGCTTTACGAAACGGAGGTTTAAGTCCTATGGCAAACAAAAAGAACAAGGTCAAATTTGGTTTGACCAATGTACACTACGCTAAAATCAAGGACTGGGTAACCGATGCCGGCGGAGCCAATCTGACACCGGTCTATGTGGATCCGGTGCGTCTGCCGGGTGCGGTTTCCATTTCCATTGATGCAAACGGCGAAAACGAAAATTTTTATGCCGATGACATCGTATACTACGTAATTTCCAACAATTCTGGCTATGAAGGTGATTTGGAAATCGCCCTGATTCCTACAGATTTCTCTACAGATATTCTGGGAGAAATCTTGGACAGCAACGGCGTTCTGGTGGAACGAAATGATGATGAGGTATCACAGTTTGCATTGCTGTTTGAATTCACCGGAGATAAGCGGAAGATTCGCCATGTTCTCTATTGCTGTTCCGCCTCCCGTCCGGCAACAGAGGGACAGACTACCGAGGACAGCAAGGAAGTAAAGACTGAAACCATCTCCATCAAGGCTTCGGCACTGCCGAACGGTCTGGTAAAGGCAAAGACTTGTGAGTCCACAGATGCTTCTACTTATGATGGCTGGTACAAGAACGTATACACACCGGCAGCCGGAACGGCTTCCAAGACCACTGTAAAAGCGTAAGGAGGTGGCAGTATGGCAATTCAGAAGAACATCACCATTGACGGTATTAATGTGCCGTTTAAGGCGAGTGCGGCAGTTCCCAGACTGTATCGCTTGAAATTCCGCAGGGATATTTACAAAGACTTTGCTGCCCTTCAGACTTCCGTGCAGGAGGGCGACGAGGAAGGCTCTACCATCGACATCGAGAGCCTTGAGGTGTTCGAGAACATCGCCTACATCATGGCAAAACACGCCGATGCAGCCATTCCGGCATCGCCGGACGAATGGCTGGAGCAGTTTAACACGGTCAGCATCTATGAGATCTTGCCGCAGCTGATCGATCTCTGGGGTTTGAATGTAGAAACACAGGTCCAGTCTAAAAAAAACACCGCCCGATTGACCGACCGATGACAACGCCCCTCTTCCTTCTACGGTGTGTGCAGATCAGGCTGTCCCTCTCGGAGCTTGATCTGCTCACGATCGGAGTCGTGAATGATATGTTCACCGAAAAGGAAAATGACGAATATGACGGCTGGCACGAGGTCGCTGGACAGGCAGACTTTGATGCGTTCTGATTGACTTTTTCTTTCTCCTGTGTTATACTAAATACGATATCTTGATTCTGTTTTTTTCGTAAGAAGGAGTATACGATGTCTGAATTCTTAAAGAATGTAAAAGACTATTTAATTAATGCGCCACAGGTTGTAGCAAGTATATTTGCTTTGGTAGGTGTTTTACTGACAATACTGAAAACGTCATCCAATAACAAAAAAAGTATAAAAACAAATGCAAGAATAGATTGGATTCAAAAAGTCAGGAATGAGGTGTTAGAATTACTTGCTCTATACTCATGTGTTAATGAGGCCTCTATTTCAAACGAACAATTATATCAAATTGAGAAAAAAACTAACCTACTTATTCTCTACTTCGGACCGGATTCATCAAAAAATGCTAAAAGCCCCAATACCGAAAAAGGACAAGATACTTTTCAAAGAAAACTTTTAAATAATAACAGTAATGCTGGAAAGAATCAATATATTGTGAAATTCCTTGAGGATTTATTAATAGCTTTGAAGGATTGCTCAAAAAATAACATTGACGTAGCCCGTAATAAAGTGCTTTCCCTTACGGAAAAACTGGTAGAAAGAAATATTTGTTTTGATGATAATGGTGATATAGTTAACGAGTCTATCCCTAAAGATTTGGAAGATTCTGATGTATTATGGGACGCGTTAAAAGAATATGATGATTGGGACTCATTCTATAACGAGTTGTCACAAAAACGTGATAAAATAAAAAATGACATTGTTGTTTTGAGAGACTGCTTTAGGATATATTTCAAAATCGAATGGGATATTTCTAAAAAAGGAAAATGATATTGAAGCACCGATCATAAATGATCAGGTGCTTTTTTCATGCCCTCATGGAGGAGGTGAAACCGCATGGCAAACCGCATCAAGGGCATCACTGTCGAGATCGGCGGCGATACCACCAAGCTGTCCAAGGCACTGGAAGGTGTCAACAAGGATATCAAAGGCACGCAGATGCAGCTGAAAGATGTCCAGAAACTGCTGAAGCTCGATCCTTCCAACACGGAACTGCTCTCGCAGAAGCATAAGCTCCTCGCCGATGCGGTGACAGCTACCAAAGAAAAGCTGGAAGTGCTGAAAACCGCTGCAGAACAGGCAAATACGGCTCTTGCAAATGGTGAGATTTCACAGCAGCAGTATGATGCACTACAGCGTGAGATCATCGAAAACGAACTGAAACGCCTGACTACAGAAGCAAACAATTCTCACACCGCTTTGGAAAAGATGGGTGTTCTGGGAGAAACGCTGCAGTCCGCCGGGGATAAGATCTCCGGTGTGGGACAAAAGCTGCTGCCCGTCACCGCTGGCGTCACGGCTCTGGGAACCATTGCCGTGAAAACCGGTGCGGATTTCGATTCCGCCATGTCAAAAGTGGCAGCTGTTTCGGGTGCGACCGGTTCAGAGATGGATGCTCTCCGGGAAAAAGCACGTGAAAT
>OLRA01004540.1_pt1 | contig 10894 bp, 8 predicted proteins | sample 1673011 | NCBI WGS metagenome assembly OLRA01 (sample SAMEA3136746, study PRJEB25190) | human gut metagenome | reverse complement strand
CCCCGAGCGTCTTCCCCATGATTTCGGTGCCAGCGAACTGCTTCTTCGCCTTCTCGGCGCTCTTCGCGATGTTCTCGTCGTCCGCGTTGTGGCGGCACCATGCGGCGCCCCCCACAACATCGCGCGCGGCCAGAAGCAGAGCACACAGCACGAGTTCCTTCACGGCGTTTGCGTTCGCGCCCGGCGTGTTGAACACGGGAATCCCGCGCTCGGCAAGCGCGTCGAGCGGGATGTTGTTCACGCCCGCGCCCGCGCGCGCGACCGCCTTCAAGTTGTCGGAGAATTCCATCTCGTGCATGTTCGCACTGCGCACGAGGATGACGTCGGCCTCCGACACGTCGTCGGTCAGCTCATAGTCAGACGACAGGAGCGCCAGCCCTTTTTGCGAGATGTTGTTCAAGCAGTGCACTTTGTACATGGAATCCCCTTTCTCTTGGTAGGTTTACCGCACAGGATAACGCGGCGGCGGCACAATGCGCGGGGAAAATACTGTAGGCGGCTAAAGTGGCGCCTGTTAAGACGCGCCGACTTCCCGAAGACAGGCGGCAGGAGTTAGAAAAACGGCTCCCTCTCGCGGCAAGCTAACGCAGGGCACACGAAGCGACCGAGGGGCGCACTTCCATCGGTCGCAAGGGGCCTGCGACAATGAGCCTCTAGCGCGAGAGTGCCTCGGCATCTATCGCGTTCACCATGATTTGGGCCATCGTCGCCCGATCGACAATGCTCGCGGGCTCGACGTAGCGTGTCCCACTTTCGTCCACGCCGTTCACCACACCCTCGTTCAAGCACCACGCAATCGAGCCCGAGGCCCATTCCGGAACGCTTTGCGCGTCGGGCATGGCCTCAAGCTTCGCGAGGCTCGCCCCTTCAACACTGCGCCCGCAAAGCTCGTGCGCGGCGTTCGCGATCATCACGCAAAGCTGTTCGCGAGGGATGCTCGCATCGGGGTCGAAGCAAAGCTCACCGTCCTTTTCCACGCCGTGGATCACGCCGTTTTCAACCGCCCAGTTCGCAGCCTCGGTGTAGAAGCACCCGGATTTCACGTCGGCCATCTTCGTACGATTCGTCGCCGCCTGGGCGTTGTAGTTCTTGGAAGCCGTCGGCTGGAAATAGCGCCAGAGGAGCGTTGCCGCCTGGGCGCGTGTCAGCGAGTCGGACGGGCCGAACATCCCGTCACCGTAGCCGGTCATGAGGCCCATCGCCGATGCCTCGAGCACCGCATCGTGGTACCAGGAGCCCTCCGGCACGTCGGAATACGGCGCATCGACGCTATAGCCCACCGTAAAGAAGCCCTCTCGCCCCTGATGGCCTGCGCGATACGTCACCTCGATGCGATACTCGCCCGGCTCCAGGTTCACTGTGCGCGAGAGCGTGCAGTCCTTCTGAACATAGGAATGGTCCACGCTGTCGGCGACTACCTCCTCGCCCTTCGAGTTCACGATCGACACCGCGAAGTAGTTGTGGCCGCAGGGGAGCGTCCAGGTGTAGTCGAAGCGCACGGCTCCAGCCTTCGCGACAACGATGCGGTAGGCATATCCCGAGTTGTTCTTGAAGTAAGTCGTCTCCTTGGAAGCCCCCGCCGAAAGGTCGACCACCTCGTATTCCGCGCCCTTCGTCGCAAGCGCCACCGACCCATCGGCGCGGCGAACGTACCAAGTGAGGTCCCCGCCGTAGTTCTTCCGAGCGCTCTCGCCCCAAGTACTGTTCCCCACGGGGAAAATCGCACGTGCTGTGACCTGCGTAAATGCTGAGCTTGAGATAAGAGGCGCACTGCCTGTGAACTCGATGGAGGAAACCTCGCTGCACCCCTGGAAGGCCGAGTTTCCAATTTCGGAAAGCGCCGCAGGGAAGATAATGCCACCTGCGAACGCGTTCTCACAGCGGCGGAACGCCCCACTGCCGATCTTGGTGACGCTTGAGGGAATCGACACATTTTCAAGCGCCAAGCATCCGCTAAAGGTACTGTCCTTGATTTCCGAGATCTCGCCGAGCTCCGTTATCGACTCGAGGCTCGTGCAGTCCATGAACGCCCTCGCCCCGAGCGAGGTAAGCGCCGAGGAGAGCGTCGCTTCCTTAAGGCTCACGCAACCAGAGAAGGCCTGGGCGCCGACTGTGCGCACGCTGTCGGAAAGCTCAATCGAGGTGAGCGCCGCGCATCCCGAGAAGGCGCCATCTCCTAGGGAGGTCAACGTGTCGGGAAGGCTCACGCTGGTGAACGTACCGAGCTCGAAGATGCGCGGCCCGATGGCGGTGATACCCTCTTCGACAACCACTCCCTTGATGAGGTAGGCGTTTTGCAGCCAGCCCGAATTATCGCTCACGCTGCCCGTGCCGCTGATTGTAAGCGTGCGCGTCGAGGCATCGAAAGCCCACGTGGCGTCCTCACCGCACGTACCCGATGAGGCGTCATCGGGCAGGGAGGGATCGTCGTCGGCAGGAAGCCCCACTCCGCTTGCGGTGCCCGCGAGGAGCCGCCCATCGCGGGCAGCATCGACAGAAAGCCCGCTCTCGCTCGATGAGCTTTCCTGGGCAGATGCACGATCTTGAGCTGCCGCCCCGCTTTGCGGCATATCGATCGCCAACGCCGGAGCGGGCAAACAGACCCCCATCGCGATAACGATTGAAAGCAACGATGCCGTTAAAGGCCGATTTGCCACTGTTCCTCCTACGTTATTCCACACATGTGGCATTTATGATACCGCGGCAAGCCACAAAGGGAGTGGGGGCGAGCAAAGCGTCGCAAAAAACTACGAAGGGGACGTATTTCGGAGACGCCCGCGCAGGGCGAGGCAGGGAGAAAGCAAGGGATACAAGCGGGGAGCGATGACGATAAGCGCTAGCCCAAGAGCTCACTGCCGCGCGCTATAAGCTGATGCCGACCGTCATATGCATCATGTAGAAGGAGAAACGCATCACGAAGATGCCCGCGAGCACGAGCAGCGCCGCAACCGAAGCGCGCACGACCGAGATGTTCGTCGTCGGAGAGCCTCCCACGAATAATAGGGAGCGACATAAGCACATACGCTACCGCGCCCGAGGGCGCAAGCGTCGTGAAAAGCACGAGCGTGATCTCGCTGAACGCGGTGGCGAATCCCGTCGTCATGGCGATTCCTTACTTGTACTGCCTTATCGCCGCGATTTACTTCGAGCGAGCCTCCCTTCCGCTCGTTATCGTTGGTGGCGCGTTTTTGGGACTCGGATCGGCCGGCTTCTACATGCTGTGGCAGCGCCTGTTCGCAAGCTTCGACTCCGACCGCGGAAACCTCGACCTCATCCGAGGAACGGCGTACGGCGCCATCATGTACTTCGGGCTCTACCGTGTGGCGTTCCCCTTCGTGATCGCATCGTTCCTCCTTCTGCCCTTCTCGTCGCTCGAATACGCCCGATGGCAAGCTGCGATTCTCTACGCGGTCTACAGCGTGGTCATCATGCTCATGATGATTCAATGTGCTCAGGCCTCGCGCGACCGCGGCATCAACCCGGTCTTTATCTACGGCTTCTTTGGTGGCATCGTATATACCTTACATGATGTGGGGTTTCTTGCAGGTACCTTCTCCGAACAGGTCCGTATTTGGGGCATCGACCCCTTGGCGACGACCGCGCTCGTGTCGCTGTACCTTCTGGGGTTCATGTTCTTCATCGGCCAAGGCGGCTTCAAGCGAGTCCTTCGACACGTCCGCTGAGAACATCGAGCTTATCATGCTCGATGGCCGCCCTCCCGCGCGCATAGCGAAGAGCACCGCCAGCCACCTAACCGCAGACGACAAGCGCAAGGACCGCGCTGCGAGCGCACCTGAGGGCGACTTTCCCGCCGAGCCCCCGACCGCCTTCCCGAAGAAACCCGCGACTGCGGTTGAGTCCACGCGCAGCGAAGGGGAAGTTGGCAGGCGCGACAGCGGCCAGCCTGATGAGAGCGGACGCGGCGCGGGAAGTCGCAGCGACAACCCCGCTTTGCAAGCGGACGCCCCGCGCGGACGCGACAGGCGCAATTTCGAAGGCGACATCGAGCTGACCGACCGCCTCTCCAAGCAGGCGCAAGTCCTTCGCGAGCAATATCGGCTGAGCGCACGCGAGACGGAGGTCATGGAATATATCGCGCGCGGGTACACCGTCGCGCGCACCGCCGAGGAGCTCATCGTGTCGGAGAACACCATCCGCACGCACAGCAAGCGCATCTACGCGAAGCTCGACGTGCACAAAAAGCAAGAGCTCATCGACATGCTCAAGGCCGTCGAGCTGTAGGCTCGCGCATTCCGCTGGGCGAACGCTTTCCCGCAGCTAGCCTGTCACATCGCCCGATTGGTCGAGCGAGATCGGCTCGCCCACATACGTCGAAGGCACATCGAAGAGCGCCTTGAAGAAGTCCTTCGTGCGGGCGGGAATCTCGCGCACATCGTACCAGGTCTGCTTGCCGTAGCTGCGATAGTCGCTCGCTACGCCGATTGCATCGACCCCCAAGGCATGCGCCGAGTAAAGCGCGCGGTAGAGATGGTAGGTCTGCGTGGCGATCACGACGCGCGAGCAGCCGAACACGTTTTTCGCGCGATACATGCTCTCGTAGGTGGAAAAGCCCGCATGGTCGCAAAAGATATCCTCGGAAGGCACGCCCTGTGCAATCGCGTAGCGCTTCATCGCCGCGCACTCGTTGTAGTGCTCGGTGCTGTTGTCGCCCGACACGATAATCTTAGGCGCGGCCCCCGCCTTGTAGAGCGCAATGCCGCAATCAAGGCGGTCCTGCAGAATCGTCGACGGCGTGCCATCGGCGAACACCGACGCGCCGAGCACGACGATTGCGTCGGCTTGATAGCCCGAGGCCTCGTCAACGCTCACGATATCGTCCTCCGTCGTGAGAACCACCAGCACGTTCGTCGCGCCGACGACAATCGCCACAACGGCAATGCAGGTGCACAGTATTTTCAACAACGCCTTAATCATGCAGCTATCACTTCGATGCCTTCCAAACTGCGAGAGGACAAAGAAGGGTCGACAGCGGAAACTGCCGACCCCCGATTTTCCATTCAATCCGCCGCCTAGCAAGTGATCGGCGAATCTTGTCAACGAAACGATTGTAACGCGACAATCCTCTCTTGAGGTTTATTTCGCGACGATGTTCACCAAACGTCCCTTGACGACGACGACCTTCTTCACGTCCTTGCCCTCGATGGCCTGGGAGACAGCTTCAAGCGCCTGGGCCTTCACGTCTTCCTCCGCGGCGTCGGCGGCAACCGTGATCTTCGCCTTCACCTTGCCGTTCACCTGCACCGCGAGCTCCACCTCGTCAGCCTTCGCCTTCTCGGGGTCGAACTCCGGCCACGGCTCGACGTGCACGCTGCCCTCGTGGCCGAGCACCGTGTGCCACAGCTCCTCGGACCAATGCGGGCAGATCGGCGAAAGCAGCTTCACGAGCACCTCGGCGATATCGGCCGAAAGTGCCTTGAGCTCGGCGTTTGCCGCGCGCTCCTCGGCGGATGCCGCATGCAGGAAATCGCCCGTCGCGTTCGCGAGCTCCATGATGGCGGCGATGGCGGTATTGAAGTTGTTGCGGTCGAAGTCTTCGACTACCTTGCCGCACACGCGATGGCGTTCGCGCACGAGCACCTTCGCGGCCTCAGCGGCGGAAAGCTTGCCGCCTTCCTGGTAAAGCGTGTCCTCCCCCGCGACGCCAGCCAAGTCGCCAACCATGCGCCACACGCGGTTCAGGAACTTGTACATGCCAGCAAGGCCGTCCTCGTTCCACTGCAGCTCCTTGTCGGGCGGGGCCATGAACAGGATGTACGCACGCACGGCATCGGCGCCGTAACCTGCGATCATGTCCTCGGGCGAGATCACGTTGCCCTTCGACTTGCTCATGACGTCGCCATGCTCGTCAAGCACCATGCCCTGGCACAACAGGTTCTTGAAAGGCTCGTCGAAGTCGACCATGCCCATATCGCGCAGCACCTTCGTGAAGAAACGGCTGTAGAGGAGATGCAGGATCGCGTGCTCGATGCCGCCGATGTACTGGTCGACGGGCATCCAGCGGTTCGCCTTCTCGGGGGCGAAGGGCAGCTCGGTGTTGTGCGGATCGGTGTAGCGCAGGTAATACCAGCTCGAGCACGTGAACGTGTCCATCGTGTCCGTCTCGCGGCGCGCGGGGCCACCGCATTTCGGGCACGTGCATTTCGCGAACTCCTCATGCGTGGCGAGCGTCTCGCCTGCCGAAAGGTCGATGTCCTTCGGGAGCATGACAGGCAGGTCCTCTTCGGGAACCGGCACGAGTCCGCACTTGTCGCAGTAGATGGCGGGAATGGGGTTTCCCCAATAGCGCTGGCGGGAGATGAGCCAGTCGCGCAAGCGGAACTGCACCGATTTCTTCCCCTTGCCCGCGGCCTCCAAGTCGCCGATGATCGCGTCGACAGCGGGCGAATGCTTGCCGCCGACCATGCCGGTGTACTTGCCGGACTGCACGAGCTTGCCCTCGGCCTCGTAGGATTTCTCCCAGTCGACCGTCGTGACAACGCGATTCTGCTCGTCTTTGAGCTGCGGATAGAGCGCATCGTCCTCACCCAAGATGATGGGGATGATAGGCAGGTCGTACTTGCGGGCGAACTCAAAGTCGCGCTGGTCGCCGCACGGGACGGCCATAACCGCGCCGGTGCCGTAGTCGGCCACGATGTAGTCGGCGACCCACACGGGGACCTTCTCGCCGTTCACAGGGTTCACGACGTAGCGGCCGGTAAACGCACCGTGCTTCTCGCGGTCGCCCTGGGCGCGCTCGACGGCGCTCACCTTGGAAGCGGCCTCCACGAGAGCCATGACGTCGGCCTCGTACTCGGTGCCGGCAACGAGCTCGGGCACGAGCTTGCTCTCGGGGGCCAGCAAGAAGAAGCTGCATCCGAAGAGCGTGTCGGGGCGCGTCGTGAACACGGTAATCGTCTGGCCGTCGTCTTTGCCCTCGGCGGGAAGGAGCTCGAAGTCGACCTCGGCGCCTTCCGAGCGCCCGATCCAGTTCGCCTGCATCTGCTTCACGCGCTCGGGCCAGCCGTCGAGCTGATCGAGGTCATCGAGCAGCTCCTGCGCGTAGTCGGTGATCTTGAAGTACCACTGCGTGAGGTCGCGCTTCTCGACAGCGCCGTGGCAGCGCCAGCATTCGCCTTCCGTGACCTGCTCGTTTGCGAGAACGGTCTTGCAGTTGGGGCACCAGTTCACCGGAGACTCGCGGCGCTCGACAAGCCCGCGCTTCCAGAACTGCAAGAAGATCCACTGGCCCCAACGATAGTACTCGGGATCGCACGCAACGACCGTGCGGTCCCAATCGTAGGACAGGCCCATGCGCTTGAAGGACGCCTTCTGCGTCTCGATGTTCGCGTACGTCCACTTCGCAGGGTGGCTATGGTGCTTGATGGCGGCGTTCTCGGCCGGCAGACCGAAAGCGTCCCACCCCATGGGATGAAGCACATCGAAGCCGCGCATCTTCGAGTAGCGGGCGATCACGTCACCGATCGTGTAATTGCGCACATGCCCCATGTGGATGTCGCCCGAAGGATACGGGAACATCTCGAGCACGTACTTTTTGGGCTTCGATTCGTCTTCTCGAACGGTATTCAGACCTGATTCGCCCCACGCCTTCTGCCAACGCGGTTCGATCTCATGCGGGTTATAAGCTTTCATGGTTGCTGCCTTCTCGTTTTCATTCTCGCTGGGTAAAAACGCGACTATATATTGTAGCGCATCCAGAGCGCTCGCCGGCTACGTTTGCGCCGCTAGGTCGACCATTATCGACATGCGGAACCCGGCCTTGAAATGCTCAAGGGAAACCGCCCCGTCGTAGCGCTGCACGATCGTGTCGATGACGGACAGCCCCCAACCGTGCTCAGCGAGGGAACCACCGCTCGTCTGCTCCTCGGCGAACCGGATTCTGTCGAGAATTCCGCAGCGCGTCGTTTCGCGGCCCTCGTCCCCTTCCGACGTTGACTTGCTGTTGCACATATCGAGCACGAGATACAAACCTTTTACGGAAGCCTTGAAAACCACGGACCGTTTGCCGGGGTCGAGTATACTCGAAAGGTCGGAGTTTGGCGCGGCCGCTTTCTGATACCATGAGCGCACACGCGTAAAGAGAGGCATCCCCATGAATTACCACATCGCATCGTTCAAGGCAGCTTACGGCACCTCGTCGCAGCTTCCCGAGTCGACCCGCCCCGAAGTATCGTTCGCCGGGCGCTCGAACGTGGGGAAATCATCCCTTTTGAACAAACTCATGTACCGAAAAGGCTTGGCCAAGGTGTCGCAAACGCCGGGCAAAACCGCCACGATCAACTTCTACGACGTCGACGGCACCGATTTCGTCGACCTGCCCGGTTACGGCTACGCTAAGGTAGCGAAGTCGGAGAAGGGCCGCTGGTCGGAGCTGATCGAGGGCTACTTCAACCAAGACCGACGCTTCGCCTTAGTTGTGTCACTTGTCGACATCCGCCACGACCCCTCGGCGCTCGACATGCACATGGCGAAGTTCCTCTGGGAAAACGACTTTCCCTTCGCGATCGCCCTCACGAAAGCCGACAAGCTCTCGAAGCAAGCGGCAGGGAAGCAGGCGTCTGCCATCCGCAAGAAACTCGATTTGCCGAAGGACATCCCCTTCGTGGTAACGTCCTCCTCAAATGGCACAGGCATCGACGAATTGCGACGCCTGATCGATTCCTACGTCGCCGAAGCCTAGTCACCGAGGACGCAACAAAGATTATGTGAGCGGACGACCGCGGAGGGTTGCCGCGCTTTTGGGAGGAAACGCCGCATGAACATCCTGGTCATCACTGCGCAAAAGCCCGACAGCACAGGAAGCGGCGTCTACGTCGCCGAAACGGTGCGCGCATTTTCGTCGGCAGGGCACGACGTAGCGCTCGTTGCCGGCATCGACGCCGCCGACGAGGTGACCCTCCCCGAGGGCGTCTCCTTCCGCCCCGTCCGGTTCCGCACGCCCGAGCTGCCCTTTCCCGTGTGCGGCATGAGCGACCAGATGCCGTACGAGGCAACACGTTATCGCGACATGACGCCCGAGATGTGCGAGCGGTTCAAACACGCTTTCGACCAAGCGATTCGCGAAGCATGCGAGGAAAAGTTCCCCGACGTGGTGCTCTGCCACCACCTGTATCTGGCGTGTAGCGTCGCCGTGCGCTGCGTGCGCGAGATTGCCGAGGCGAGGGGATTCGCGCGCCCGAGCGTGCGCGGCATCTGCCACAGCACCGATTTGCGCCAGATGGGAAAGCACTCGCTCGAACGCGAGTTCGTCGTCGAAGGCGTGCGCGCACTCGACTGCATCTTCGCGCTACACGAACCTCAGAAGCGCGAGATTGTGGAACTGTACGGCGTGCCCGAGAAGCATGTGTGCGTTGTGGGTTCGGGATACAACGACGAGCTCTTCAACCCGGCAGGTCGCACGCCCCACGTTGAAGGCGCGCCCGCCCACTTCCTCTACGTCGGCAAGATTTGGCGGAAGAAAGGCGTGGAAAGCCTGATTCGATGCGCGCAACTGTTGGGGACGATACCGTCCGACATTACGTTCAACCTGGTCGGAGGCTACAACGACGAGGATGAATTCGCCCAGCTGCGCACCCTTGCCGACGCTTCCCCCTATCGATTCGCCTTCCCGGGAAAGGTCGACCAAAACCAGCTTGCCAGAATGTATCGCGACTCCGATGTGTTCGTGCTGCCATCGTTTTTCGAGGGCCTGCCGCTCGTGGTAATCGAGGCGCTCGCCTGCGGATGCAAAGCCGTGGTGACCGACCTGCCCGGCATCCGCCCCTGGATTTCCGCGAACATCCCCGCGGCGCCCGTGTGGTTCGTCGAGCCCCCGCGCATGGAGAGCGTCGACGAACCCGTAGCGGACGACCTGCCCGCTTTCGAGCAACGTTTGGCGAAAGCCATCGACGCTGCCGCTGCCGCGCCCGCACCGAGTGCCGCCAATTTCGCCGGCATCGAGCGCGTGACCTGGGCGGGACTTGCCGAGAAGCTGATTGCGTAACGTTTTCTCAAAATGCCTGGCAGCACAACCTGCGAGCAAAAGCAGCCTGGGGGAGTCCAAGCAGGTGAATCGCAAGTGCAGGAAAGGCCCAAAGTGAAAGCAATCGGCCGGATTCTGGCACAAAAACCGAGCTATCCCATTTGTTAGTTTACGGCCAGCATAGCGAAGCTTCCTAAAAACAACGAGACCGCGCCGGGCGTCCAATTTCCCGCGGAACCCTCGCAGCGCACCGTAAACACGCAGCGAAAGCTTGCAGGAGGACGTCCGACGCGGTCGCGTCAGCAACCTGATCAGCAGGTTGAAATACGGCGAAGCTCGCTTACCTCATGTTGGAAGCGTAGGGAGCCTTGTCCTTCAGAAGGACGTCGTGCGCGCCGCCCTCGACGATGGACGTGGAGCTGATCACCGTAAGCTTAGCCTTGTCCTGGAACTCGGGGATGGTGAGCGCACCGCAGTTGCACATGGTCGACTTGATCTTGAGCAACGTGACCGCGATGTTGTCCTTGAGCGGGCCAGCGTAGGGCACATAGGAATCGACGCCTTCTTCAAACGACAGGCTCTTCTTGCCGCCCAGGTCGTAACGGCCCCAGTTGCGGGCGCGAGCGGAACCCTCGCCCCAGTATTCCTTCATGTAGGTGCCATTCACCATGACCTTGGCTGACGGGGACTCGTCGAAGCGCGCGAAGTAACGGCCGAGCATAACGAAGTCTGCGCCCATCGCCAGAGCCAGCGAGATGTGGTGGTCGTAAACGATACCGCCGTCGGAGCAGATGGGCACGTAGATGCCAGTTTCCTTGAAGTACTCGTCGCGAGCCTTTGCAACCTCGATGGTAGCCGTAGCCTGACCGCGGCCGATGCCCTTGGTCTCGCGCGTGATGCAGATGGAGCCGCCGC
>OLRA01004533.1_pt1 | contig 10912 bp, 13 predicted proteins | sample 1673011 | NCBI WGS metagenome assembly OLRA01 (sample SAMEA3136746, study PRJEB25190) | human gut metagenome | reverse complement strand
TTGACATTAATTATGTCTACTTATTGAATGGGGTCATCAGATGGGTACTCACATTGTTTAATATCTTCCTTTAGCTCATCACTAAACTCATCTAGATCATCCATGGTGATTGCTTCATCGCGCAATAATCCTAACAAAATGATAAACATATTTGAACGAGAAACATCTCTTGCCAAAACACCAGGACTTTTATAATCCTCATAAATTTTCTTCCGAAGAGACCAGTATTTATCAAAAGAAGATGCATCTGAATTTAGTATATCCTTATATTCTTCAATCAATCTATCCATATAGGCTTCTTGCCAGCCACCCAATTTTTTTTTAAATAATTTCCAATCTTTTTCCATGTTGACCTCCTATTTGTCTTTACATTCTTCTATCAATTCATCAATATAAGAATCATCAATGTCAAAGCCTAAATAACATAGGCCGCGATAGATGAAGTTAATATCATTTAAATGAAGGATTTGATTCATCAATTCCTTTTTCTTGTCATTAATCAAAGACATGTCATAATCACTTGTATTGCCACAAGGATGCGTACACGTTTTACATCCTGGTGATATTTTGTCTTTTTCTTTGTGTACTAAATCAATTAGATCTTGTGTTACCGTATGATTTTTTAAATGTTGAAGACAATCCATGATGATTGAGTCTGTATGTTCTGTTTTTGGATTAGAATCCACGGTTTTAGAAAGTCCAATTAAAGCGGACCATAATTTAGTTTCCATCAGATTTTACCTCCACATTAAAATAAGTATCTGGATAGGGTTCATCCTTTAAAGTATAGTGCCACCACTCGGATTCTAAAGGGATAAATCCATTGTCTAACATTAAATTTCTAAGTGTCTTGCGATTGTTTATTTGATGATTCGTTAATCCTTTTGTGTATAATGGACTAGAAATATCGCCAAAGTAATCAAAGTAAGATCCCATATCTAATTCTTTTCCTGTTTTTTCATCAACTAAAGTTAAATCGACAGTGCTACCTCTGGTGTGCGCTGATTTTTCAATGATAAAGTCATTCTCAAAAAGATATTTTTTGGGATATTTTGGATAGAAAATGGATTTCATTTTATCATCCTCAGTATCTTTCCAAGTCATGAAATGATCAAGGGCACTTTGAGGTCGATAGGCATCCCATATCTTTAATCGATATCCCATTTGTCTTGCCTTTGAATTGATTACTTTTAATTGCTCCACCAATTCTTTTGTTCCTAACGCTACCGGATCTATATAGCCATCAATGATTTCACCGATGAAATTGTAAGTTGTGCAATAGCGAATATCCAAAAGAATATCGGGGATTTCTTTTTGTATATTTAATAATTTCATGTATATATTCTAATATATTTGTTTATGTTAATCCACTTATGTTTTGTGTATAATACTTGTTAGAAATGAGGTAATAAACATGAAATTTAGTGATATTGATTTTTCAGCCATTTCAAGAATGATGGACAATATGAGCGATGAAGAAAAGAATAAGTTAAATGACATGGCTCAAAATATGATGAATAATATGAAACAAAACGAAGAGCCTGAAGAAGAAACGGACTTTTATGAAGCTTTAAATATAAATGAAGAAGATTATGCAGATTTTCCGGGAAGTGCCTTAGATCAAATTGAAGCAGGAAGTGATTTGGAAGTCTATTATGAAGATGTAAAGGATGCAGATTTTAGTGCGAGTGCCTTATTTTATGCGAAAGCTACTTTGAATATGTTACGAAAATATATCTATCCTATCTTTAAGAATTTCTTTGATGGATTTAATAATCCTTCAACGACAACCATCTATTCTTATTTATATCCTTTAATGAATGAGGACAACATTCATAAGTTGTTTGATGAAGAGTTTGGTACGCCAGAAGGATGGATGGAACTTAAAAATGCTCTTCAACAAATCTATATTATTTTAAATCGTGCAGAGTATGATTTTGTGAGTTATGAAGATTTACAATTATTAAAGGATATATTGTTTAATCAGGAAGTATTATTAAAAATCAAAAATATATGAAAAAACTAAAAATAAATAATTGTTTAGAACCAATGGATGAATGGACATATGAATCGTATGTGAGTGATTATGTTTTTGAGAATGTTTGTATTGAAGAAAACTTAGATAATATCACGATGGATGGGTGTAAATTTAGCAAGTGTCAAATTAATGATTGTAGTTTTAGCTTTATTGAATGTATGGATATTATTTTTGATCACTGTGAATTTGTAAATGTACACTTGAATCAATGTAGTTTAAGCCGTGTTCATTTCATTTCTTGTCGAATCAGTGGAATGGAACTTTCACAAAGCTTAGTTCAAGACACATTATTTCAATTATGCAAAGGACATTATTGTGACTTTGGTGGCAGTACATTTAAAGATTGTGCATTTGACATCAATGATTTAACGGGTTCAGAATTTGTTCAATGTAATTTTAAAAATACTTTATTTGATAAATGTATATTAAATTCAACGGAATGGTTTAACACAAAATTAAAAGAGCTTGATTTCTCAAGCTGTGAAATTGAAAACATTGCTGTGTCGAGTGATAAATTAACAGGTGTTGTCGTGAATTCATCTCAGGCACTTGAATTTGTGAGACTTTTAGGTATTGTAGTTAAAGATTGACATATTGTTTCAATCTTTCGGGCATGGATTCAATCAACATATTGACTAGCGTTTCTATATCTAGATACATATTTTTTTCGACCCAGGACTTAGTCATTTCAATAGATCCATGACAATACATTTGAAGTAGAAAGTCTAGTTGTGGATCAATTGTTGTTTTTGTTTCGATTTTCTTTTTGTAGAAATCATAGATACAGCGATAGTCATAGTTTGTCAAAGAATTGTAGTCATCTTCTTTAAAGGCTTCTTTAAAGAATGTGTTTTGGCTTTGGATAAAAGTGAATTTTTTGATCAAAGCTTCTTTTAAAGTGGTTTGATCAGCCATTTCTTTAAAAGAGTCTAGGCATAGCTTTTCAAAATACCAATTCACCAGATCTTCTTTATCTTCAAAATTACGATAAAATGTTTGTCTTGTTAGATTTGCTTCTTTTGTGATCTGCGTGACTGTAATCTTGTTTAATGATTGTGTCTTTAATAGAATTAATAGCGCATTTGCGATCGTTAGTTTTGTATCGTTCATACAACTATTATATGTCATGACAATTGACTTTAAAAGAGGACTAGCTTAAAATTAAAAAAAGAGTTGGAGAAGTAATGAATATGCAGTTAGGCGAATCGATGGAAGATTATTTAGAAGCCATATTAGTTTTATCAAAATGTTTAGATCATGTTCGTAGCGTTGATGTCGCAAGTTATTTGGGTTTTTCTAAGCCTAGCGTCTCACATGCCGTAAAATTATTGTCTGAGCAAGGATTAATTGCTTTAGATGTTAGTAAATTTTTAACTTTGAGTGAAGAAGGAAAGAAAATCGCAGAAGAAACATATGAGCGTCATACTTTCTTTTCAGAAATGCTACAACATATTGGGGTACCTAAAAATATTGCGACAGAAGATGCTTGTCGTATTGAACATGTGATTTCGCAAGAATCTTTTGAGGCAATTAAAAAGTATTATCAAAATAATAAAGACTAGCTATAGATTGTATCTGTAGCTTTTATTTTGAAAGGAGCAAGGAAAATGAGACCAGAAATATTAGCACCCGTAGGAAGTATGGAAGCATTAAATGCAGCATTAGCAGCCGGATGTGATGCTGTTTATTTTGGCTTGCCTAGTTTTGGGGCTAGGGCATTCGCAAATAATTTTGACTTAGAAACTACAAAAGAAGTTATTGAAAGATGTCATTTGTGTGGCGTAAAAATATATATTACGATGAATACAATATTATATGAGGATGAAATGGAAGATGCCTACAATATGGCAAAGATGGTTCATTCTTTTGGTGTAGATGCTTTGATCATTCAAGATTTAGGATTTATTCATCTTTTGCATCATAGACTACCCAATTTGGTGCTGCATGCTTCTACTCAGCTTTCAGTTTCTAATCCTTATCAAATTGAACAACTAAAAAAATTAGGTGTTCAACGTGTTGTTTTAGCTAGAGAATGTACAAAAGAAGAAATTCAAGCATGTGTAGATACAGGAATTGAAGTGGAAGTTTTTGTGCATGGAGCTTTATGTATTTGTTATTCAGGACAATGTTATTTTTCAAGTGTACATTATGGACGAAGTGGAAATCGTGGAATGTGTGCACAGCCATGTCGAATGAAATACACCCTTTATGAAGATGGAAATAAAGTGGATACGCATGGAAAATATGTATTAAGTCCAAAAGATCTATCTTTGATTGATGAAGTGAATACATTAGCGGATATGGGGGTTTGTTCGTTAAAAATTGAAGGGCGAATGAAGAGTGCTCCATATGTTTATGAGAGTGTTTCACAAGTCAAAAAGGTATTAGAGAATATGGAACGAAATGTTGAGGACAAACAAAACTTACGTGTTACATTCAATCGAGAATATACTGTAGGTCATATGTATAGGGCTAGTGGCAAAGAATTAATGAATAGTAAAACTTGTAATCATCAAGGAATTGAAATTGGCAAGGTTGTAAAGGTAAATAAAAATAAGATTTGTATTCAATTAAGTCAAGATCTGCATCAAAATGATGGAATTCGTTTTGAAAAAGAGAACTTGGGTTGTCATGTGAATTTTATGTATGATAAGAAACAAAAGTTGATTTCTTTCATGCCTAAAAATAATACAGTTCTAATCGAAGGACCAGTAGGGGTTCATGTAGGTAGTATTGTTCGTAAAACAATGGATTCTGAATTGAATAAAACAATTGAGAAAGAAATTCGTACATCCAATCGTCAAAGCAAGGTTAATGCGATAGTAACTTGTAGTGCAGTTGGAAAGCCGATGGTAATGGAAGTGTATAAGGATTCGACAAGCGTTTGTGTTTCTACTGAAATTGATAGTGTACAGGCTTTAAAGCGTGCAACGGATGAAGAAACGTTAAACAAACAGTTTTCTAAGACAAAAGATAGTTGGGCAAGTTTTGATCATATTGAATATCATTTGGGTAAAGATATTTATTTTCCGATTTCAGTTATGAACCAACTTCGTAGGGATGCTCTTGAGAAAATGAAAGAGGCTTGTTTAAAACAGGGGCCGCTTGTTGAAAAAGAATATAGTTATATTCCACAAGAGAGTAAAACCTCATTTGATTTGTTTGAAATTAATTCAATGAATCAAAAGGTTGATGATTCTTCTTGTTATGTGAGTGAAATGTTTAACAGTAATCAAATCTTAGAAAAATCAAATATAAAGAGTGTTGATGGATTTGTGAATGCGCATCTAGGTAAAGGAAAAATTGTAGATTCATTAAATGTTTCCAATTCGTATAGTGTGGCTGCTATCTTAGAAATGGGATATGAAAGCTGTGTAATCAGTGATGAGTGTGACAAGTATCAGGTTGAAGAAATTATGAAGGCTTTTTCAAGTCGTTATCATTTTGATGCTCCAGTCTATAAGACTTTATATCAGAAACGACGCTTGATGACGATGAAGCATTGTCCTGTAAATACGGCTTTAAAAGATGGTAAGAGAATGAATTGTGGTTTGTGCCATCATCATCGTTATGAGCTTGAAGGCTTAGATGGAAAGCGTGTCTTTTTGCTTGGAGATAAAGATTGTCACATGCGATTGTATGATGTGAATATTATGGATGAAATTGAAAATCGAAAAGATTATGAATCGTATGGTATAAAACATTTTAGATTTGTGTTTACTGATGAGAACCAAGAGGAAGTTAAAACCGCTTTCAGAGCCTATAATCGTTGATTTTAGATGGCTTGCGTGCTATTATTTTATTAGCTTAAGGCTTAGAGGAGGATATTTTAATTATGCCTATTATTGTTGATGTATATGCTCGTGAAGTTCTAGATTCACGTGGAAATCCAACTGTTGAAGTTGAAGTAACTACAGAATCTGGTGCTTACGGACGTGCTATGGTACCAAGTGGTGCAAGTACAGGTGTTCGTGAAGCTTTAGAATTACGTGATGGAGATAAAGCTCGTTACTTGGGAAAAGGAACAACTAAAGCTGTTGAAAACGTAAACACTAAAATTGCTCCAAAAATTATCGGTATGGATTGCCGTGACCAAGTATTAATTGACAAAACAATGTTAGAATTGGATGGAGACCCATTCAAGAAAAATTTAGGTGCTAACGCTACTTTAGGTGTTTCTATGGCTTGTGCTTTAGCCGCTGCTGATTTCTACGGAGAACCTTTATACAAATACTTCGGTGGATTCAACGGAAAAACATTGCCAGTTCCTATGTGCAACGTTATCAACGGTGGATCACACGCTGACTCTACAGTAGATTTCCAAGAATTCATGATTATGCCAGTTGGTGCTAAGAGTGAAAAAGAAGCTGTTCGTATGGCTGCTGAAACTTTCCACGCCTTAAAATCTGTATTAAAGAAAAAAGGATACAACACTAACGTTGGTGATGAAGGTGGATTCGCTCCAAGCTGTAAAGATGGAAACGAAGAACCTCTTGAATTATTAGTTGAAGCTATGGAAGCTGCTGGATATGTTCCAGGAAAAGACATGAAGATCGCAATGGACGTTGCTGCTAGTGAATTCCACAACACTGAAACTGGATTATATGAATTGAAAAAATCTGGTCAAGGAACTAAGACTAGTGATGAAATGATCGACATGTACGAAGAATGGATCGCTAAATACCCAATCATCTCTATCGAAGATGGATTAGGAGAAAGCGACTGGGACGGATGGAAAAAATTAACTGACCGTCTAGGAGATAAAGTACAATTAGTAGGTGATGACTTATTCGTAACTAACCCTTCAATCCTTTACGAAGGAATCGAAAAAGGAATCGCTAATGCGATCTTAATCAAAGTTAACCAAATCGGTACTTTAACTGAAACATTCGACGCTATCGAAATGGCTAAGAAACATGGATACACTTGCATCGTATCTCACCGTTCAGGAGAAACTGAAGACACTACAATCGCTGATATCGCTGTTGGATTGAACGCAGGACAAATCAAGACTGGTTCATTAAGCCGTACAGACCGTATTGCTAAATACAACCGTTTAATGCGTATTGAAGACGAATTGAACCAACGTGGAACTGTTAACGTTGCTGAATACCTTGGAGACAAGACTTTCTACAACTTACCAGCTGTTGAATTCAAAAAGTAGTATTTCACTAAGAACTTTAGCTAATTAAGACCCTTCGGGGTCTTTTTTTTTGTGACGTTTCGTATTACTATTAAACAAGTAAAAGGAAGTGCTATATGGTTAGGACAATTGTATGTGATTTAGATGGATCTTTAATGAATCCAAGTAGTGGAATCTATGTCAATGAAGCTGTTAAAGAAGCATTGATTGAAGTTGAAAAAAAAGATGTCTTAGTCGTATTAAATTCAGCTCGATGCTTTCAAGGCGTATATCCATTGTCTAAACAGATTTTGATGCAAGATTTTGGTGGATATGTCATTAGTTGTAATGGAGCCCATTGTTTTGATGTGAAAATGAAAAAGACGATGTTTGAGTATGTAATCTCAAATAACGATGTTTCATTTATTTGGCAATATGCTCAAAAGCATAATTTAGGCGTTGGATATAGTCAACCCGATTATTTTGTGGCAAATAAAATGACACATGGATTTGAACTGGATATGCATAATTGTGATGTGGATTACATTTTAACGAAGCACATGGAAAAATATTTAAAGGATTCTGTGTGGAAAGTGTCTATATCGGATTCAAAAGAGAGAATTGATTCGATTTATGATTCTATGAAAGATCATATTGAATCGAATTGTAATGTAAAAGTTGTGCATAGTACAGATACGATGATTGACATTATTCATAAGGATTGTGGAAAGTTAAATAGTGTGAACCGCTTGTTGAAGAATCTTGAAATCTCTTGGAAAGATGTCAGTTCCATCGGAGATGGTTCAAGTGATGCGCCTGTATTAGAAGCATCTGGTCTTGGTGTTACTCTTGAAAATGGTTGTGAAGCATGTAAAAAAGTCGCAAATAAAATTGTTCCTTCATGCTATGAAGATGGCTGTATAGAATGGTTAAAGGAGTTGTAGAATATGAGAGTAGTCGATATGCATTGTGATACGATTCTAGAATTATTGAGTCGTAATTTAAAGGGTAAAGAGGCAAGTTTGTATTCGAATGATTTGTCGATTGATTTAGAAAAAATGAAAAAGGGGAATTATTTATTGCAGAATTTTGCGTTGTTTACAGATCAAAAAGAACTAGCGATTCCTGAGCAACAGACAATGCGCTTGTATGATGAATATTGTACACAAATGGATAAGTATGCAGATTATATTGCACCTGTATATACGTTTTGTGATATTGAAAAAAATGATAAAGAAGGAAAATTATCGAGTTTGTTGACACTTGAAGATGGTGGTGTTTGCTTCAATGATTTAGCGATGTTAAGAAACTACTATCGCATGGGTGTAAGAATGATTGCCTTAACATGGAATTATGAGAATGGAATTGGTTATCCAAACCTTTCTATGAAAGATATGAATGGAAATCGACCTAACTATAAGCGTAGTGTAGATACAGAAAGAGGATTGACAGAGTTTGGAATTTCATATGTAAAAGAAATGGAAAGACTAGGCATGATCATTGATGTTTCTCACTTAAATGATGCTGGTTTCTATGATGTATTGAAATATACGACAAAACCATTTGTGGCTTCACACTCAAACGCAAGAAGCGTATGTAATGTAGCCCGTAATATGAGTGATGATATGATTCTTCAATTGGCAAAACGTGATGGTGTCATGGGACTTAATTTCTGTGGCAGTTTCTTGGCTGATCGTGATGATCATAAGAGTTGTGTAGAAGATATGGTGAAACATATTCTATATATCAAAGATCTTGCGGGAATTGATGTGATTGGATTAGGTACAGATTTTGATGGTATTTCATGTCCCTTAGAAATTGAAGATGCTTCTATGATGAATTTATTAGAAGAAGCTTTATATAAGGCAGGGCTTACACAAGAAGAAGTAGAAAAAATCTTCTATAAGAATGTATTAAGAGTTTATAAAGAAGTGTTGTAAATGGATCGGATGATCCATTTTTTGTTTTACGCTTTTGGCTTTAGCCAGTTGAGTACGAAGTACGAAACGACAAAACCACTTGCTATGCGGGTGGTATCAAAAAAATGTTATACAAAATAATCACCATTCTTTCTATAATGAAGGTGTTCAAGCTATCAAAATAAGAAAGAATGGTGATTATAATGGCTAATAAAGCAAACTCTTTAGCACATACAAAATGGATGTGTAAGTATCACATCATTTTCACTCCAAAGTATAGACGAAAAGTGATATACAATCAATATCGAAAAGATTTAGGTGAAATATTGAGAGAATTATGTAAATATAAGCATGTGGAAATCATAGAAGGACATTTGATGAGAGACCATGTACACATGCTGGTTATGATACCTCCATCATTATCTGTATCTGCATTTATGGGATATCTGAAAGGAAAGTCAGCATTAATGATGTTTGACAGACATGTAAATCTGAAATATAAGTTTGGAAACAGACATTTTTGGAGTGAAGGATATTATGTAAGTACTGTAGGATTGAATGATGCGACAGTTGCAAAATATATTCGAGAGCAGGAAATGCACGATATAGCAATGGATAAAATGAGTGTAAAAGAGTACGCAAATCCATTCTCAGAAGCAGAGCAACAGGCATATAAACAAGAAAAAGCAAAGAGAAAGAAATAGTAAAAAACAAAGCCCTTTGAGGGCTGGCGAGAGTCAAAAGCGATAGCTTGAACGAAGTGAAAGCAGCGCCTTGAGACGCGAGCTGGCAGTAAAGGCTTATAGCCGCAGAGAAAACCACGCCTTTTAAGCTTGTTTTTTATTTTTGTTGAGGGATATGATATAAAAAAATCTGTAAGAAATAGAATGAAAGATTATGGAATTATTGAAACTTTAAGCATTCTAATTGTCATAATTGGATTTGTATTAAAATTGGACTCGATTTTGATTATTATGTTTGCTGCTATTGTGACTGCACTTGTTGCAGGTATGGATCCAGTTACTTTCTTGGAAACACTTGGATCTAGTTTTATCGCTAACCGCAGTATGTGTGTATTTGTGATGGTCATGGTTGTTACGGGGACATTAGAAAGAAATGGTTTAAAACAGGCAGCTGCCAATTTAATGATGAAATTCAAAAATCTATCTGCTGGTGTTGTTCTTGTAATTTATGGGGTGTTTAGATTGGTTTTTGCGGTATTTAATGTAAGTTTTGGTGGCGTTGCCGGATTTGTTTGTCCTATTGTATTGCCTATGGCGACTGCTGCAGCTAAGAAAAATGGTAAAAAGGTCACTGAAAAGTATGAAGAAAACTTAAAAGGAATGGCAAGTGGTATGGAAAATATCGCATGGTTCTTCGGACAAGTTTTGTTTGTAGGAACAAGTGGAATGATCTTAGTGCAATCTACATTAGCTGACTTAGGATATGATGTTGAATTAGTCGATTTAATGAAAGTACAGATTCCGGTCGCTATTATCGCGGTTGGAGTTGCGATTGTGTATTACTACCTTAAAGATAAACAATTATCTAGAAGGGAGACTAAATAATGAATCCAATTCAATTTTATAATGCAATCTAAGAACACTCGTGACTTTAGTCATGAGATGAATTGGATATGCAGATGTTATATAAATAATTTACAAATAAATAATAATTATAGTGCTTTAAATATATACATATGTTATAATATAGATGAGGAAAAAAACATGGAAGTTGTTAAAGGAAGAGGCTATGTCTATTCAATACAGTATCATATTGTATGGTGTGTAAAGTATCGTCGTAATGTCTTGAATGGACCGATTGCAACAAGAT
>OLRA01004515.1_pt1 | contig 10956 bp, 7 predicted proteins | sample 1673011 | NCBI WGS metagenome assembly OLRA01 (sample SAMEA3136746, study PRJEB25190) | human gut metagenome | reverse complement strand
AGAGTGTGGCATCTGATTCCTTGCCCCCATTGTATGCCGGAGAAGGAAAAATTGCAAGCTGCTGGTCACAACTACAACTTTGTGACCAATGTCGATGAGATCATTGAAGAGGTCGGAATTCCGAAAGAGATCATGGAAAAAGTAGAGGAGGGCGGAACGATTGCCGGTAAAGGTGCAGAAGGCGATGTACGTGGCTCGTTTTCCAAGTATGCGGATCTGACTGACCGTGCGATCCATGTGCAGAAGCAGATCATACGAAAACTTGCAGAGAAAGAATCCTGCGTGATCATTGGCCGTTCCGCAGATTATATCCTGAAGGATACAAAAGATATTGATCTTTTAAGAGCATTTATTTATGCTCCGGATGAGGTACGTATTCATAATATTATGGAGAGTCACAACCTTTCTGAAAAAGATGCAAAGATCTTATTACGGGAAAAAGATAAAAGATACCATAAACGTCATCTGGCGCTGACAGGCAGCAACCGAGGCGACCGTCATAACCGGGATATTCTTATGAACAGCTCATATCTTGGAATAGAAGGAACTGCAGAATACCTGGAAGAACTGATCAGAAGAAAATTTGGAAGCGAGGAGGAATAAGACTATGGGACAGAAAAAATCAGAATTTGATAAAGTATTCAGTGCATGGGACATTCTTGTAATCGCTTTTGGCGCAATGATCGGCTGGGGCTGGGTTGTATCTTCCGGAACATGGATCGATGCCGGTGGTGTTGTCGGAGCAGCACTTGCCTTTGCAATCGGTGGTGTCATGATCTTTTTTGTTGGTCTTACCTATGCAGAACTTACCGCAGCCATGCCACAGTGTGGTGGTGAGCACGTATTCAGCTATAAGGCAATGGGACCTACCGGTTCCTTTATCTGTACCTGGGCGATCATTCTTGGATATGTAGGAGTTACCTGTTTTGAAGCCTGTGCGTTTCCAACGATCATCACCTATCTGTGGCCGGGATTTCTGAAAGGCTATCTTTATACAGTTGCCGGATTTGATATCTATGCTTCCTGGCTGATCGTTGCAATTCTTGTTGCCTTCTTAATCATGGTGATCAACATTATGGGAGCAAAAACAGCTGCTGTTCTTCAGACAGTTCTTACATGTATAATCGGTGGTGCAGGAATTCTTCTGATCGTAGCTTCTGTTATAAATGGTAATGTGGATAATCTTCAGGGACAGATGTTTATGGGTGAGACAACTGGTACCATGGCTAAAAATGTACTGAAAGTCGCAGTTATCACACCATTTTTCTTTATTGGTTTTGACGTTATCCCGCAGGCAGCAGAGGAAATCAATGTACCACTCAAAAAGATTGGTAAAATGATGATTCTGTCAGTTGTACTTGCAGTTGTATTTTATTCTTTTGTAATCCTTGCAGTTGGTTATGTCCTGAATCCGGAAGAGATTGCACTTTCGCAGAGTACAACAGGACTGGTAACTGCAGATGCGATGGCAAAAGCCTTTGGAACCTCGGTGATGGCAAAGGTTATCATCGTAGGTGGTATGTGCGGTATTGTTACATCCTGGAACTCTTTTATGATCGGGGGTTCCCGTGCATTGTATTCTATGGCAGAATCTTACATGGTTCCGAAAGTATTTGCAAAACTCCATCCAAAGCACAAAACACCGGTCAATGCACTGATCCTGATCGGTATCCTTACGATGATCGCTCCTTTCGCAGGACGTGTCATGATGGTATGGATCTGCGATGCAGGTAACTTTGGCTGCTGTCTTGCATATTGTATGGTTTCACTCTCTTTCCTGATCCTTCGTAAAAAGGAACCGGATATGCCAAGACCTTATCGTGTACCGGCTTACAAATTTGTAGGTACAATGGCAGTGATCCTTTCCGGCTGTATGGTTCTGGTGTATTGTATCCCGGGTTCCGGCGGAACACTGATCATGCAGGAATGGATGATGGTAGGTGCATGGAGTCTCCTTGGCGTTGTATTTTATGCAGTCTGCAAAGTGAAATACAAAGAAAAATTCGGCAGCCTTATTGAGATCATTTCGGATGAAGATGCAGCATCTCTTATGCCGGAGGCTGATGATAAAGAACTGGATCTGGTTATTGATGCGGCAATTGACCGTGTACTTTCCAGAATGACGGCATAAGATCGGAAATATGGAGTTTTGAATGATATGATATAGTTATATAGAAGAAAAGAGGCTGATTAGTTATGGAAGCATTTGAATTTTTTATTCCACAGAATATTATGGTAGGTGCAGGAACGATGGCAAAACTTCCGGAATGTGCAAAAAAACTGGGTGGTTCCCATGCCATGCTGATTTCCGGCCCTACACTGCGAAAAATGGGAATTGTGGACAAAGCGGCTGATTATCTGAAAGAAGCTGGTATGAAAGTGGATATCTTTACGGATGTAGAGGCCAACCCGTCCGTGACGACTGTTGAAAAGGCTACAGAGGCATTTAAAGAAGCCGGAGCAGATTTTATCGTGGCACTTGGTGGAGGATCTCCGATGGATGTTGCCAAAGCAGTTGGTGTGACAGCAAAATTTGGCGGCAGTATCACAGAGTATGAAGGGGCACATAAAGTACCGGGCAAGATCATTCCGCTGATCGCGATTCCGACTACCGCAGGTACCGGATCAGAGGTGACTGCATTTTCTGTTATTACGGATCATAGCAGGGATTATAAGCTGACAGTATTCAGTTATGAACTTCTTCCATCATATGCAATCCTTGATCCGGAGCTTCTGACATCTGCACCGGCTTCTGTGGCAGCGGCATGTGGAATTGATGCATTTATCCATGCGGAAGAGGCATATGTTTCTACCGCTGCATCACCATTCTCCGATGCCATGGCAGAAAAAGCCATGGAACTGATTGGAAAAAATATTCGCAGATTTGTTGCAAGACGTACAGATCTGGAAGCAGCAGAGGCCATGCTGACAGGGTCACTTTTTGCAGGAATTGCCTTTTCTTTTGCAAGACTTGGAAATGTGCATGCGATGAGTCATCCGGTGAGTGCATTTTTTGATGTAGCACATGGAGTAGCAAATGCAGTGCTGCTCCCGGTGATTGCTGAATATAATGCCCTGGCAGACCATGGAAGATATCTGACAATCTATAATTACATCAGTCCGATTCCGGCATTTGAAGATGAGTTCGAGCCATTGATGCTGGTTGACGCAATACGTGAACTGAATGAAGATATCGGAATTCCGGCAGATCTGACAATAGCTATCCGCCAGGCGGCCAAAGGAAAAGAAGTATCAGAGGATGAGATTGAAAGTAAAATCGATGCGATGGCAGATGATGCCATGAAGAGTGGAAATATTGCTGTAAACCCACGTTCTTCGCGAAAACAGGATATTGTTGCGCTGTATTACAAGGCATTATAAAAGATAAATATGCCGAAGATAAACGTTTTGTAAAAGTAAGACGTACAGATGTAGTCCATATGTGGAAACATCGGTATGTCTTCTTTTATTTACAGAGAATTGCTATACAACTGTCCTGTGACATGCTATACTTTGGAGCAGATAAAACAGCCGAAGATCCGCAGGAGGGATAAGATGAAGCTTTTTGAATTATATAATGTACTGAAAGACGGACAGAAGGGAAGAAATAATTTTCTGGTGACCGTGATACAGGGAAATGGGACTGGAAGCAGATATTTCCTGGCGGACGGAGAAGTGAAAGCACAATGCGGCAGCGGAGACATAGAGACAGAACGGCTGCGGGAACTGGTGCAGCCGGGGGAGAGTGGTATTGCAGAAGCAGATGGGAGAAGATTATTTGTGGAATCACTGAAACAGCCGGCACATCTGGTGATCTGTGGAGCGGGACATGTGGCACAGCAGGTGATCCTTCTGGCAGGAAAAGTTGGATTTACGGTGACTGTTCTGGAGGACCGTGTGAGTTTTGCAGGAGAAGCACTACGCGCAGGAGCGGATCAGGTGATCTGTGACAGTTTTGAAAATGCACTGAAGCAGATTCCGGGAAGTGAAGATACGTATTTTCTGGTAGTGACCAGAGGGCATCGTTATGATCGGGTATGTCTGGAGGCAATTTTGAAGAAACCCTATGCTTATGTCGGAATGATGGCAAGCAGAGGAAGATCGGCTCTTCTGAAAAAACAGATGGAGGAAGATGGTTTTGACAGAAAGGTTCTGGATGAGATACATACACCGGTAGGACTTGATATCCATGCAGAAACACCGGAGGAAATTGCAGTCTCCATTGTTTCAGAACTGATCAAAGAGAAAAACAGTGTGCGTAAGACGAGTGGTTATGACGCAGAACTGCTGGACTATCTGACTGGTGAGAAGGAGCCGGACACAAAGAAGGCACTTGCGACGATCGTTGCAAGAAGAGGTTCAGCACCCAGAGGCATTGGAACAAAGATGCTGGTCCTTGAAGATGGAAGAATCATAGGAACGATCGGAGGCGGATGCATGGAAAGTGAAGTACAGCATCTCTGTTTGCGAATGCTTCATGAAGAGAGTGCACAGGGGCAGATCTTTACAGTAGATATGACTGCTTCACAGGCAGAAGAGGAAGGACTCGTATGTGGCGGTACGATCCAGGTATTTATGGAAGTAATATGATATCTGAAAATTGTTTTGTGCTGTACATGCTCATGATTCTGTCTGGTATCAGAAAATAAAAAATACAATTATGGCAGAATGTATGTTATAATACTGGATATTAAAAAGAAGATGTAATTGCCGGTCGGAAGATACTCGGATTTTCTGTCGGCGTGAACAATGGAGGATGAAGATATGAAGAAAAGAAGCGTTATCGTTGCAATGCTCTGCAGTATGTGTCTGGCAGTCAGCACACCGATTCCTGCAATGGCAGATGCGTCAAAGGTAGTTACACTTGGAGCGGATCTTACTGACGAACAGAAAAATACAATGATGAATTATTTCAAGGCAGATGCGAGCCAGGTGCAGGTTATCAGTGTTACCAACCAGGATGAGCATGATCTGCTTGGCAAATATATCCCAAGTGAACAGATTGGAACGAGAACACTGAGCTGTGCCTATGTAAAACCTACACAGTCCGGCGGCATCAAGGTGCGTACAGCCAATCTGAATTATGTAACATGTAATATGATTGCAACAGCACTTTCTACAGCAGGAGTAACGAACTGTGAAGTTGTTGCCGCATGCCCGTATGAAGTATCCGGTACTGGTGCACTTACCGGTGTCATGAAAGCATACGAGTCTGCAAGTGGACAGGAACTGGATTCTACCAAGAAAGACCTTGCAGCCAAAGAAGTTGTAGTTACAGGTGATGTGGCTCAGCAGGTTGGACAGGATAATGCAACCAATATCATCAACCAGGCAAAGATGCAGATCATTGGTGACAATATTCAGAATGCAGATGAAATCTACAATATTGTATATAATATCGCTGAGCAGAATGGTGTAAGCTTAAGTCAGGATGAGATCGACACGATCGTATCACTGCTTCAGCAGATCGCACAGCAGAATTATGATATTCAGGAAATGAAACAGACTCTTGCAAATATTCAGCAGAATCTGGAACAGAGCAAAGCAGAAGCAGAAGGGCAGCCTACACCAACTCCGATCGAGAGCAACGTTGCTGATGAAGGTACCGGTGAAGATATTACAACGAATGTAGACAGTGGCGCGCTTGGCGGAAATGTCAAAGAGACATCTACAGAGGATCCGGGACTTGCAGAGCAGACAGGTGCAGATACAAACAATGCAGGTGAGAGCAGTGACAGTTCTGACAGTTCCACAGGAATTCCGGATGCGACAGAAGACGGAACCGTAAATACAGATGGAAGTTCAGATGGAACTACAGAAGACACACCTCAGGAAAGCACAGACAGCAGTACAGATAACAGCAGCAGTGAAGAAATCCCAGCAGCAACAGAGGATGGAAGCACTGAAAATACAGATACTTCTGCAGATGGAACAACAGAAAATGCAGATGGTTCCACAGAAGGAACAGACGAAAACACAGATGCTTCTACAGAAGATACTCTGAATACAGAAACACTGACAGAAGAAGGCAAAGCAAAATTTGAGCAGGCACAGCAGTTCTGTAAGGGAGAATATGAGGGAGATCTTGCTGTACTTCAGAGCATTGTACCGAATGTGACAGAACTTCCGGTAACACTTGATCAGGATGTGGCTTCCAAACTCAGCAAAAAAGTTCTGGAAACCTATATCAAAGTATTAAATGATGCAGGGGCTTCTTATGTACCGGCAGACACAGACAAATACTTCTCAGCTGAGCTGAACGTACTGGATAAAGAGATGAAGACAGTCTTCAGTATTGATACAGAAATTGCAGATGATGATCTGCTTGTAAATGTAGATGCTGAAGTAAGACAGAAACTGTATGATGATACAATGAAGTTCTTTGCAAACCTTTATGGAGAAACTACATCTGAAGATACTTCCACAGATACCGCAGAAGCCGGAAATGACGAAAATACAGAAGCAAATTCTGAAGATGGAACTACAGAAGAAACTTACTAAAGATAAAAAACAGCGATGCAAGATGAGGATGTCTCCTTTGGGGAGGCATCCTTTTTGTTCCTTTAGAGGCAACTGTGCTGTGAAGAGATTGTGAAAAGCTGGAAATCCATATCTTTCTGTGCTAAAATAAAAAGAGTTTTTTATCTCAGATATAACTTTGAAAACCAAAAGAGAAGGATCCGAAAGGAGAAAAACTATGAGTCTTGCAGTGGTTACACTGAAAAAGGGAGAGGGCCGTCTTCTGAAATCAGGCGGAATGTGGATATTTGATAATGAAATTGCAACGATCATGGGCAGTTTTGTAAATGGAGATATTGTATTGATTCATGACTTTGACGGATATCCGCTGGGAAGAGGATTTATCAATACGAATTCTAAGATTACAGTCAGATTGCTGACAAGAGATGAAAATCAGAAAATTGATGAAGAATTTCTTGAGAAACGAGTGCGCGATGCATGGGAGTACAGAAAAAAAGTAACAGATACATCCAGCTGCCGCCTGATCTTCGGAGAGGCAGATTTTTTGCCGGGACTTGTTGTAGACAAATTTGAAGATGTTCTGGTCGTACAGTCACTGGCATTGGGAATTGACCGTCTGAAGAATACGATTCTGGAACTGCTCAAAAAAGTTCTGGCAGAAGACGGAATCCAGATTCGCGGTATTTATGAAAGAAGTGATGCAAAGGTCCGCAAACAGGAAGGAATGGAACTGTATAAAGGCTTTATCGGACCGGAATTTCCTACACTGGTTGAAATTGTGGAAAATGGTGTAAAATATCAGGTAGATATCAAAGACGGACAGAAAACAGGATTTTTCCTTGATCAGAAATACAACCGTCTTGCAATCCAGAAACTCTGCAAAGATGCAAGAGTACTGGACTGTTTCACACATACAGGTTCTTTTGCCCTGAATGCGGGAATCGCCGGAGCGAAAGAAGTTACAGGTGTGGATGCATCGCAGCTTGCTGTGGATCAGGCAACAGAAAATGCAAAATTAAACGGGCTGGATGACAAAGTAAAATTTATTTGCGAAGACGTATTTGAACTGCTCCCGAAACTGGAAGAAGAGGGAGAAAAATATGACGTGGTGATTCTGGATCCACCGGCATTTACCAAATCACGCAGTTCTGTCAAAAATGCAGTCAAGGGATACCGGGAAATTAATCTTCGCGGACTGAAACTGGTAAAGGACGGAGGATTCCTTGCGACCTGTTCCTGTTCCCATTTTATGGAATATGAATTGTTTACCAAAACAATTCCAGCAAAATTACAATCTTATATGGCATGTGGAATGCCGATTCTTGCATCTGCATCTGGAGAGACAAAACGTGTTGTAGAAGAAGCTGAGTGTGGTCTCTGCAGTGAGATTGGAGATGTGGATGGATTGTGTCAGATTATTGAAAAAATGAAGGAAAAAGATTTACAAGAGATGGCAGAGAAATCCAGAGGATATTATTTAGATAATTTTGAAAAGAAAATGCTTATGGATGAGATGGAAGAGTATTTATAAATAGCATCAATTAAATAAAAAATTCGAAACGCAATTTGGCACTTTTAATATTGTAATGGATGTTGTATTACAGACGCACTTTTCAAAGTTGCTATTAACGTATTTAATCTCTGTGAATACTAGGTTACAGTTTTTACCATTCTTAAATAGTTTATAATGAGTTTTATCAATTTATGTTTTATCCATTCTTAGAAGAAAAAGGCTGGATTGGCTTTTAAAGAAGAAATCAGAGAGAGGTCGTTAGATGTTTTTATATGTAATAATTCAATTCTTAGTGGGAACAGATTAACATTTGCTATAAGGGAAACTCAAGTACTATAGAAGGCTTCTAGTGGTGGATAATCCTGTTAGATATTAAGAGTTAGGAATTATTAAGTAAAAAGTTATTTTTTAAATAAATTTTATTTTTTGTAACTTAGATAACTCTGCACAAATATATAAAATGCAATTTTTTGTGCAAAATAAATAAGAAAGTAGAGAGATAATATATGATACCACATATTATTCATTTGTGTTGGTTTGGAAAGGGAAAATATCCCAAATTAGCTGAAAGGTGTATTGAAAGTTGGAAAAAATATCTTCCTAATTATAAAATTATGGTTTGGAATGAAGATTCATTTAATGTTGATTTGTGTGAATATACAAAAACTGCATATCGAGAAAAAAAATGGGCATTTATTAGTGATTATGTACGTTTATATGCACTTGAAAAATACGGTGGAGTATATATGGATACAGATCTTGAAGTGATTCGAGATTTCTCAGAATTATTAGAAAAAAATGATTTTGTGTCTTCAACACTAGAAGGTGGATTGATAACTGCTGGTTTTATTGCATCTATTCCGTGTCATCCATATATTGTAGCTTTGAAGAAAAAATATGATACTGGATATTTTAAAAGAGATGACGGAAATATAGAATTTTGTATGAATCCATTGATTTTTACAAGGATTGCAAAGGAAATGTATAGATTTAAAATTAGCAATGAAGGATTTGTAGAGAATAAAAACTTTATGATTTATCCTCTCGAATATTTTATGCCATATAGAAAAAGTTTATTTTCCAATGCCCCTTATGAGCATAAGCAGTATATGATTACACCAAATACATATGCGATTCATCATGATATGGGGTCATGGGGGAGTGAAAGCAAACTGAATTGGTGGAAGAGAGCTTTGGCGAGACAAATAATCCCAAGAAAACTTTATTTAAAAATGAAAGAAAATAAGTTTAAAGAAATATTGAGATAATAGTTAAAGAAAATAATAGGGTAGGAAGGTGTGAATTTGTAAATGAGGTTAACTATTCCTAAAATATCTCAGAAAGAAATAATATTATTGGGATTTTTTATATTAAGCTTTTTTAATTCGGTGGCAATATTAGCGTTTTTTGCATATTTATTGACAAGTGCCTGTTTTTCAATTGAAAATGGTATTAAGGGATTAATTTTAATTGCTATCAGAACAATAATTAATCCAGCAATAGCAGTTGATATAAGTTCAGTACAGCTAGCCAAGTGGTTGATGATTTTTGGTTTGAGTATTTTGATTATTTATAAATCAAAGAATATCAAAAAGAAAGTTGCGGTAAAGCGGTTTATAATTATAGAAACTCTGTTTTGTATATTTATTTGTTATATATCTTTATTTAATAGTTCGTATCCTATAGTCTCAATATTCAAATGTTTTTCATATGGATTTGTTTTTATAAGTGTTGTGATAGGGGTTTCAAGCACATGTGATAGAGTAAAATGGGAAGACGTTTTATATCGTTATTTATCCATACTTATGTTGGGAAGTATTGTGTGTTCTCCGTTATCTTTTTCACATTATTCAAGTGCTAATTGGTTTATGGGGTTAACAAATCAATCACAAATGTTTGGAATAATGGCTGCGCTTTATTCAGCATTACTGCTATTACAGATAATGAGAGGCAATAGAGGAATATTACAGTATTGCTTACTCTTAGCAGTTGCAGTTTTGACTTTTTTCAGCGGATCAAGAACAGGGATGATTGCAGTAGTAATATGTATTGGATATAGTTTTTATATTGAGGTTTTTGTAAATAAACGTATCTTCATTCTTATCATAGTTATTGCTGTTACCGCAGTAATTACATTTAATTATAGTGATGAAGTATATGGTGTTTTTAGAGAATTTATATTGAAAGATTCAGCCGGAACAAACGATTCAGCAGTATCTTTAGAAAGTATAACTTTATCACGGCATGGACAATACGAAGGATTTTTAACTAAATATAACAATAATCCGCTATTTGGTTCAGGATTTATGGTGCCATTTATGCCAGGTATCCAAGATTGGTCATTTTCATTTGGATTATTGGTTGAAAATGGAAACTTAGTATATTCTGTATTAGGGGATTTGGGAATTATTGGTTTTATATTTTTTTGTACAACATACGGTTATTTGTTGTTTAAAGGGAGAAAAAAACAAGGAAGATTGATTCTTTTTATTGCACCTTTTTTGATTTGCATGGGTGAAATGGTGTTTTTTAGTACAAATAATAATGCCATTCTATTGTATGTTATGTTAGCTGTATTTCTTACATAATTATGGAGGACAAAATGAAAGTATGCTATTTGACAAATATTCCCTCGCCATATCGAGTGGATTATTTTAATGAATTAGGTAAATATTGTGAACTTACGGTATTCTTTGAAAAAAGGAGATCAAATGAAAGAAATGTAGAATGGGGGCATGATGAATTTAAGACATTTAAAGGTGTTTTTTTAGATGGTATTTCGGTTGCTACAGATGCTGCTTTTTCATTAAAAGGAATTGCCGCGGTTAAAAAAAATAAGTATGATATTGTTATTAGTACTAATTATCATACACCGACAGGTATATTACAGATTGTAAAAATGAAACTGTTGAACATCCCATATTTTATAGAGGCAGATGGTGGAGTTGCTGGTACAGGAAATG
>OLRA01004505.1_pt1 | contig 10986 bp, 9 predicted proteins | sample 1673011 | NCBI WGS metagenome assembly OLRA01 (sample SAMEA3136746, study PRJEB25190) | human gut metagenome | reverse complement strand
CTCGATACCTCCGATGATGATGGGAACGTCCTTGAACACGCGCCTGATCAGGTTCGAGTACACCACAACCGCGTGATCGGGGCGCAGCCCGCCCTCGCCCCCAGGAGAGAAGGCATCCGAGTGGCGGCGCTTCTTGGCGACCGTATAGTGATTCACCATGGAATCCATGTTCCCCGAGCTCACGAGGAACCCCAACCGTGGGCGCCCGAGCGCGGCGACGCTTTCCTGATCGCGCCAATCGGGTTGGGCGATTATGCCGACCTTGTAGTGGTTCGCCTCGAGAAGACGGCAGATGATTGCCGCGCCGAACGACGAGTGATCCACATACGCATCGCCCGACACGTACACGAAGTCGCACTCGTCCCAGCCGCGCTCGCGCATGTCCTCGCGATTTACGGGAAGAAACCGCGCACGATAGGCGCGCGCATCCTCCGCCGCCTGCTTATCGGAGCGAGTCCGTTCCCCAGGCCGCTCCCCTGCCCGCGCAGCGTCCTTGCGATTCGCCGAGCGCTTCGTCATGAGCGCGCGCTTTCGCCTTGGTGGGGAACGACGACGCGCAGGGCGCGCGGGGCAATCGAGATGTGGTAGGAATCGGCCACGAGCGCCTCCCCATCGATCTGCACGGGAAGCGGCGCGTCGAAGCGAAGGTCGATTGATGCCGCGCGGCGAAACTCGATCTGCTTGAAGTGCGTATGATGGGCATCCTTCGCCATAAGGAAGATGAAGGTACCGGAAAACCGCGTCAACGGCGGATGCGCGATGCAGATATCGAACAGGCCGTCGTCGGGCGCAGCGTCGGGGCAGATGCGGAAGCCGCCGCCGTAAGTCTGCCCGATCTGGACCGCGAAGAGATACGACTCACCGCAGACAGGCTCGCCGCTGTCGAGCACGGCAGTGTAGCAGCGCAGGTCCATATGGTGGAGCAGCTGGTCGATACCCGACCGCAGATAGAGCATCGTTCCCGTCTTCCCCGTTCGGGCGCGGCGTTCGACGGTATCGAGCGCAATTGCCGCATCCAGACCGAACGACAACGTCTCCAAGAACCATCGATTATTGCATTTCCCCACGTCATGCGAGCGCAATTCGCCATCGCACAGCTGCAAGACCGCCGTGGGAAGGTCGGTCGACATGCCGAGCGTGCGCGCGTAGTCGTTGCCCGAGCCGACGGGCAGCAGTGCGAAAGCAGGCCGTTCGCCTGCCGGAACTTCCATGAGCCCGCAGGCAACCTCGTTTGCGATACCGTCGCCGCCGAGCGCGCAGACGCAGTCGAACCCGCGCGATGCGGCACGGGCGGCGATGTCGCTCGCCTGCCCCGGACGCTCGGTGAAGTCGAGCTCGAAGGCATCTTCCCCTAACGCAGACGCAAGCAAGGCGCGCGCCCGATAAGCGCACGCCTTGCCTTCACCGTTTTGCGCAACGGGATTCGCGATGATGAGCAGTTTTCGAAAGCAATGTGACATGCCCCGTATTATACGACATGCCCCGCCTGCATTCGCTACATCGCCTAAGGTTTGGCGACCAACAGAGCGTTCTCCAGATACAGCAGCTGACCGTAATTCAGGGTAACCGTTACCTTCTGGGTGAACGTTTGCACGGCCGTGCTCTCGGGAGCGAGAAGCTCGCTCGGGAGGGTCGCGATCGAGCACGGAGACCATGCTGGAGAGCGCACCCCAAGATGTCGTCGTTCGCAAACCACTCACCTGGGTCGACATCGCTGAAACCATAGTTGGGGAAATGTTCGGTTGCGAACGATTGCACCTCGATGGCACCCGCCGAACCATTCGGCGCGCGCGAGCGATTGGGACACTGGAGCCAAAGAAAAGCGCCCCGCTGAACCTTACGTCCAACGGAGCGCTTGCTAAGGCGGAAGTCGGCCTCCAAGCGAGGCCTCACCCCTCCATGTGATTCAGGAAAACGACTAGTCGGCTATTCGGCAGCGTCCGCAGCGTCAGCCTCGGCCTTGTCAGCATCAGCCTGCTCGCCTGCAATCCTGATGTTCGCGTGCTCGAGCAGCCAGTTGTTCGCCTTCAAGCGCTCGGCAGCCTCGCGCAGCATGAAGCCGCGGCCCGTCTGCTCGAGGCGCTGACGCAGCATCTTGGGGTTCACCTGCGGGTTCATAGCGCGGCAGGCGGCGTTGATGTCGTCGTCGTTCAGCACGAGGTGCTCGTGGCGGAACAGCGCGTCGAGAGCGAATCCCTGCACGAGCAGCTCGCGAATCTGCATCATCATCATCATGCCGAACTGCTGCTGGCCGCCCTGCTCCTCGATGAAGGCGTCGAGGGTCTTACCCTGCTGCTGAGCAGTCTGGCGCACGTTGTTCATCAGCTGCTCGCGCATTGCCTCGTAGACCTCGTCTGCGATGCTGCCCTGGAAGCGACGGGCGAGCTCGCTCGCAGCGAGCTGGCGGTTGTAGTCGTCGTACTGCTCACGGCCCTGCTTCTCGAGGCTCTCGCGAATGCTGTTGCGGAAGTCGTCTGCCGACTTGTACATCGGCATGTACTTCGTCACCCATTCATCGGTAATGGCGGGGATGACCTTCTTCTGAATCTCGAGCACCGTGGCACGACATTCCACCTTCTGGGTGCACTCGTTGCCGTCGTCGTCAAGGCTCGGGCCCTCGAAGGTGAAGTCCTTCGTCTCGCCAACGTTCATGCCGATGATGTTCTCGTCAAAGCCGTCGGGCATGTAGCCGGCGCCCGTGGTGTAGGTGCGGCCCTCGGTAGTCAGGCCCGGCATCGGCTTGCCGCCCTCGGAGCACTCGAGCTTCACCTTCACGCTGTCGCCCTTCGCAACCGGATGCGGGTCGTCGGCGACGTACTCGGCGTAATGCTCCGCCGTTTCATCCATATGGCGCTGGACCTCGTCTTCGCTCACCTCGAAAGGCTGCACCGTGATGGAAACCGGCTCATAGGAAGAGAGCTCGTAGTTGGGCTTCGGGAGCACCACGACGGTGAACGCGAACTCGCGGTCGCGAGCGATGGCGCGATCATGCTCGGCCTTCGGCGGGTACGCGGGCGTGAGGTTCTTCTTGTCGATAGCATAAGGGACAAGACCCTCGATCGCCTGCTCCTGCACGATGGAGTCGAGATTCTTGATGCCCATCTGCTCCTCGGCGACCTGAGCGACCGTCTTGTCCTTTTCCGGGCGCAGGCCCATCTGCTGAGCGAACTGGATGTAGGCGTTTTGCAGCACCTCGTTCACCTCAACGGGCGTTGCGACGCATTCGAGACGCAGCTTGCCGTCATCGAGCTTTCGCTGAGTAACCTTCATTGAACTAGTTCCCCTTTCGAATGAGAAAACTCCAACTCATTTGTAGAAATTTTAGCGCAACTTGCGCGATACGCATCCTGCAAGACGTATGAAAGGGGCGGATTGTCCCCTCATCTTCGGCAATTCGCAGGTACAGATAGGCGCCTATTCGTTCGATTTCAGGCTTTCGACCATATCGATCCGGCGCAGCTTCGGGCGCATAGCGAGCGTCACGATTACCGAGAACACCATGGTTAGCAGGAACGCAATGATAAAGCTTGCAGCATGAATGTCGCGACCGAACATGACCTGATCCACCTCAGCCGTCACCACGACGAAGCCCTCCATCACGATGCCGAGCAAAAGGCCTACGAGTGCACCGATTACGGCAAGCAAAAGCGTTTCTCGGTAGATGTAGGCATCGACCTCGCGCGAGGTGAAGCCGAGCACCTTCAACGTGGCGATCTCGCGGACACGCTCGGTGATGTTGATGTTCGTCAAGTTGTAGAGCACGACGAACGCGAGCAGGGCCGCCGCGATCACAAGGACCACGACCACGCTGTCGACGCTCTTGAGCATGGTTCGGTAACTATCGATAGTCTCATCGTTATAGGTGACCGTCTTCACGCCGTCGGTTGCCAGAAGCTCGTCGGAGAGCACCTCGCGCGCGCCTTCGTCTTCCACCTCGTTCGCATAGAGCGTGGTGAAAACGGGTTCCTCGCCCATCACCTGCTCGTAGAGTGTCGGCGTAAAGTAGACGTAGTGCCCGACGTAGTTCTCCATGATGCCCGCCACGGTAACCTCGCGCCCGTCGCCGGTCACGTCGCCTACAGCGTCCTCGTCGAAGATGGAAAACGTGCTACCCACCTCAAGAGAGAGTTCCATCGCGAGCTTCTCGCTCACGAGCACGCCGTCGTCGGAAAGCGCAAGCTCCTCGTGCCCCTCACGCGTGCGCATCGTGTTGAAATCGGAGAACGTGTCAGGATGCTCGGGAACGACGATATCGACGCGGTGCTGGCTCACATCGGCACCCTCGTCGTCCGAGATCGACTGCGCTTGCTTGTTCGCGGTGGCAAGCCAGGCGTATTCTCCCGATGCATCTTCTTCAACCCGTTGCTCTACCTGGCTTTTCTCATCATCCGTAGAATCGGAGGCCATGCGGACAATAGTGTTGTAGTGATAGAGCTCGCCGTACTGCTTGTCGATGATGTCGTTGATGGCGTTTTGCAGCCCCAGGCCTGTGAGCAGGAGCGCCGTGCAGCCGGCGATGCCCACGATTGCCATGATAAAGCGACGCTTGTAGCGGAAGAGGTTGCGCGAAGTGACCTTCCAGGAGAACGACAGGCGACGCCACACGGGGCGGATACGCTCGAGCAGAATGCGCTTGCCCGCCTTGGGCGCGCGCGGAAGCATGAGGAACGCCGGTCGCTCACGCAGCGTCGAGGCGGCAGCGAACCAAGTCGCGATTACGGTGATTCCCACGCCGAGCCCCGCGGCGACGGCGGTCATGGCGGGGTCGATCGGGCAGGGGCGACACGGAACGGCGTAGATGATCGCATAGGCACCCATGATGAACCAGGGCAAGAACTTCGAGAGCGCGACGATACCGATGATCGCGCCAACTCCGCTCGCCACGATGGCGTAGATAAGGTACTTCGAGGTGATGCGCGCCTTGCTGTAGCCGAGCGCCTTGAACGTGCCGATAAGCACGCGCCCCTCCTCCACCATGCGCGTCATGGTGGTAAGCGAGACAAGCGCTGCCACGAGGAAGAACAAAAACGGGAAGACCTGCGCAATCTGATCAATGCGACCCGCATCCGACTTGAAGCTCTCGGCGCCGATATTCTTCGTGAGGTCAAGCACGTACACCTCCCCCTCGGTATCCGCGATCGCATCTACGTCGGCCTGGGCATCGGCGAGCTTCGCCTCGGCGTCGGCGAACTGCTCCTCGGCATCCGCACGCTGGGCGGACAGCTCGTTTGCGCCCTCTTCGTATTGCGCGAGGCCGTCCTCGTATTCGGAGCGTCCCGACGCAAGCTGCCGACGTCCCGATTCCAGCTGGGCGCGACCGCTGTCGATGGTCGCCTGCGAGCTTGCAAGCTCGCCCTCAGCGGCGTCCATGCTCGCCTGCGCCTGAGAGCGCTGCTCAGCAAGCTGGGCACGCCCCTGCGCAATCTGCTCGGGAACGCCCGCGGTCTGCGCGTCGATTTGCGCGATGGCCGCCTCGAGCTGCGCCACGACATCGTACGCGCCCGCCGCCTGCGCCTGCGCGAGCTGCTCGGCGAGCATCGCACGTTGAGCCATAGCGGCGTCATAGTTTGCCTGGGCGGCGTCGAGCTGGGCCTCGGCAGCCGCAAACTGCTCCTCGGCAGCCGCGCGCTGGGCTTCAAGTTCCGCCCGCCCGCTATCGACCTGCGCCTGTCCACTCGCAAGATCGCGAGCGCTCGAGTCGAGGGTCGCCTGCGAGATCGCGAGCTTCGCGGCCGCGTCGTCAAGTTCCGCCTGCGCATCGTCAAGTTCCGCCTGCGCATCGTCGAGCTTCTGGAGCGCATCGGCTCGCTCGGCCTCGAAGTCGGCACGGCTCTCGTCAAGTTCCGCCTGCGCATCGGCCCGAATGCCGTCGAGACGCGAGGCCAGAAGACTATCGGAGATGCCATTGATGCGCGATGCCGTCGCATCAACGAGCGATTGGTAGTTGTCGGTCGCCCACTGCGCCTCGCGAGCGCCAGCGACGGTGACGAACGCTTCGGTATAGGGGAAATCCTCCGCGAAAGCGCCTTCGGGAACATAAGCGAAGGTTGCGAGCTGCCCCGACCCGAGAGACGTTGACCCCACCGAGGTCGAACACGTGTAATACGAAGAGCGAACGAACCCTGAGACGGTGTACTCGTGGACGGCGAAGGTATCGTCGAGGTCGGAGGTCCCCTCCGCAAGCAGGACCTTATCGCCGACGCTCACCTCGGTCGACCACACCGTGTCAGCGGACAAAAGGCACTCGTCATTCGATTCGGGCCACGACCCTTCGACCAGGATGGGTCGGAGGATTCGACGTTCAGCCCATCGTCGCATTCGCTCGCCCGAGCCTTATCGACGTTAAGGGAATGGATACGCGTTGTGTACTGCACGCCGTCAATCTGCGCGATGACGTCCGACTCGTAGGCGGGCATAACGCCGCTTACACCTTCGACCTGGGAAATCTTATCGATCTGATTATCGGCGAACCCGAGCGATGAGACGACGCGCAGATCACACAGGTTGGTCGCGTCGTAGTAAGTATCGCCCGCAAGACGCATATCGGGGCCGGTGAGGCGCAAGCCCGCATAGAAGCCGCACCCGAGCGCCGCGATGATGGCAATAGCGAGGAAGCGCCCAAGCGAATGGGTGATCGATCGGACTACTTCTTTGCGGAATGCCCCTGCCATCAGCTACCACTCAATCGTTTCGGCGGAGGCGGGGTGGGCGTTTTGCTCCACGGCGGCAACCTTGCCCTCGCGGATATGGATCACGCGGTCGGCGATATCGGTGAACGCGGAATTGTGCGTGATGAGCACGACGGTCTTGCCCGTGTTCGCGCACGTGTCCTGCAAAAGCTTCAGGATAGCTTTGCCGGTCTTGTAGTCGAGGGCACCTGTGGGCTCGTCGGCCAAAAGCACCTTCGGGTTCTTTGCGAGCGCGCGTGCGATGGCCACGCGCTGCTGCTCGCCACCCGAAAGCTGCGAGGGGAAATTGTCGATGCGATGAGAGAGACCCACTTCGGCGAGCACCTCAGCGGCATCGAGGGGGTCTGTGCAAATCTGGCTTGCGAGCTCAACGTTCTCGAGCGCCGTCAGGTTCTGCACGAGGTTGTAAAACTGGAACACGAAGCCGATGTCGTAACGGCGGTAATACGTAAGCTCCTTCTCATCGAACGCGCTCACCTCGCGCCCGTCGAGCATAATCGTGCCCGACGTGCAGGAATCCATGCCGCCGAGCATGTTCAAAAGCGTGGTCTTACCCGAGCCCGATGGACCAACCACGACGACGAACTCGCCTTTCTCGACGGTGAACGACATACCGTCGACGGCGGCGACCTCAACCTCGCCCATCTGATAGATTTTACGGACATCGCGGAACTCGATAAACGCCATGCGGACTCCTCGAAATATCGTCGTTTGTCCCATTATAGCGAAACCTCACCGTTAAACGCGCTCGAGGTTGCTCAAGAGCAAAGGATAACGAGCCTCGAGATAGAAAAAGCCCCAGGTCAAATAACCTGGGGCTTACGAGCGGGCGTCAGACGCTCAGAGATAGGACTCTAGGCGTTGAACAGCTCGATGGAATCGCCTTCCTTGAGCGTGACCATGGCCTTCTTCCACGTACGGGTACGGCCAGCCGCACCGCGCATGCGCTTCGGCTTGGACTTCACGTTCAGGGTGTTCACCTTGGTCACCGTCACGTTGAAGATGGCCTCAACTGCCTGACGGATCTCAACCTTGTTGGAGGTCTTTGCGACCTCGAAGGTGTAGGTGTTCTTCTCCATCATGTCGTAGCTGTGCTCCGTGATGACGGGGCGGATGATAACCTCGCGAGGATCCTTCATTTATGCAAGCACCTCCTCGATGCGGGCCAGGGTGGACTCAGTCAGCACGAGCATCTTGTTATCCAAGAAGTCGTAGGTGTTGATCATGCACACCGGGACGATGGTGACGGTCGGAATGTTGCGGAAGGACTTGTAGGTGTTGATGTCCTCATTGCCAATCACGAGCGTCGCACGACCTTCGATGCCGAGCGCCTTCAGGGCAGCAACGGCGTCCTTGGTGCAGGGCTTCTCGAAGTTCCAATCAGCGACGACCATGAGCTGGTTGTCGGCGAGCTTCGCGGAAAGCGCAGAGCGCATCGCGAGCTTGATCTCCTTCTTGTTCACCTTCATCTCGTAGGAGCGGGGATGCGGACCGAACACGGTGCCGCCGCCAGCCCATTGAGGTGCGCGGATGGTGCCCTGACGAGCGCGGCCGGTGCCCTTCTGGCGCCACGGCTTCTTGCCGCCGCCACGAACCTCGCCGCGGGTCTTGGTGTCATGCGTGCCCTGGCGCCACGAAGCGCGCTGCGCGCGGACCGCAAGGTGCATGACCGGGACGTTCGGCTCGATGCCGAACACGGAAGGATTGAGCTCGGCAGTGCCGGTCTTCTCACCCTTCGCGTCCTTGATATCAATCGTTGCCATATGTAATGCAGCTCCTAATCTTCGTTACTAACTACGCCATGCGCACGCGCACGATGCCGTTCTTGCCGCCCGGGATACCACCCTTGACGAGGATGAGGTTCTGCTCCTCATCGATGCGAACGACCTCGAGGTTGCGGACGGTCACCGTATCGCAGCCCATGTGACCCGGCATGCGAACGCCCTTGAAGACGCGGGACGGGGTTGCGCACTGGCCAACCGAACCGGGGGCGCGATGGAAGTGCGCGCCGTGTCCGCCAGGGCCGCCGGCAAAGCCGTAGCGCTTGATGACGCCCGCGAAGCCCTTGCCCTTGGAAGTGCCGGTGACGTCGACCTTCTTCACGTCGGCAAATGCCGCGACGGTCTGCAGGTCGCCCGTCTTGTACTCGCTCGCGTCCTCGACGCGAACCTCGCGCAGGTAACGAACAGGCTCGGTGCCGAGCTTCTCGAAATGGCCCGCCATCGGCTTGTTGACCTTCTTCGGCTTGATTGCGCCGAAGCCCAACTGAACAGCTTCGTAACCGTCCGTAGCCTTCGTCTTCACCTGGCAGACCTTGTTCGGCTCAGCCTGGATAACGGTAACGGGAACGACGGTTTCGTTCTCAGCGAAGATCTGCGTCATGCCGATCTTCTTGCCAAAGATTGCATTAATCATTTAAAAGAGCCCCCTTACAGCTTGATCTCGATGTCGACGCCGGCCGGGAGATCGAGACGCATCAGGGAATCGACCGTGTTCGGGGTCGGCTCCAGGATATCGATGAGGCGCTTGTGAGTGCGCATCTCGAACTGCTCGCGGGAATCCTTGTCGACGTGCGGGCCCTTGACGACGCAATACATGTTGCGCTCCGTCGGCAGCGGAATAGGACCGGAAACCTTGGCACCCGTCTTCTGCGCGGTATCGACGATGAGCTTGGTGGACTGATCCACGATCTCATGATCGTACCCCTTCAAGCGGATGCGAATCTTCTGATTAGCCACTTATCTTACCTCCATTAAGCTTGTCGCAGCCGCGCTCTACGCGTTGCCGCCAGCCTTGCTGATAATCTCTTCGGACACGCTCTTCGGAACCGGCTCATAGGACGCGAACTGCATCGTGTACGTCGCACGGCCCTGGGTGCCGGAGCGCAGGTCGGTTGCATAGCCGAACATCTCGCCCAGCGGAACCTTCGCGGAGATGACGACGGCGTTGCCACGTGCTTCCTGGCCGCAGATCATGCCGCGGCGGCTCGGGATGTCGCCCATGACGAAGCCCATGTACTCCTCGGGGGTTTCAACCTCGACGGACATGACCGGCTCGAGGATGACCGGGTCAGACTTGCGCAGCGCGTCCTTGATTGCCATGGAGCCTGCGACCTTGAATGCAGCCTCGGAAGAGTCGACGTCGTGGTAAGAACCATCGATGAGCTCGACGCGAACGTCCTCGACGGGATAGCCAGCCAGAACGCCCGTATTGAGAGCTTCCTGGATGCCCTTGTCGATGGAAGGAATGTACTCCTTCGGCACGACGCCGCCGACGATCTTGTTCTCGAACTCGTAGCCCTTGCCGGCTTCCTGCGGATACATGTTGATGACCGCATGGCCGTACTGGCCGCGACCGCCGGACTGGCGGACGAACTTGCCTTCGGCGTTGAGCACTTCGTGGCCCGGACGCTCGCGGTAGGCAACCTGCGGCTTACCAACGTTCGCCTCGACCTTGAACTCGCGCAGAAGACGGTCGACGATGATCTCGAGGTGAAGCTCGCCCATGCCGGCGATGATGGTCTGGCCTGTCTCATGGTTGGTCGACACGCGGAACGTCGGGTCCTCTTCGGCCAGCTTCTGGAGTGCGATCTCCATCTTGGTCTGGTCGGCCTTGGTCTTCGGCTCGACAGCAACGTCGATGACGGGGTCGGCGAATTCCATGGACTCGAGAATGATCGGCGCACCCTCGCCGCACAGCGTGTCGCCCGTGGTCGTGTTCTTCAGGCCAACGACGGCGACGATGTCGCCAGCGGAGCAGGCATCGATGTCGACGCGCTGGTTGGAGTGCATCTGAAGCAGGCGGCCGATGCGCTCTTTCTTATCCTTGGTGGCGTTAGACACGTAGGAACCAGCGTCCAGATGACCGGAGTACACGCGCAGGTAGGTGAGCTTGCCGACGAACGGGTCGGTCATGATCTTGAACGCGAGGGCCGCAAACGGGGCCTTCGGATCGCTCGGGCGCTCATCTTCCTCGCCGGTCTCGGGGTTGGTGCCCTTGATGGCGGGAACGTCGGTCGGAGCCGGGAGGTAGTCGACGACGGCGTCGAGGAGTTCCTGCACGCCCTTGTTCTTGTAGGCGGAGCCCACAAACACGGGGTTGATCTTGCAGGCGATAACGCCCTTGCGCAGGGCAGCCTTCAGCTCTTCGACGGAGACTTCCTCTTCCATGAGGACCTTCTCCATGAGGTCGTCGTCGCAGTCGGCGGCAGCCTCGAGTAGCTCCTGATGGTAAAGCTCGGCGTCCTCTTTGAACTCGGCGGGGATCTCGTCCATGGGCTCAGGGTAGGTCATGCCCT
>OLRA01004501.1_pt1 | contig 10997 bp, 12 predicted proteins | sample 1673011 | NCBI WGS metagenome assembly OLRA01 (sample SAMEA3136746, study PRJEB25190) | human gut metagenome | reverse complement strand
TTATATAATAAATAAAAAAAATATAATTAGATATTGAAAAAAATTAAAAAAACATTTAATATATGAATATATAAACATATGAGTATATATTCATATATTAAATTGAGGAGCATTATGTGGAAAAAGTTGTGGGAAAATGTATAAAATGCTTTGATAATAACAGCCTGAAAAATAAAGTCAAAGAAGAAAGTTTATATTATTTAGCTGAATTATTTAAAATATGTGGAGATATAAATAGAATAAAAATTTTATTTGGTCTCAGTGAAGGTGAGATGTGTGTATGCGATATAGTGAATCTTTTAGGAATGACTCAATCAGCAGTATCTCATCAATTAAGAATATTAAAACAATCGAGGTTAGTTAAGGCGAGGAAACAAGGCAAGTCAGTGTATTATTCATTAGACGATAATCACATAAGACAAATATTTAACTGTGGATTATGTCATATAGAAGAAAAAGAGAATTATTAGGAGGAGAGAAAATGTCAACGGTAACTTTAGTAAAAAAAGACCTTATTCTTGGTGGATTGGCATGTGCTCACTGTGCAGAGGAAATTGGTGAAGCTGTAAAAAAAATAAAAGGCATTGAAAATAGTAATATGAATTTTGTAAATAAGAAATTAACTTTACAAATAGATGCTAATTATAATGAAAAAGAAATAATAAAAGAAGTTATAAAAAAAATAGACTCAATAGAGCCAGGACTTGATATACAGGTTATAGAGAAAAAAGCCAGAAGAACTAATAATAAAAAAGAGCTTATATTAGGTGGACTTACATGTGCTCACTGTGCCGAGGAAATAGGCCATGCAGTATCAAAAATGGAAGGAATAAAAAATAGTAATCTAAACTTTGTAAATAAAAAATTATCATTAGAATTAGATTCTCGTAGCAATGAGGAAGAAATAATCAAAGAAGTTATAGCAAAAATAGATTCAATAGAGCCGGGGCTTGATATACAAGTTGTAGAAAAAAAACCTAGACAAATATCAACAAATAAAGCAACAAAACATAATAATAAAAAAGAACTTATATTAGGCGGGCTTACATGTGCACACTGTGCTGAGGAAATAGGTCATGCAATTTCAAAAATGGAAGGAATAAAAAATAGCAATCTAAACTTTGTAAATAAAAAATTATCACTGGAATTAAATTCTCATAAGGATGAAGAAGAATTAATAAAAGAGATAATAGCCAAAATAGACTCAATAGAGCCAGGACTTGATATACAAGTTGGTGGAAGTGAAAGACATAATATAGATCTTAATTTAAATGTAAATACTTCTAACCATACAAAAAAACAAGAAACAGAAAAAATAAAGAAAAAGAAATTAAAATTATCATTAAATGATGAAAAATCGAAATTATTAAAAATAATTGTGGGAGCTTTAGTATTTTTATTTGCTTTTTATCAAGAAGCAACAGGTTATGAAACGAAGTATTCACTATATGTATTTTTAGCATCATATATAATAGTTGGTGGAGATGTTTTATATAAAGCGTTTAGAAATATCACAAGAGGTAGAGTATTCGACGAAAACTTCTTAATAACAGTAGCAACATTAGGTGCCATAGCAATTGGTGAATCTTCAGAAGCCGTTGGTGTTATGTTATTTTATAAAATAGGTGAATACTTACAAGAATTAGCAGTTGGTAAATCAAGAAAATCTATATCTGAGTTAATGCAAATAAGACCAGATGTGGCAAACTTAAAAGTAGGTAATTCAGTTGAAGTTGTAGATCCTGAGGATGTAGAAATTGGAGATTATATAGTAGTTAAACCAGGAGAAAAAGTTCCTCTAGATGGTGTTGTAGTAGAAGGAAATTCAATGGTTGATACATCAGCTTTAACAGGAGAGTCAGTTCTTAGAACTGTTAATAAAGGAGATGAGTTATTATCTGGATTTATTAATAAAAATGCTTTATTAACTGTACAAGTAACAAAAGATTTCTCTGAATCAACAGTATCTAAAATATTAGATATGGTTGAAAATGCTAGTAGTAAAAAGTCTAAAACAGAAAACTTTATATCAGTATTCTCAAGATACTATACTCCAGTAGTAGTTACATTAGCAGCTCTATTATCTATATTACCTCCTTTATTTATGGAAGGTGCTTTATTTAGTGATTGGTTACATAGAGGGTTAATATTCTTAGTTGTATCTTGTCCATGTGCTTTAGTTTTATCTATACCATTAAGTTATTTCAGTGGAATAGGTGTTGCATCTAAACACGGTATACTTATAAAAGGAAGTAATTATTTAGAAGCTTTAAGATATGTAGATACAGTAGTATTTGATAAAACAGGAACATTAACAGAAGGTGTATTTGATGTTGTCAAAGTAAAAACTGCAGGAGTTTCACAAGATGAATTAATGAAATTTGCTGCTATAGCAGAAGCTAACTCAAATCATCCTATTGCAAAATCAATATTAAAACACTACAATAAATCAGTTGATTTAAATAAAATAGAGAAATATGAAGAAATAGCAGCTCACGGTATAAAAGTAAAATACGAAAAAAATACTATATTAGCTGGTAATGAAAAATTAATGAAAGCTAATAATATCAAATTTGAAAGTAATAAAGAAGCAGGAACTGTAGTTTATGTTGCAGTAGATAATAAATTTATAGGATATATAGTTATAGCAGATAAAATCAAAAAAGATAGTGAACAAGCTATAAAAGATATAAAAGAGCAAGGAATTAAACAAACAGTAATGTTAACTGGAGACAATAAAGAAGTTGCAACTTCAGTAGCTAAAAAATTAAAATTAGATAAAGTATTCTCTAATTTATTACCAAATGAAAAAGTGGATAGAATAGAAGAATTATATGTAGGAAGAAATGAAAAAGAAAAAATTGCCTTTGTTGGTGATGGTATAAATGATGCGCCAGTACTTGCTCGTGTTGATGTTGGTATAGCTATGGGAGGACTTGGATCAGATGCAGCAATAGAAGCAGCAGATATAGTTATAATGACAGATGAACCAAGTAAAATAGCAAAAGGTATACAAATTTCTAAAAAAACTTATAAAATAGTATGGCAAAATATTATATTTGCTTTAGGTATAAAAATAATAGTAATGTTATTTGGTGCTATGGGAATGGCCAGCATGTGGGAAGCAGTATTTGCAGATGTTGGTGTTGCAATATTAGCCGTATTAAATGCCATGAGAATAATGAAATAATTAATAAAACATCAGCTTTAAATTAGCTGATGTTTTTTAATTTAAAACAGATTTAATTGAAATATTTTCTTTTAGTTTAAGCCCTATAAAAGTTGCAATAAAACATTTCAATAAATCAGTAAATATAAATGGTATAACACAAGCAGCAAGAGATGCTGAAATACTTGCATTTGTCACTAGTGAAAATACTAATGTACCAATAGTATAGCTTACTATAAGTCCTAATATGGTAGATAAAAGTATAAGCACCATATTATCTGTTTTCTCTGATACAAAACCGATTATAAAGGCAACTAGAGGAAATGATATTATAAATCCTCCGCTATATCCTACTATGTATTGAAATCCTCCTGTAAATCCTGCAAATACAGGAAGACCAATTGCACCAAGTGCAACATAAACTAATGTTGATATAAATCCTTTTTTAGCACCTAAAATTACTCCACAAAGAAAAACAGCTAATAATTGTAAAGTTAGCGGTATACCATTTGGCAGTGGTATTGATATTTGTGATAAAACAGCTGTCATGGCAGCAAATAATGAACAAACTACTAAATCTCTAGTTTTCATAAAATATACTCCTTAATTAAGTAAACTTTAAATGCATAGACGGTTTACCCTTTATTTAAATATAATATACTATTAAAAGGATATAAATGTCAATAAAAAGAAATCATATTTTAACTGAATAAAATATGATTTCTTTTTGTAAAATTTTATATTAAAACTTCGTATATATCGGATAATTCTAGCTCAGTGTTATAATTATTAATATTAAAAATACTACATTGTTCAGTATCTTCACCTATTTTAGGAAGTATGATCTTAAATGTTGTTCCTATGTTCATCTGGCTATCAACACTTATGTGGCCATTATGAAGTTCGATTATGGATTTTACAATACTTAATCCAATACCACTACCTTCATTTTTTCGATTTAATGATTTGTCGCTTTGAATAAATCTTTCAAATATATTTTTACTATCTTTTTTAGAGATACCCATACCCTCATCCCTAATATGAATATCAATAAAGTCATCATGGGCAAATATATTAATATAAATATTTTTATTTTCATTCGTAAACTTTATAGCATTTGATAATAAATTAAGTACAGCCCTTTCAATCATAGAAGAATCACATTTTGAAATAAATTCTTCACAATTTGTATCAAAATGAATATCAATTGATTTTAACTTAGCATAGCTTTTTACTGAAGAAGTGACATCTTCAATAATAGAAATTAAATTATAATACTCAAAATCTCCTTTTAAAATTCCTGTTTCTATTTTTGAAATATCAATTATATTATTAACAAGTCTTAACATTCTCTTACAGTTAGTATGCAGAGATTTTCTATATTTTTCATAGATATCTTGGAAATTATCAATATTTAAATCATAGAATCTGTCCAATAGTTGAATAGTTGAATAAAAAATATTTATTGGTGTTCTAAGTTCATGAGAAATATTAGAAATAAATTCTGTCTGTTCTTGATTATAAACTTTTAATCTTTCAAGTTCTAGTTCCTTATTAATTATATCTGAAATATCTATATAACTTACGGAAACTAAACTATCTTTATCTAGAGGATCTAAAAGTTGCACACAGCAATCAATATATATATTATCATTATCTATATTAAGAACACCTCTCCATTGACCAGATGAATATAAATCGACTTTTATTTTATTTATTTCATCATTAGGTCTAAGAATTTTAAAAGGATCTTTTAAAATTTCACAATTATTTTCATCATAATTGCACTTTGTTGCAAATTCTTTATAATTGTTTTTGAATTTATCATTGGCATATAAAACTTCACCTTTTTTATTACAAATTAATAAAAAAGAATGTTTACTATTATCACTTAAATTATAAAAAACTTTTAAGTTTTTATTTAAATTTTTTACTTTACTTATATACATGACAAGTTCAACAAAAGAGCCTGAAATAATAGTTAACAAAGCTAGATATCCTAAAGATGATGTAATTATCATTTGATACATTTGAGATATATTTAAATTAAAAAATACATAAAGTGTTTTTATTGTTAAGATAAACATAATTGAACTAATAGTAAAATACAAATATTCTTTTTCTTTAATTCCCAAATATAAAAATCCTAAATTACCTATAAAATAGATAATAATTAAACACGTATTGGCAAACTTAAAAAAATTTTCGTTAGTATATAAATTAAAATACTCACAAATATAAGTACTCATCAATATATAAATGAATATAGCAAATATAGATTTAAATTTATTATTAATAATAATTGATTTTATTTTACTACTTTTTGATAAAGCTATGATAATAAGTACTAACTTAAGAGACCAAGAGCTAATTACATCATAATTATAATATTGAAAACCATCCTCATAAGTATTGAAACAGCTTAAGAATTGGAACGCTACACTCATAGAAAGACTTAGATATACTAAAAAAATCATAAAAATTCTATCATTTTTTTTTCTTTTATAAGAAATTAAAAAGCTAGCACAAGCCATCATGGAAAAAATTAATCCGAAAGCTTCTGCAAAGAGCGACACCAACTCCATATCATTATTTGCTAACTTCATTTTTGAAAAAACCTTATAAATGAATGGTATTAAAACAATTAGAATGGAACTAATTATTTGTTTTGTAAATTTATTTTCTTTCTGAAATATAAGTTTATTATCTATTGAATTTTCCATATTTATATTAACCCCCAAGTATTACATTAACCCCAAAATTGGTTTTATAATTAAATTTTAAGTCAAATAATTATACCATATTATGGGCTAAATTAAGAAGGCATATTTGTAAAAGGAAGCTTAAATTTAGTATAATATTTAAATATATAATAAAAATAAATTTAATTATAAAAAAAAGAAATATGAAGGGTTGGAACAAAATGATAAAAGAAATTGTAAAAGATGTATTATTTTTAGAACAAAAGTCAGAACCAGCAACAAAAGAAGATGCACATGTTGTTACTGATTTAATAGATACGCTAAAAGCTAATCTAGACCATTGTGTTGGTATGGCAGCAAATATGATAGGAGTTAAAAAACGTATTTTAGTATTTACTATGGAACCTATGATTGTTCCTATGATAAATCCAGTTATACTAAAAAAAGAAAATCCTTATGAAACAGAAGAAAGTTGTTTATCTTTAATAGGCGTTAGAAAAACAAAAAGATATGAGACAATAGAAGTAGAATATCTAGATACAAACTTTAAAAAGCATAAAAATACGTTCAGTGGATTTACTGCTCAGATAATTCAACATGAGATAGACCATTTTGAAGGAATAATAATATAAGGTAGTTTATTGATAAATACATAAGTATTTAATTTCTCTTTTTGGAAATAATAAGAAGAAAATTTAAAAGGAGGAATTAATATGCAAAACGGAAATTTAAGTTGTAATGCAACAAATTGTACCCATAATTTTGGTTGTCAATGTAAGGCAGGTGCAATAAATGTTGGTGGTCGAAGTGCTGTTGAAATATCAGGAACTACTTGTACAACTTTTGTTGACAAAGCAACAAGTAGTTTTGTAAATAGCATAGATGCACTAGATACAAAAGTAGCAAACATAAAATGTGAAGCTTGCAACTGTGTACATAATGAAAATAAAGGTTGCCATGCTGATAGCGTGCAAATAGATATGCAAAATGCATGTTGTGATACATTTGAGTGCGAAAAATAAATAAAATATAAAGTAGTTACTAAACAAAAATAAGTTAGTAACTACTTTTTTTGTAGTAAAATGTCAGAAAATTTTGGATGAAAAATATTGTATATGAAATACAATTCTTATACAATATAAATTATATTTAAGGTGTTGGAAAAAATAAGAATAATATAGTAGCAATATATATAAGTCATGGAATTTATACTAATTAAAATGATTAGGATATTTTTCATGATTTTAATTTACTATAAAAATTTATAAAAAAGATAATATTATGGAGATGGGTGATTGTATGGAAGAAATGAAAATGATAAGTAATGTAGGATATGAAATTGGAAAAAAAGCTAAATTACATGATTTTGAAATCTTAAGATTATTTGAATTTATTAAATATGATCAATATCATGAGTTTTTTAAACAAATAACATCAATAGCAAGAGATGTTAAAATTTCTTTACCGGATCAATTATTTAAGTATGATTTTGAAACATTTGAAATATATGTGCATGCACTATGGGAAGGTTTTATGAAAAGTTGCTCTCATTTAACAGAAGGGGTTTGCTAAAATATTACATAAGATATAAAATTACATAAAAATATAGTATATAATCAATAAGGAAGACAAAGTTGTCTTCCTTATTTAAATTGAAAATTTAATATCATTCTTTATGTTAATATTTATTTATAGTATTATAAATAAGAAGGGGCGTGAGAAATTTGAAAATACAAAAACCAGGAATGAGAAATATTAAAACAGGTATAGGTGTTATGATATGTGTATTAATAGGATATATACATATAATTGATAATATATTTTTTGCAGCAACAGCTTGCATTGTATGTATGCAAACAACAGTTAAAAGTTCTCTAACAGTGGGATTAAATAGATTAAAAGGGACTCTTGTGGGAGGCTTAATTGGATTTTTATTTGTATTAATTCGCCCAGGTTCTCCAGTACTAGCTTGTTTAGGAGTTATTACAACAATTTATATTTGTAATGTTTTAAATATAAAAAATTCAATAACAGTTGCAAGTATTGTATATTGTGCAATCATGTTAAATATAGGAACTAATAATCCTTTAACTTATTCTTTAGGAAGAACATGGGATACATCTATGGGGGTAATAATTGGTGTGGCAGTTAATTACTATATATTTAGACCGAATTATTTAAATAGTATTTATAAAGAGATAAGAATAATAGAAACTACATCTATTAAATTATTACAAAGTGAGATTGAAAAAGGAATTCATATGGATAGATCTTTTTTAAAAAAAGAAATTTCAAAATTAGAAGGTTTGTATAAAAACTTTTTGGAAGAATTGGAATATAGTAATCAAGAATTAGATGATGAGGAAATTAATAAAACAATAAAAAGATGTAAGCAAATTTATTTACACTTACAGATTTTAGAACAAATGAAAGATAAATGTTATTTAAATAAAGAAAATTATATTAAATCTAAATCTTTATGTGAGGGACTTGCAAAAAATTTAGAAATTAAAGAACGTACAAGCATAGTTTATAATTATCATATAGGTGCTATTATAAAAAATATAAATGAGATTCATGAAATAGGTGAACATAATAGTATAAATGAAAATAATGAAAAAGTAGCTATATTTGTATAAAAAAATTAAAGAATATAACTAATGATGATCAGTAAAAAATAAAGGCTCAAAGTAATTTTTAATTAAGTTATTTTGAATCTTTATTTTTTACTATAAAAAAATAAAAATTAAAAGAATTTTAAAATTTATTTTTTTAAATTAGCACCTAATTCGAAAGCTTTTTTACAGTCTATATGGAATTACGTTTCTCTATGAGCAATTTTTTGTTCAGCAGAGAAAAAACTAGATTCATATTTTGAGTAATCATCAAATTGATAAGTATTATAGCTATACATTACTTCTGGTTTAGTAAACATATGCTCTATAAGCCATTCTGTATTAGCAAAAGCAGTTGGCATTCTCTTAGGGATAATTACAGATAATTCTTTATCATAAGTATGATATGGGAATAAAAGTTTTTCTAAAACTTCTTTAAGGTTATCTTTAGCTACAAACTTACCATAACTTTTATCGGCAATTCTCTTGCAAGCAAAACAACTTTTACACCCAGTATAGTTTAAATCATATAAATTAATAATTTTTGTTTCTATCTCTTGATCTTTAATAGACTCTTTTACTCCATCTAAAGCTTTTTGAAGTAGAGTAATAGTGTTGCCTTTTTTTGGACTTACATTAATTGCATAAACTTTCATAATAACACTCCTTATTGTATAAAAAATATACTATAAATTAGAAAGGAATTAAATTTATGAGTAAAGAGAAGGAATGTAGCAAAAAAATTTCCTGATAAAAATTATTATGAGATTGAATGTCCTCTTATATATGCTCTTGATATATTTGGACAGAAGTGGAAATTGCCTATAATATGGTATTTGTATGAAAATGATACGACTAGATTTAATGAATTGAAAAGAAAGACTAAAGGTATTACAAATGTAATGCTTATAAAATCTTTGCGTGAATTAGAAGAAAATAATCTTGTTATTAGAAAACAATATAATACAATTCTTCCAAAAGTTGAGTACTCTTTGTCTAAAAGAGACAAGGATTTACTTCCAGTTTTAAATGAGTTAAATTCTTGGGGTGAAAAACAGATCATGATTGATAGAGAAAAAGATAATATATAATTAGTTATATATACTATCTTAACTTCTTTATCTTATAGTTCCACTTTTTCATTATGTTTTGAATTTCTAGATAAAGTATTTTTAGTAGAAATTTATATAATGGAAAAGTGGATTTTATTTTAGTAGATGGTAGATTATTAATATCAAATATTAAAATTTTTTAATCTATAATCGTATATTGGAAATTTTCAAATAAAAGACGTGTACCTTCATCTATTTCCATTGGAAGTAGTGCTCTAGCAATACTAATTTGTTCTTTATTTTCATCTTCTAAAATGGCATAATCTCCATTTATAAGAGCAACTATATATTCTCTAGTAATCATAAATAAACTCCTTTTTTAAAAATTATATATTTTATTATATATTTGAGATAAATAGATTGCAATTTTTAAAATTGTGCATTGGAAAAAAATTCAAAAATATCTTGCAAATAAAATTGTACTATTATATTATTGTATTAATGCATTGATACAATAAGGTGGTGATAAAGTGAGCTGGATTATAGATAATAATAGACCTGTTTATATACAGTTGGTAGAACAATTAAAATTTAAAATAATATCTGGGGAATTTAAAACAGGGAAGAAGATAGATTCTGTAAGAGTTTTAGCTCAAGATGCACAGGTTAACCCAAATACCATGCAAAAAGCTTTAGCTGAACTGGAACGACAAAATTTAGTTTTTAGCAAAAGGACAAGTGGAAGATTTGTAACAGATAATGAGGAGTTGATTAAATCTATGAAAGAAGAATTAGCAGGGGAAGAAATAAAAAATTTAAAAAAGAATTTAGAAAGATTAGGTTTTAGTGAAGAAGAAATAGTTGATTTTGTAATAGCAAACATAAGGGGGTAATTTTAATTGGGAAATATTGTAGAATTTAAAAATGTATATAAAAGTTATGGTAAAAAAGATGTTTTAACAGACTTAAATGTAAGTATCCCAAAGGGAAAAATAATAGGATTATTAGGTCCAAATGGTAGTGGAAAAAGCACCATGATTAAGTTGATAAATGGTTTACTTCAGCCTAATAAAGGTGAAATTAAGATAAATGGAATGAAACCATCAATAAAAACTAAAAAAATAGTTTCATATTTGCCAGAAAGAACTTATTTAAATGATTGGATGAAAGTTAAAGATATATTATCATTTTTCAATGATTTTTATGAAGATTTTGATATGCAAAAATCTTATGAAATGCTTAAATCATTAAAAATAGATAAAAATGAAAAATTAAAAAATATGTCTAAAGGGACAAAAGAAAAAGTTCAATTAATTTTAGTAATGTCAAGAAATGCTGATTTATATATACTTGATGAGCCAATTGGTGGTGTTGATCCAGCAATTAGAAATTATATATTAAAAACAATTTTAAATAACTATAATGAAAATTCAACTTTATTAATAGCAACACATTTGAT
>OLRA01004491.1_pt1 | contig 11009 bp, 11 predicted proteins | sample 1673011 | NCBI WGS metagenome assembly OLRA01 (sample SAMEA3136746, study PRJEB25190) | human gut metagenome | reverse complement strand
AGCGAAGCAAGTGCGCCCAGCTCTACGCCCCAGAAAATGCCCGGACGGCCCCGCATCCAGAAGAAATCGAAGAAATTCATGTCGGCAAAGCTGCCCAGCAGGATGCTGGTGGTGTCGCCCACCAGCGTGGCCGCGCCCTGCAGGTTGGAGGACACCGCAATGGCAATGAGCACCGGCACCGGCGAGATCTTCAGCTTGCGGGCAATGGCAAGGCCCACCGGTGCCACCATGAGCACCGTGGCCACATTGTCCACAAAAGCACTGATGACACCGGCGAACAGCGCCAGCATACACACCGCCCACTTGACATCCGGCACACGGACGATAAGCATTTCCGCCAGGCGGGCAGGCATTTTGCTCTCGATGAACAGTGCCACCGTACCCATGGTGCCCGCCATCATGAGCAGCACATTATAATCCACGGCCTGCAGCGCGGCGCGGAGTGAAAACTCGTAGACCCCTGCCTCGCCCAGCACAATAAAGAGCACCGCACTGCACAGTGCCACCCACGGGCGGTACTGCTGCAGCCGCAGCATCAATACATAGGTAACAGCAAACAGGATCAGTGCAAGTATCATTCGTTGATCTCCCCGCTGCGGGCATCCTCGTCGATCATGCGGTCGATGGCCTGCACCTGGCCGATGATCTTTTTCAGCCGGCGATGCAGATTTTCCGCATCCATACATTGTTTCATCGTAACGCTCCTATACTCTTGGGGGTATATGTATATTATACCCATAGGGGTATGCCTGTCAAGAAAAAGTGCCGCCGTTTTCAGGCAAAATACCTTGCGGCACACAGATTCTTCCTGTAAAATGACCACAAAACAGGAAGGAGAGAACAGAAATGCGACTGCGGCGCTACCGGACAGAAGACCTGCCCATTCTGGCCCGCCTGTTCGGTGAGACGGTTCGGCAGGTGAACTGCCGGGACTACGCCCCGCCCCAGGTGGAAGCCTGGGCCGCCGGAGAGGCGGATCTGCTGACACGGGACAGCTGGTTTCAGCGGCTGTACACCCTGGTAGCAGAGGCGGACGGGCGGATTGTGGGCTACGGCAATGTGGAGGATACCGGTTATCTGGAAGAGGATGTATGCTTTGCTGGAAACGTCGGTCTGACTGCAGAGGATATTCGTGAGGTTCAGCTTGCCAAGGGAGCGATCCGGGCAGGAATGGAGACACTTTTGGCGGAGGAAAAAATAGATGCTGCCGGGCTGGAAGGCCTGTATGTGGCAGGTGGCTTTGGCTCCTATATGTCGGCCAAAAGCGCGGAAAGAATCGGACTTTTTCCCAAAATTGACCTGTCCCGTATTAAAATTTGCGGAAACGCGGCACTGGCGGGTGCGGTAAAGATTCTGCATGACCGCAGGATGGAAAAAGAAGCAACAGCGCTGGCAGAGCGGGCAAAGACCATCAATCTTGGAACGAGTGCGAAATTTCAGGAATTTTATATGGAATATATGATGTTTGATGAATAGAAAGGAAGAAAGCGTTCGGTCTTGGATTCGGAGCGATGTGCTCGATTCCCTATCTGTTTATCGGGGGAATCCATACTGCAGTTATGTGAGGAACGATTCTATGGAACGATTTGTCTTAAAAAATTGCTGGCTTGGAAGAATTCTCCCTACCGCAAGCCTTTAATCTTGAAGGGCGTACGTCAGGTGGGTAAGACTTGGATTCTGAAAGAGTTCGGCAGACGCTGTTATGAAAATACAGCTTACTTTAACTTTGATGAAATGAAGAATATAAGAAATTTTTTGAAGTCATGCCCCGTTATTGGAGTCAGAACAACCCGCCTTACGAAGTTGATTTCCTCATTCAGCGGGAGAACGACATCTTCCCAGTGGAGGTCAAATCCGAAGCTGGATGATGATGTGCTGAACATTCCGCTATTCATGGCAGATCAGGCGGATCGATTGATTGGGTTGGCATTGGAACCGGGTAACGCACAGTAATAGAAGTACAGAGCGGCAGTTTTCCAAATTGGATAATTTCATAAAATGCTTTTCTGATTTGCAGGATTTTCCGGAAAGGAAATCCTGCATTTTTTATATGCAGAACTTTTACAAACGATTTACGCATTCCTGATGGTGACAAATAGAAAAGAGACATAAGATGTTAACAGTTCTTTTGATGATGTGCACACAAAACTTAGAACTGCAGGAAAGAGAATAGAAAACACAACAAGAAGGAGAATGTATGAAAAAAAGGACTCGGTTGATTGCCGGAGTAATGGCAATGATGCTTACGCTTGGTGGCTGCGGCTCTGCTGCAAATACCGCAAATAAGAAAGAGGCGACTCAGACGACTGCTGAGCAGACTGCGTCTTCACAGGAGGATACAGCAGAAGCTGCAGCAAAAGAAACAGAATTGGATGTTTTGAAAATTGGTCTTGCTGCTTTGCCGACACAGTTAGATCCGGACAGATCCATCGGTATTGCCAGCATTAAGCTTTTTTATAATATTTTTGATACCCTGCTTTTCACGGATAAAGAAGGAAATATCACCGGACAGCTGGCAGATAGCTGGGAATGGCAGGATGATACAACATTAAATGTAAAAATCCGGGAAAATGTTACCTTCCAGAACGGCGAGATATGTGATGCAGAGGATGTGAAATTTACATTTGATCGAATTTTAAGCGGCTATGGAGATGGAACCATTGCAGTATTATATGAAACACTGGATTCCGTCGAAAAGATAGATGATCTTACGGTACAGTTCAAGCTGAAAAAACCGGATGCTGCGTTTGAACAGAGACTGGGCTCTATCTGGGGAGCAAGCATTGTACCGAAGGATTATATTGAAGAAATCGGAGATGAAGCCTTTCAGACTGCTCCCATCGGTACCGGCCCGTATAAGCTGACACAGTACTCTCCTGAAAAATATGTGTTGGAGCGTTACGACGGCTTCTGGGGAGATAAGCCTGCTGCAAAGAGTATAGAATTTATTTCTTATCCGGAAGCATCTGCCCGTATGACCGCTTTGATCACAGGGGAAGTAGATATTATCAATGATGTGCCTTCTGATGCGGTAGATACGATCAATGGAACCTCCGGTGTGAGCGTGGTGGGAACCTCCATTAAAAATATCCATATATACACATTTAATACCAGAAATGAAGACAGCATTATGTCAAATCAGAAATTCAGACAGGCATTGACGATGGCAATAGACCGCCAGACACTGGTAGATACCCTTTGGTCCGGATATGCAAAGGTTCCGAATGGGCATCAGTTTGAAAGCTATGGAGATTTATATATTGAGGACTATCCCGGTGTACAGTATGATCCGGAAAAAGCTCGTGAATTAGTAAAAGAATCCGGATATGACGGGGAAGAGGTTATTTCCATCGAAATGGCGGACGGTTATTATACAAACGGCAATCAGGCAGGTGAGGCCATTGTCAGCATGCTTGCGGATATCGGCGTAAAAGCAGAAGTCGTATTTACAGACAAATTCTCCTTCAGTGCAGACATCCGGGCATGGTCCTCTGCTTCCCGGTTTGATAATCCCCTTGGTGCATTATGGCTCCTGTTTGGAACAGGCTCCGGACCGGCAAACCCGGAAACAGGAAGCTGGACACCTACAGAGGAATTTGTGGCAGCAGGAAATACACTGATCGACAGCAAGGATCTGGAAGAACAGCGGCAGGCAGCAAGAACCCTGATGGAAGTATTCGATACCTACTGCCCAGGCACTTATTTGTATCAGGCAGAAGATTTGTATGGTATCAGAGATGGTCTGGAATGGGATATGACATATTGTGAAAACCAGATCATGCCGTTCCGTGCAGGGGATCTGAAAGTTACAGAATAATGACAGGACTGCTTCCCGGCAGATATCTGCCGGGAAGCAGATTTTGAAAGGAAGTATAGTTATTTGGAAGCTATTCTGAAAATAAAAGGGTTAAAAAGCTATTATTACTCGGGACAAAACGTAATTCCGGCAGTGGATGGAGTGGATCTTGATATTTATCCTGGTGAAATTGTCGGAATCGTAGGAGAATCCGGATGTGGAAAAAGCACGGTTGTGCGCAGCTTGATGGGATTGCTGGATCCTGTTTCCTCCAAAAGGGAGGGCGGACAGGCCATTTATCTGGGGAAGGATCTGTTTCAGATGAAGGAAAAAGAGCTTTGCCGGATAAGAGGAAAAGAAATTTCCATGATCTTTCAGAATCCCCTCTCCGCATTGGATCCGGAGTATACGATAGGAGATCAGATCGTAGAGATCATACGCATACATGAAAAAATCTCTAAAAAAGAAGCCTATGAAAAGGCTGTTTTTTTGTTAAAGCAGGTAAAAATCCCTTCACCGGAGGTGAGGATCCAACAATATCCTCACGAATTGTCCGGAGGTATGCAGCAAAGAGTTATGATCGCCATTGCATTGGCATGTAACCCGAAGGTACTGATCGCAGACGAACCGACAACGGCGTTGGATGTGACGATCCAGGCCCAGATGCTTTCCCTGCTGAAGGAGCTGCGGGATCAGCTGGGAATAGCAGTCATACTGATAACCCATAATATGGGAGTAGTGGCCGCTGTCTGTGACCGTATGCTGGTAATGTATGGCGGTGCAGTAGTAGAAGAAGGAAAATGTACAGAACTGTTCGAAAATCCATGCCACCCTTACACCAGAGGGCTTCTGGCAGCAATTCCCAGCATAAAAGAGAGAAAAGAAAAGCTGTATACAATCCCTGGTCAGGTTCCAAAGATGAAAGAACCGGTACAGTACTGTCGGTTTTGCAGCCGCTGCAGCTATGCACAGGAGGTATGCCATGAGAAAGAGCCGGGTATGCAGGGGGAAAACGGACATTTATACAAATGCTTCTATACTCCGCAGCAGCAGGAAAAAGAAAAATGCGGGCCTGGAGGGGGTGCCTTGTGAAAGCGAAAATATTAGAAGTCGTTGATCTATGTAAAGAATATCCGGTAAAAAGAGGAGCACTGCTTCCAAAAGAAATTGGAAGGGTACATGCCGTGAATCATGTTTCCTTTACCCTGTATCAGGGCGAAACACTGGGGATCATCGGGGAATCAGGGTGTGGAAAAACAACCCTGATCCGCATGCTGATGGGGTTGGAGGAAGCGACTGGCGGTTATGTGCAGTTCGGGGACAAAAAAATACACAGACATATGCCTCCTTTGGTTAGAAAAAATATACAGATGGTATTTCAGGATCCCTATGCATCTCTGGATCCCCGCATGAGCATTCAGCGAATTCTGGAAGAGCCGTTACGGATCCATGAGCGGATGAGTGCAGAGGAAAAGAAATCGAGAATCCTCCCTTTGTTGGAGCAGGTGGGATTATCCAGAGACTCTCTGAAAAAATATCCCCATGAATTTTCAGGAGGACAGAGACAGAGGATTGCCATTGCCAGAGCTTTGGTGACGGATCCGCAGCTTTTATTGTGTGACGAACCAGTTTCTGCGTTGGATGTTTCTATTCAGGCGCAGATATTAAACCTTTTGAAGGATCTGCAGGAGAAAAAGAAGCTGACCTATGTTTTCGTTTCACATGACATGAGCGTTATAAGCCATATCAGTGACAGAGTGCTTGTAATGTATCTCGGGCAGGCAGTAGAACTGGCGGAGAAAGAAGATCTGTTTGAGCATCCGCTTCATCCCTACACCCAGGCCCTTATGCAGGCAGTACCGATACCGGATCCCAGAGAACAGGATCAATGCAAAGTACTGGAGGGAGAGATCCCCAGTCCCATGGATTTGCCCCCTGGATGTCCGTTCTGCGCGCGTTGTAAAAAGGCACTTGCTATTTGTAAAGAGATCAGACCGCAGATGGCAGAAACGGCAGATGGACATCAGGTTGCCTGTCATTTATACACGGATGGAGGAAAGCAATGAAACGTTATATTATATTGCGTGTAGGAAAGGCGGTACTGACGATATGGGCAGTTTACACTCTGGTTTTTTTCCTTACCAGAGTAACGGGAGATCCGATTGAATGGCTGACATTGGCCGGAGCCAGTGATTCTGCAAAAGAAATCCTGCGGACAAATCTGGGACTGGATATGCCGCTGTGGCAGCAGTACATAAAATCATTTGTCGGGCTCTTTACGGGGGATACCGGAATGAGCTATTACTATGCACGTTCTGTTTCCGATCTCTTCGCAGAGCGTATGATTCCGACAATTTCATTGGGAAGCATTGTATTGGGACTTACCATTGTGATCGGAATCCCCTTGGGAGTTCTGGCAGCGGTGAAGCACAATACCCTGTTAGATCGGATCACCATGAGCAGTGCGGTGGTAGGCAGTACTCTGCCTAATTTTATATTGGGAATCCTGTTGATCTTTATTTTTTCTCTGAAACTCAGAATTTTGCCAAGCGGCGGTATCGGAACTCCACAGCACTTTCTCATGCCGGTAATCGCGTTGTCAGTAGGTCCCATTGCCAATGTTGCAAGACTTACCCGCAGCTCGCTTCTGGATGTGATCGGACAGGAGCATTTGGATTGTGCCAGAGCAAAGGGCATGCGGGAATGGAAGGTGGTCTTAAAGCATGGCCTCAGGAATGCGCTGATCCCGGTCATTACGATTTTGGGAGCACAGTTAAGTGCTATGATCGGAGGATCTGTTGTTGTGGAAACGGTATTCGCGTGGCCCGGGATCGGAACCTTAATTGTTTCCAGTGCACAGCAGCGAGATTTTCCTGTGGTAGTATTTGGCGTTCTGGTGATATCGGCTTCCGTAACATTTGTGAATCTTTTGGTAGACCTTTCTTATGGTTTGCTGGATCCGCGAATACGCGATCATTAAAGGATTTCAGATAAAATACAGAAATGAGGATAAGTATGCGGAACAGAAAGCTCGGTAGAAAAAGATGGATCATTCCACCGATGATAATTTTTTTAATGGTGACACTGGCAGTAATCGTTATAACGGCGCTGCTTGCACCGGTGATTGCACCGATCGATCTGGGGGCAAGTGATCTTACACAAAGATTAAAAATGCCAAAATTTAAGGATCCCACATCCCCCTATTTATTTGGAACGGATAATCTGGGCAGAGATGTTGCGATCAGATTGCTTTATGCCACAAGATCCACCATCATGATTTCCTTTACCGGCATGATCATTGCGACGGTAACTGGAACTGCATTGGGGATTCTTTCCGGACTGGGCGGAAAATGGATAGACGCGGTATTGTCTTTCTTTACAGATGTACGTTTATCTATACCAACCACATTTATCGGTATTATTTTTGCTTGTATTCTGGGGGCAAAGCCGGTTACGACAATTCTCGTTATGGCAATCACAGGATGGTCTTCCTATTGCCGTCTGGTAAGAAGCCAGATTTTTCAGCTGAAAAATGCGAAGTTTATCGAAGCGAGCCGTTCTATGGGGGCAAGCGGAGTAAGAATTGTGTTTGAGCATATTCTGGTAAATATTGCATCGCCCCTGATCGTGCAGACTACCATGGAGCTGGGGGGATTTATTTTGCTCGAAAGCACCTTGTCTTTTTTGGGACTTGGAATAGAGCCTCCCGGCACATCTCTTGGCGTGATGGTCAGTCTGGGCAGAGATTATATGCTGACACATTGGTGGCTGGCGGTACTGCCCAGTATTATCATAGTGGTACTGATCTTAGATATTTCCCTGATCGGAGACTGGCTGAGAGATAGATTGGATCCTAAATTAAAAAATGCTTCCTGAAAAAAGAAAGGAAATGGATAAAATGTCAAAAAGAAAATTTTGCGCACACAGAGGATTTAATGCCGTTGCGCCGGAAAATACACTGCCGGCATTTGCGGCTGCGGTGGCATTAGGAGCGGATGAGATAGAATTTGATTTATGGCCGACGGCGGATGGACAGCTGGCAGTGTGTCATGATCCGTCGGTAGACAGGACGACAGACGGCAAAGGCACAATCTGTGATATGACATGGGAACAGATGAAAAACCTGGATGCAGGAAAGAAATTTCATTCGGAATATGAAGGAGTACGTATTCCTTTATTTGAAGAGGTGCTGCGGCAGTTTGCCGGTAAGGTAGTTATGAATATTCATATCAAATCCATTGGCGCTTCGGTTCTTAAAAATCGGATCATGGAGGGAAGAGGACAGGAGCTGATGGAAATATATACAGAAAATAAGCCGCTGCCGATGCCTCTTAGGGAGCCGGAGCCGATGGTGCTGAAGGATCTGGAAGACAGAGAAATTCCGGCTTATGATGAGAATACCTTTCAAAAAATCCTGCAGCTGCTGGATAAATACCAATGCAGAGACATGGTTTATATTACCGGGGAGAAGGATGTTTTGGAAACGGCATTAAAAATGGCGCCGGATATCAAAAGATGCTGTCTGGAGGGACATATGAATTACAGCATTGTGGAAAATGCCATTCGGTATCAGTGCAGCCGGGTACAATTCTGCAAATTATTTCTGACCCGGAGCATGATCGACAAGGCTCATGCAAAGGGGATGATCTGTAATTTATTTTGGTCGGATGATGCAGAAGAAGCAAAAGCCTTCTTTGATATGGGGATCGATGTCATATTAACGAATCATTTTTTAAAAACATCAGGGATTGATTGATTCTATTGGAAAAGTGCAGGATTCTGATATTGAGCAGTCCGGAGGAAAATGGTAAAATAGACAGGTCAGCAAATATACTGGCAGGAAAGAGGAATTTACTATGTGGGCATATGAAAGTGTATTTTATCAGATTTATCCCCTTGGTTTTGTCGGAGCACCGTTTGAAAATGACGGGGTGGAGACACATCGGATTTTGAAGGTGCTGGACTGGACAGATCATATCAAAAAGCTGGGGGCAAATGCGATTTATTTTTCACCGGTCTTTGAATCGGATACCCATGGGTACAATACAAGGGACTATCGTAAAATCGATTGCCGCCTCGGTTCGAATGAAGACTTTAAGCAGGTTTGCGATAAGCTGCACAGCGAAGGCATCCGGGTTGTGCTGGATGGCGTGTTCAATCATGCAGGACGCGGCTTCTGGGCATTTCAGGATGTTTTGAAAAACAGGGAAAATTCCCCCTATTTAAACTGGTTTCATATCAATCTTGGCGGCAACTCCAATTACAATGACGGCCTGTGGTACGAGGGCTGGGAAGGAAATTACGATCTTGTCAAGCTGAATTTACAGAACGAGGAGGTTGTCCAGTATCTTCTGGAAAGCGTAAGAGGATGGGTTGACGAGTTTGACATTGACGGTCTGCGGCTGGATGTCGCTTATTGTCTGGACGAAAATTTCGTCCGCCGTTTGAGAAGCTTCTGCGACAGCTTAAAGCCGGATTTCTTTCTTGTCGGAGAAATGCTGCATGGGGATTACAACCGGTTGATGAATGATTCCATGCTGCATTCTGCCACCAACTATGAATGCTATAAGGGACTGTATTCCAGCTTCAACAGTATGAATATGTTTGAAATTGTCCACTCTCTGCTGCGCCAGTTCGGCCCGGAAAACTGGACCCTTTATAAAGGAAAGCATCTGCTTAGCTTTGTGGATAACCATGATGTGACGCGAGTGGCAAGCATCCTTACCAATGAAAAGCATCTGCCGCTTATTTATGCGCTGATGTTTGGTATGCCCGGAATCCCCTGCGTTTATTATGGAAGTGAATGGGGCGCAAAGGGAGAGAAAAGCCAGGGAGATCCTGCACTGCGTGCATGCTTCGATGGGCCTCAGACAAACGGGCTGACAGAGTGGATCGCAAAGCTTGCAGAAGCTAAAAAACACTCCAATGCCCTCAATTATGGCGCATTCCGCAGTGTTGTGCTGACGAACCGCCAGTGCATTTTTGAACGCGCCGTAGATGGAGAACGGGTTTTGGTTGCGATCAATGCAGAGGAGCAGCCCTATACAGCCCACTTCGATGCAGGCTGTGGTCGTGCGGTGGATCTGATCACCGGACAGGAGCATGATTTTGGCGGCGGAAGTGAGCTGCCGGGATATAGTGCTTACTTCTGGAAATGTGAGAGATAATAGTCGAAAAGAAAAGACGTTCCCGAAACAAATCTGTTCGGGAACGTCTTTATTCAATCAGTGATCGGCATTGCGCTGTGCCGCATGTCGGCATCTCCCTTACACAGCAGCTTACATCCTTGCGCATTTACGCTTCTTCATCTGCCGCGCGGTCGAGCATCGTGCGCACAGCTGCGACAGCCTCCGGATCAGTCTGCCAGATCTCATATTCGCTCATACCGGGAATTCCCATAAAAACCTTCGGGTTGCGGTAGACCATCTCACTGTTTTTAATGGTCTTGCCGGACATATGGAATTGGGTCAGGGACGTTTTTTCAAGGAGAGCAGGAACCGTTTTGGCAGAGACGCCTGCGCCTGCAAGGAGATGGATTCTGCCATCAGCTGCCTGATGAAGTTTATTGAGCAGATCGACGCCGTGCAGACAGTCGGGAGCCTGACCGGAGGTCAGAATGGTCTGAATATCCAAGGAAATCGCTTCCTCAAGGGCCGCAAAGGGATCGCGGCACATATCAAATGCACGATGCAGCGTGACGGACATATCCCGGGCATGTTCGCGGAAGCGTTTCATCTGTTCGGTACACAGGGAACCGTCCGGAGAAAGACTTCCGATTACAACGCCGTCGGCTCCGGCTGCCCGAAACGCGTCGATTTCTTTACAGATGAGGGCTGTCTCATCCTCCGAGTACAGGAAATCGCCGAAGCGGGGGCGGATCAGAACATGGATGCGGATGTCGGTCTGGTTTCTGATCTGTTCATAAAGGGCGAGGGTGGGCGTCGTACCGCCGATGACAAGATTAGAGCAAAGCTCGAGGCGGTCTGCACCGCCTTTTTTTGCCATACGGGCAGAATATGCGGAATCGACGCAGCATTCTAACAGGTAATTGGATGATTTCATGAATTGCTTCTCCATTTTGCAGGATTTCCCGGGAAGGAAATGCTGTATTTCTTTGTGCGGTTGTTAATGATCCTATCCAGCCTGATAGTCGCATATCGTGGGATTATCATCCCACTTTTATGCTCCTATCTTGGCGGGTCAAGAAGTCAAA